>Ga0164243_10003709_pt1 | contig 24368 bp, 23 predicted proteins | sample OricompcompostOP_FD_108781 | JGI IMG/M metagenome (GOLD analysis project Ga0164243, IMG submission 108781) | Organic Plus compost microbial communities from Emeryville, California, USA - Original compost - Organic plus compost (OP) | ecosystem: Engineered > Solid waste > Mixed feedstock >...
GCCGAGGCCCTCGCCGAGTTCGACGTGCCGTTCGAGGTCGGCGTGATCTCGGCGCACCGCACTCCGCAGCGCATGCTCGACTACGCGGCCGGCGCCGCGGACAACGGCATCGAGGTCATCGTCGCCGGGGCCGGCGGCGCGGCCCATCTCCCGGGCATGGTCGCCTCGGCGACGCCGTTGCCGGTGATCGGCGTGCCGGTGCCGCTGCGTCATCTCGACGGCCTCGACTCGCTGCTGTCGATCGTGCAGATGCCCGCCGGCGTCCCGGTCGCCACCGTGTCGGTGGGCGGCGCGCGCAACGCCGGCCTGCTCGCGGTCCGCATCCTCGCCTCGTCGGATGCCGCACTGCGCGAACGGATGGTGTCCTTCCAGAAGGGGCTCGAGCAGATGGTGCTCGAGAAGGACGCCGCGCTGCAGCAGAAGCTGCTCGGGGAGTAGCCGAGACCTGTCGGCACCGCCCTCACCGCGAGGGCGGGACGCCGCCGACCCGGTCGGCCGCGTCGTCGCCGCCCGGCCCGGACAGGTCGAGCTTGTCGGCGAAGAAGTCGAGAACCCGGTCGAAGGCCTCCCGCGTGGGCTGGCCGGGCTCGTCGACGAGGTCCTCGGTCAGCACCGAATGCGGTTGCGGGAGGAACGAATCCGGGTTCGCCGAGTCGTCGGGCAGTTCGATGGCGAGGAAGGCGTCGCCGAGGAGTTCGCGCAGGTGCTCGAAACGCGTCCCCGGGGACAGGCGGTCGCCGGCGAAACGCAGGCCCATCACCTGCAGTCCCCGTGCGCACCGCGCCTGCACGACGGCGAGATCGACGTCGGAGACGTCGATGCTGCGGCCGCGTCCCGGGAGCAGGGCGAACGGCAACGACGGCTGGGAGAGGACCGGCGCCACCATCCGCTCGTCGGTCGCCATCGCCAGCGCGAACCCGCCGGTGAAGCACATGCCGACCGCGCCGACCCCGGGGCCGCCGCAGCGGTCGTGCTCGCGGGCGGCCAGCTCCCGCAGCCAGTCTGCGACGGGTGAGGTCTTTCCCGTTGCGAGGACGGTGAACTCGCGGGAGATGCACGCCTTGGCCATGGTGCCGAGCATGTTGGTCACCCCGCCCACCACGCCGAGGTTGTCCGGGCGAGGGTCGCGGCCGTCGACGCCGAACAGCGACGGCATGATCGCGGTCGCGCCGCGATCGGCGATGCGTCGGGCGACGTTCGCGACCTTCGGGCTGATGCCGGGCATCTCGGCGATGACGATGACCGCGGGACCGCTGCCCTTGCGGTGCACGCGTCGTGTCCGGCCGAGAAGGGTCACGTCCTCGGAGGCGAAATCGTCGAGCGGGTCGTCGGCCATCGCGGATCAGTCCTCGATGAGGGTGCCCAGGAGCGCCGACTCGAACAACAGCGCGGGGATCCTCGCCGCGCGCGCGAGGTCGGGGGAATCGGACGGCACGACGCGCGGGCCGGTCACCCGGTAGTGCCGGTCCTTGCGGATCAGGCCGAACGATCCGGCGGCCTGGACGTTGCGCACCCAGTCGGTGTGCCTGCCGTAGGTCAGGATGATGGTCACCTTGTCGCGCTCGACGAAGGCCAGCACCGGGATCGAGTACTTCTTCCCGGTCTTGCGGCCGACGTGCTCGACCATGGCGAACGGCGGCAGGTGCGGGGCCCACTGTCGCTGGATCGGGTTGGTGACGACCTTGTTGAATCGGGCGAGGGCTTTCGGCAGTCGCATGTCCCCACTGTGCCGCACGAGACGCGCGCCCGTGGGGCGAACGTCGCCGATCGGGTCGGGCGAGAGCGACGAACCGGACGGATCAGAGTACGAGTGCGGCCTTCTCGACCTCGGCGACGGCGGCGAGGCGTTCCGGCGTGCCGGCCGCCACGTGGACCAGGCTGCCGCCGGCGACCAGCGGGGCGAGCAGATGGTCGCGGACGCCGTCCGCGGTGTGCCAGGGACGGGCCGAGGCCACCCGGGTTCCCGGCGAGATGCCGTCGGTCTCCGCGGCCGCGCGGGCCGCGGCGATCACCTCGGCGGTCGGCGTGCCGTGGAGGGCGGCCGCAGCGGGGGAGCGGGAGACGAACTGGTCGCCGTGCACCCGGACCGCGGACCCGTAGTCACCCACGCCGGGCGGGAGGTCGCGCAGCGGGAGCGCGAACGGATCGAGCGAGGCGACGACGACCTCGTCGGCGTCCGGATGATCGTCGAGGCGGGCGAGCGAGGTGAACACGACGGCGGCGTCGAGATCGGAATCGCTTCCGCCACAGTGCACATCGGCGCCCGCCCACAATGCGCCGAGCAGGATGCCTGCGGTCTGCCAGTGCTCGGGCAGGTCGACCATGACGACGTCCCCGGTGGCCAGGCCGATCTCGTCGAGCAGGTAGTTGCCGGTCTTGGCCGCCCAGTTGCCCAGCGTCGCCGCCGAGAGCTCGGTCCGCTCACCGGTCGCGTCGTCGTAGTAGGTCAGCATCGGACGCGAGTGGTCGGCGACCGCGCCGAAGACGGCGTCGGTGACGGTGTTCGGGGTCAGTTCACGCACATCGGCCCCTTCGTGCCCGCGGTGATCGGGGGTTGCTTGCTGCCGACGCGTTCGCTGGCCGGGACGTTGTCGGCCTGATCGCCGGTGTCGTTGATCGAGCCGGGTCCGTCGTAGGTGTTGGTGAGGACCACCTTGAGCTGGTCGTCGGCGAGCGAGTCGTCGGCGACGATCTTCACGCCGCCGAGGTCCTTCGCGAGGACCCGCGCGGCGTCGTTGTTCTCCTTCGCGAAGACCACCGAGTCCTTGGTGTCGGCCTTGCCGCTCGACGTGGTGCCGGGCTGGAATCCCTTGTTGGTCAAGATGTTCGAGACGTTCGCGCCCAGGCCGTCGATGGTGCCGGCGTTGACCACGTCCACCTTGTAGTCGCCGCGGGCGACGTCGTTGTCCTTCTTGGGGGTGAGCAGCTCGTCGGTGAACACCTTCACCGCCTGCGGGTCGACCTCGACGACGCTTTGCTGCCCGTCCTCGCTCCAGCCCTGCTCGGTGACGATCGGGATGGTCGCGAACTTCACCTTGCCGCCACTGAGGTCCTTGAGCTGGTCGGCGAAGTCGAGGATGTTCCAGCCGTCGTCGATGACGATCGTGCGGGCCACCGCATCCTGCAGCTCCCGGAGCTTGCCGGGGTCGGTGAGGGTGCCCGCCGACAGCATCTTCTGCGTCAGCGACGCCATGAACGCCTGCTGGCGGGTGATGCGATCGAGGTCGCCGCGGGGGAGTCCGTGGCGCTGGCGGACGAAGCTGAGTGCCTTGGGACCGTCCAGGGTCTGGACCCCGGCGCGGAAGCGGGCGCCGCTGTACGGATCGCGGACCGGGGCCTTGAGGCAGACGTCGACGCCGCCGGCCGCGTTGGTCAGCAGGACGAAACCGAGCAGGCCGACCTCGGCGTAGTGGTCCACGTGGACGCCGGTGAGCTTGGCGACGGTGTCCACCAGCGCCTTCCGGCCGGCGAGCGTGCCCTCCTTCTCCGCCTCCTCGGGGGACTTGCCGGCCTCGACGGCGCGGGCGCGCACCCCCTCGCGGGTGGTGCCGTAGGCCGCGTTGATCTTGCTCATCCCGATCCCGGGCACGTCGACGTAGGAGTCGCGCGGGATGGAGATGGCGGTGGCCGACGAGCCGTCCTCCGGGATTCGGATCAGCAGGATGGTGTCGGTGTTGGTGGCGACCTCGTCGCCGGAACGGAGCAGCTTCATCTCCTCGGGGGAGAGCGGATTGCCCTGCGCGTCGGTGCGGGAATCGGTGCCGACCAGGAGGATGTCGACGGCGCCGTCCTCGGCGCCGCCGAGGCCGAGCCCGCCGAGCTGCGTGATGCTCGACTCGAGGTCGGACATCGTGTTCCACGCGTAGCCGGTGCACAGCAGGACCGCGACCGAGGCGAGCGCGATCAGGGCGCGGCCCCACCCGGCGCCCGACGCCCACCCTCGGCGGGTGCGCATGTCCGTGCCGGTCGGCGGGGTCGTCGAGTCGCCGGCCGACGTGTCGGCCGGAAGATCTGCGGCCGACACCGCGCTCGCGGCTGCCGCACCGGCGCGAAGCCGGCGCTTCCTCGGCGTCTCGTGGCCTGCCGGGGTGCCGGGTGCCTTCTTCCGGGTGGTGTCCTTCGACGACGGGGTCTTGTCCGAGGGGGTCTTGCCGGGCTTCGAGCCCGTCGGCTTCGCCCCTGCCGGTTTCGAGCCTGACGGTTTTGCATTTGACGGCTTCGAGCCCGTCGGTTTCGCACTTGACGCCTTCGTGCCGACTTTCGGCCCCGCACCGCCGGTCGGCTTCGCCTTCTTCGGCGCGGCCTTCTTCGCGGCGGCACGCCTGGTCGCGTCCGCCTCGGCGCCCTTGACCCGCTTGTCGTCGGCGGGCCTGTCCGCGCGCTCGGGAGCGCCGCTGCGGTCGTCGGCGGGGCGTCGGCGACGTGCCGGATCGGCCGGTGCCGACCGGGTGTGGATCTCGCCCGAGGCGCGCCGGCCCATGGGGGTGCCGCCGCGACGGGGGCGTCCCGGCTCCGCCTGCTCCGGCATCGCCCGCCGGCGCCGGTCCTCGGGGTTGCCCGGCGGGACCCGACGGCGCGGGTCGGCGGCTGCCGCATCGGCGTCACGGCGGCGGTGCTCGGGCGGCGGCTGCCTCCGCACGCGTGCCTGTGCCCGCGGATCGGCGTCCGGGGCGGTACGGAGCACACGGCGGCGGGGGCCCGGGGCCTCCTGCGGCACACCGCGGGGCCGTCCGCCGCTCACAGGCCGTCCTGGTTCGCCGGCGCGTTCACCGCGGACGGGTTCTCGGGGGATGCGCTCACCAGGGATGCGCTCACCACGGTCACCACGGACCGGTCGACGGCCGCCGTCGGCGTCGGGGAACCGTCGGGCGCCGGGCTCCGGCGGTCCCGCACGCCGGGGGCGCGGCCGCCCGGGTGCGCCGTCGGATGGTGAATCCACTGGTAAGCGGTCCCTTTCACAGTCGTCGTCCTGCTCTCGCCGCGGCCACGGGGCCGACCTGAACTCGTGTGGTTTCCGAGACAGAAGTGAAAGCAGGGTCAGTTGATGTGTACCTCGCCAGGCTACTGAAGTGATCCGAGAATTCGAGAACGCAACGCCGAGAAGTCGAGTAGTGGTCATCACGTCCGTCGATCGGTCTGCAGTCCCACCCGTCCGACGGTGGCGGAGGTGTGCTGCCCGGCCGCCCTGCGGCACGATGGTCGGCATGCGCGTCACGCCCGAGACCCCCACCGTCCACATCGTCGGCGCCGGCGGACAACTCGGCACCGCCCTGCAGGAGCGGGCCGGCCGGGCCGCCGGGCAGGTGCTGTGGCGACCGTTGACCTCGGCAGACATCGACATCGCCGACGAGGCGTCGGTGGCGACCGCCCTCGGCGACCTCGGGCCGGCCGACGTCGTGATCAACTGCGCGGCGTACACCGATGTCGACGGGGCCGAATCCGACCGCGCGGGTGCCGAGCGGGTCAATGCCGCCGGACCCGCGGTGCTCGCCGCGCGCACCGCGGCCGCCGGGGCGTGGCTCGTCCACATCTCCACCGACTACGTGTTCCCCGGGACGCCCCTCGACGGGGAGGGCGCCGGTTCCGCGGAGGACCGTCCGGACGGTTACGAACCCGGCGATGTGCGCGGCGAGCCCGCGACCGTCTACGGCGCGACCAAACTCGCGGGCGAACGTGCCGCACTCGCGGCCGACGGGCGCACCACCGTCGTCCGCACCGCGTGGGTGTACACCGGTGGGCCGGAGAGCCGGGACTTCGTCGGGACCATGCGCCGGCTGGAGGCCACCCGTGACACCGTCTCGGTCGTCGACGACCAGCTCGGCTCGCCGACCTACTGCCGCGACCTCGCCGACGGACTGTGGGAACTCGTCCTCGCCGGCCCGCGCGACGCGGTGACCGGGAAGGTGCTGCACGCGACCAACGCCGGCCGGGCCACCTGGTTCGAGGTCGCCGCCGCGGTCTTCGCCGAGATCGGCGCCGACCCCGCCCGCGTGCACCCGACCACGACCGCGGAGTTCCCCCGACCGGCACCTCGGCCGGCGTACTCGGTGCTGTCGGGCCGATCCTGGGCGGCCGCGGGACTGACCCCGCTGCGCGAGTGGCGCGCGGCACTGCACGCCGCCATCGCCGATTCGGCGTCCGCGGGCGGTTCGTTACCCTGAGCCGGTGCCCGCTCAGCTAGCCGTCGTGACGGTGACCTACTTCTCCGGTGACCACCTCGCGACCTTTCTCCGCAGCCTCGACGCCGTGACCGACGAGATGCCGCAGGTCATCATCGCCGACAACGGGTCGACCGATGGTGCGCCCGAGCGCGCCGAGCAGGAGTACGAGTCGGTCACACTGCTCCGCACCGGCGGCAACCTCGGCTACGGCCGGGCGATGAACCGCGGCGTCGCGCAGCTCGATCCCGACATCGAGTTCGTCCTGCTCGCCAACCCCGACGTCGAATGGAAGCCGGGTGCGATCGAGGAGCTCCTCGCCGCGGCCCGCCGCTGGCCGCGCGCCGGCTCCCTCGGGCCGCTGATCCGCGAGCCCGACGGCTCGGTGTACCCGTCCGCCCGCCGGGTCCCCGACCTGATCTCGGGCACCGGCCACGCCATCCTCGGCACCGTCTGGAAGTCCAACCCGTGGACCGCGGCCTACCTCGCCGACGACGTCGCCCCGTCGGAACGACCGGTGGGTTGGCTGTCGGGGTCGTGTCTGCTCGTGCGCCGCAAGGCCTTCGACGAGGTAGGCGGATTCGACGAGCGCTACTTCATGTACATGGAGGACGTCGACCTCGGCGACCGCCTCGGCAAGGCCGGCTGGCAGAACGTCTACGTTCCCAGTGCCGAGATCGTGCACACCAAGGGTCACAGCGCCGGCCGGCACCCCGAGAAGATGCTGCCCGCGCACCACGAGAGCGCCTACCGATTCCAGGCGGACCGCAATCCCGGTGTGCTGCGCGCGCCGATACGTCTCGCGCTTCGCGTCGGTCTGGCCGTGCGCTCCCGCCTGGCCGTGAGGGCCGCGCGGCGGGCCGCGGCGGGTGACAGCGGCCGGTGAGTGTTCGACCCGGTGAGTGATCGATGAGTACCAGCAACCATGAGAAAGGGACGGGCCACGTGGACAACCACACCGTTCGCGAAAGCGATTCCGTCGAGGAATCGGATCCGGTCATCGAGGACGTCCAGGCCGTCGTCCTCGTCGGTGGGCAGGGCACTCGGCTCCGGCCGCTGACGCTCTCGGCCCCCAAGCCGATGCTGCCGACCGCGGGCCTGCCCTTCCTCACCCACCTGTTGTCGCGCATCCGGGCAGCGGGCATCCGCGACGTCGTGCTCAGCACGTCGTACAAGGCCGAGGTTTTCAGCGAGTACTACGGCGACGGTTCCAAGCTGGGTCTGAACCTCCGGTACGTGACCGAGGACGAGCCGCTCGGCACCGGCGGCGGTATCCGCAACGTGCTCGACGACCTGACCGCCGGCACCATCGTCGTCTTCAACGGCGACGTGCTCGGCGGCACCGACGTGCGCGACGTCATCGAGACCCATCGCGAGGCCGGCGCCGACGTCACCATCCATCTGGTCCGGGTCAGCGATCCGCGCGCCTTCGGCTGCGTGCCGACCGACGACGACGGTCGCGTCACCGCCTTCCTGGAGAAGACCCAGGATCCACCGACCGACCAGATCAACGCCGGCACCTACGTCTTCACGCGCGAGATCATCGAGACGATCCCGTTCGGCGTGCCGGTCTCGGTCGAGCGCGAGGTGTTCCCGCGGCTGCTGGCCGAGGGCAAGCACGTCCACGCCCACGTCGACCACGCGTACTGGCGCGACATGGGGACGCCGGAGGACTTCGTCCGCGGGTCGGCGGACCTGGTGCGCGGCATCGCCCCCTCCCCGGCGCTCGGCGACCGGCACGGCGAGTCGCTGGTGCACGAGGGTGCGGGCGTCGCACCGGGCGCGCTGCTCATCGGCGGAACGGTCGTCGGACGCGGGGCAGAGGTCGGCCCGCGGGCGCGGCTCGACGGCGCGGTGGTCTTCGACGGCGCGGTGATCGAGGCCGGCGCCGTGGTGGAGCGCTCGATCATCGGCTTCGGGGCGCGGATCGGTCCGCGAGCACTGATCCGCGACACGGTCGTCGGCGACGGGGCCGACATCGGTGCGCGCTGCGAACTCCTCCGCGGCGCACGGGTGTGGCCGGGCATCCAGATCCCGGACAACGGCGTGCGGTTCTCGACGGACGTCTGAGCAGACCAGACGACGAACCCACCCGTCTTCGGCACACCCGCCCTCGCGTGGGGCGGAGGAGCCGAAGGCGGGTGGGTTCGGCGGTTCAGCGGGTCTTGACGGCGGCCAGCACGCCCGGGCCGAGCGGGATCACCACCGGCAGCAGCGACTCGTCGTCGGCGATCAGCATCGCCGCCTCGCGGGCCGCGGCGGTCGCCGGCTCGGTGCGGGAGGGGTCGCCGACGGTGCCGTCGGCGGTCGCGTTGTGCACCACGACGACGCCGCCGACGCGCAGCATGCGGACCGCCTCGGCGACGAAGCGGGGCAGGTCCAGTAGGGGGCCGTCGATGAACACCAGGTCGTAGGACGCGTCGGACAGGCGCGGCAGCACGTCGGTGGGCGTGCCGTTGATGAGCCGGGTGCGGCCGGGTGAGATGTCGGCGCCGGCGAACGACGCCCGGGCCGCCCGATGGTGTTCGGGCTCCGGGTCGATGGTGGTCAGCACACCGTCCTCGGCCATTCCGTTCAACAACCACAGGCCGCTCACGCCGGTGCCGGTCCCGATCTCCGCGACCGCCTTCGCTCCGGCGGTCCGGGCGAGCAGGGCAAGCAGCGCGCCGACCGCCGGGCTGACCGGCGTCGTGCCGAGTTCCTCGGCGCGGGCGCGGGCGGCCAGGACGGCGTCGTCCTCGACGATGGCCGACTCGGCGTAGGCGATCAGGTCGGGGACGTCGGACGGGGTTGACTCGGTCACGCGTCGAGGTTAGACCGCGGCGCCGGTGAACAGCGACGCGGCACGCCGACCTGCGCCGATCCCCGTCCGGTGGGCGGCCATGTCGGTCGGTCGCCCAACTTCCTCAGGGAACACTCAGGCGGCTCACACGGCGACCACACCCCGATGGGAGAGGGTGAGTGCGTCGACGGTTCCGGTCGTTCCCGGCGGGCCGGTGTGAAGTCCCGGCGAATCGGGAATACCGAACCGTCGTCGAGATGTTGGACAACGGTGAGTGCTCTGGTCACCGGGCTGTGTTCACGAGAGAGGAACCGACCACCGAACATGACCGATCCCCGTGATTCCATCGACGAGGTCGCTGCCGTCCCCACCGGCACCGCAGGCTTCGACGCCACCGGCGACGAACTGCTCATGCCGTCGTGGGAGGAGCTCGTGCGCGAGCACGCCGACCGCGTCTATCGCCTGGCCTACCGGCTCTCGGGGAATCAGCACGACGCCGAGGACCTCACGCAGGAGACCTTCATCCGGGTGTTCCGGTCGCTGTCGAACTACCGTCCGGGCACGTTCGAGGGCTGGCTGCACCGCATCACGACCAACCTGTTCCTCGACATGGTCCGTCGTCGCAACAAGATCCGCATGGAGGCGCTGCCCGAGGAGTACGACCGCGTGCCGGCCGACACCCCCGATCCGCAGCAGGCCTTCGACGCCGCGAACCTCGATCCCGATCTGCAGCGCGCGCTCGACTCGCTGGCCCCGGAGTTCCGTGCCGCGGTCGTGCTGTGTGACATCGAGGGCCTGTCCTACGAGGAGATCGCGACCACGCTCGGCGTGAAGCTGGGCACGGTCCGCAGCCGCATCCACCGCGGCCGGCAGGCGATCCGCGACGCCCTCGCCGCGCAGGGCCACACCGACAGCCGCTCGGTCGTCGTCGGCGCCCGGGTCTGATCCGGGCACCGGCCCCACGAGCTCGACCACAACCGCCCGTCGCCGGGAACCTCACGGCGCCGGGCGTCGTTGTCAGACTCGGATAAGCTTCACCACGCCGCACGAGTGCCGCGTCGTGGGTCCCGGCAAGGGTCGCGGTCGATGGGTACCGTGGCTATCGGACCGGCGATCGCGACCACCGACAGGGCGGGGGCGCGAGGAGTGGCAGACTTCGACAGTTGCGGCGTAGACGTCGTGGAGAGGGGTGACCGACGATGACGGACGGCGATCGCGGGCGTGCGACACGGGGCAACGGTGTCGAACCCCCGACCCCCAATCTCCGTCGCCGTCGATCCAACCTCGGCACCGACGCATGGACTCCCGCGCCCTCCTCGTTCCTCCCCAATCGCGGCTATCGAGAGCCCGGCCGGGCCGGTGGACGCCGTTTCGCCCCCACCGAGCACCTGGCGCCGGAGGCCGTGGCCGCCTTCGTCGACGGCGAACTCGGTATGACGGCCCATGCCCGCGCGTCGCATCACCTGGCTCTTTGTCCGGAATGCGTCTCGGCCGTCGAGGCCCAGTCCCTGGCCCGCACCCGCCTGCGAGAGTCGGGCCAGGTGTCCGTGCCCGCCTCGCTGCTCGGCCAGCTCTCGCAGATCCCCACCAGCGAGATCGATCTCGGCTCGCAGGCCCCGACCGACAACATCCCCGCCGCCCGCAACCCCCTGCTGCGGGCGGCCACCAATCCCTTCGCCCGTGACGCCGGGCGCGGGCGCAACCTCCGTCGCCGGAGCCGGTGAACGTGGCCAACGGACCCGGACCGCGGCACGAGCGGGACTCGAACACCGGAGACGACACGACCGCGGCAGGCGGTCACGGCATGCACCTCCCCGTGGACGACGGGCAGTTCGCGCGACGTGAGAACCCGCCCGGCTCGCACCGCCTGACCCCCGGCCGGCGTGGGCACGTGCCGGTCTCGCCCGAGACCGCGCAGGTCTTCGGCCGGCCCGCCGGCGTGCGTGGCTCGTTCGCGACCGACACCCGGACCGACTCGGTGCCGCAACCCCAGATCGCGCCACCGGACCCGGTGCTCGCCGAGGCATTCGGGCGTCCTCCCGGTTCCGACGAGACGCTCCAGCGCGACCCGCTCGCCGCCTACGGGCAGACCGAGGACGAACCCCGTCCCGAGGACCCCTGGCGCGATCCCGAGTCGCCCGCCCGGCTCACCGAACCCGCGCTGTCCACGCCCGAGGCGGCACCGCCGACCGACCCGGGCCCCAAGCTCGGCGTTCGAGATGTGTTGCTGGGCAATCGGATCAGCTGGGTCGCCCTGGCCACGCTCGCCGTGATCGCGCTGCTGATCGGGATCGTCGGCGGGCTCATGGGCAGGTACACCGCAGAGGTGGCCGCGCCGCTCACCACGGACTCGGTCGAACTCGCCACCGACGACTCCACCCGCGGCGACGAACCACGGTCGTCGATCGCCGGGGTCGCGCAGTCGGTGGAGAAGTCCGTGGTCGCCATCGACGTCCGCGCCTCGGGCGCCTACGCGACGGGTTCCGGCTTCGTCATCGACAAGGCCGGCTACATCCTCACCAACAACCACGTCATCTCGATCGCGGCCAGCGACAAGAACGCCAAGCTCGAGGTGGTCTTCTTCGACCGTCAGCGCGTCCCGGCCCGGATCGTCGGCCGCGACCCGAAGACCGATCTGGCGGTGCTCAAGGTCGACAACGTCAAGAACCCGACCGTCTCGGTGCTCGGCAACTCCGCCGACCTGCAGATCGGCGAGGAGGTCGTCGCGTTCGGATCGCCGCTCGGTCTCAACCGCACGGTGACCCACGGCATCGTCAGCGCCCTCAACCGTCCGGTGGCGCTCACGCCGGACGCCGAGTCCGACACCGACGCGGTGATCGACGCCATCCAGACCGACGCCGCGATCAACCCCGGCAACTCCGGCGGTCCGCTGGTCAGCGCCGAGGGCAAGGTCGTGGGCATCAACACCGCCGGGCGCCTCGGTGCCGGCGGCGGCTCGATCGGCCTGGGATTCGCCATCCCGATCAACGACGCCAAGCCGATCGCCGAGGCGCTCATCCGCGACGGCAAGGTGAATCACCCGCAGATCGGCGTCAACGTGAGCTCGGTGCGCAACGAGCGCGTCCTCGGCGCCCAGGTGCGCAATGTGGTCTCCGGCGGCCCCGCCGAACGGGCCGGGGTCCGGGAGAACGACGTCATCACGTCGTTCAACAACCGGGCCATCGAGAGTGCCGACGAGTTGAATGTGGCGATCCGGACCGCGAAGATCGGTCAGGAGGTCCCGTTCGAGTACTGGCGGGACGGGCGTACGTTCAAGGGCACCATCACCCCCGCGAGCGACTGAGCGCCGTGACGATCGAGTGAGTGAGACCGGGGCGAGGTAGATGTTCAGCAGTATCGGATGGGGCGAGATCGCGATCCTGATGGTCGCCGCACTGGTGATCCTCGGTCCGGAGCGCCTGCCCGGTGCCGTGTCCTGGACCATGCAGTCGATCCGCAAGGTCCGCGACTACGCGACCGGTGCGACCAATCAGCTCAAGGAAGAGCTCGGGCCCGAGTTCGAGGATCTCCGCAAGCCGCTGGCCGACCTGAACGAGCTACGCGGTATGACGCCGCGCACGCTGGTCACCAAGCATCTGCTCGACGGTGACGATTCGCTCTTCCGGCTCGGGGAGGACGCCACGACGGTCGACCGCACCACCTCGCCGGCCCCGCCGATCAAGCCGGTGTCCGCGCCGCTGTCCATGGAGAAGACCGACGCCGGGACCGCTGCGAGCCCGGCGAACACCGGGGGCGAGGCGTCGCCGCGACGGTCGGAGGGCGGACGCCCGTCGGTGGCCGACTGGGACGCCACCTAGGCCCTCCCGCACACGAGACACCTACGACGACACCCCGGCCACTCACACGGGCGGCCGGGGTGTCGTCGTGGCTGGTCTCAGTCGTGCCGGACGGTGTCGAGGCCGAGGCTCATGCCGGCCAGGCCGCGCTTGCGGAACGCGAGCTTCGAGGCGATAGCGCGCAGCGCCGATCCCGACGCCGAGTCGGGTGCGGAGAGCACGACCGGCACCCCCGCGTCGCCGCCCTCGCGCAGCGCGGTCTCCAGCGGGACCTGTCCGAGCAGTTCCACCGGTGCGCCGACCATGTGGCTGAGCCGGTCGGCGACCTTCTGTCCGCCGCCGGAGCCGAACGGCTCCATCCGGGTGCCGTCGGGCAGTTCGAGCCACGACATGTTCTCCACCACGCCCAAGATCTTCTGCCGGGTCTGCAGCGCGATCGCGCCGGCCCGCTCGGCGACCTCTGCCGCAGCCTGCTGCGGGGTGGTGACCACCAGGATCTCCGCGTTCGGGATCAGCTGCGCGATCGAGATCGCGACGTCGCCGGTGCCCGGCGGCAGGTCGAGCAGCAGCACGTCGAGGTCGCCCCAGTAGACGTCGGCGAGGAACTGCTGCAGCGCGCGGTGCAGCATCGGGCCGCGCCACGTGACCGGGGTGTTGCCGTCGGTGAACTGACCGATCGAGATGAAGCGCACGCCGTGGCTGATCGGCGGCATGATCATCCGCTCGACCTGGGTGGGCTTGGCGTCGCTGCCGAGCATGCGCGGCACCGAGTGGCCGTAGATGTCGGCGTCGAGGACGCCGACGCTGAGCCCGCGTTCGGCCAGGGCGACCGCGAGATTGACGGTGACGCTGGACTTGCCGACGCCGCCCTTGCCGGATGCCACTGCGTAGACGCGGGTCAGCGAGCCGGGCTGGGCGAACGGGATCACCGGTTCGGCCTTGTCGCCGCGCAGTTTCTTGCGCAGCTCGGTCCGCTGCTCGTCGTTCATGACGTCGAGTTCCACGCGGACCGCTCCGACACCCGGCACGTCGGAGACCGCGGTCTCCACACGCTGGGAGATCTCGGTGCGCATGGGGCAGCCCGACGTCGTCAGGTACACCGCGACGTCGACGCTGGCATCGTCGTTGACGGTGACCGACTTGACCATCCCGATGTCGGTGATGGGCTTGCCGATCTCGGGATCCTTGACCTTGCCCAGAGCGGCACGAACCGCCGATTCGGAGGGCGCGACTGGAGTTGTCATCGCATCCAGACTACCGGCGACGACGACCGGGCCGGGTGGAGGTCCCGGCTCGCCCGCCGAGCCGGGAGGTCAGCGGGCGGGAACCGGGGTCGTCGCAGGTCCGGGCTGATTCGCGGGGGCCTGGCGGGTCGTCGGCGCCTTCTTGGTCGGCGGCGGGGCCGGCTGGCCGGGCAGGGTGATCGTCGGCAGGCACACGATGAAGCAGTCCTGCGGCGGCGGGCCCGGTCGGCGCGTCGACGGCGGCGCGGAGGTGGGCGGCGCCGACGGTGAGCTCGAGGGGCTCGACGACGAGCTGCTCGGCTTCTTCTTCGACGTGCTCGACGCCAGCCGCTTGGCCTCGGGGACCGGGTTGGTCGGCATCACGCCGGTCGCGTACGCACTGGCCCAGGTCAGCACGTTGACGACGTACTCCATCGAGCGGTTGTAGCGCAGGATCGCCGAGACGCGGGTGCCCTCGGCCATGATGTCGGTGACCCCGGCGCACAGGTAGCGCCCCGCGGAGTAGGTGGCGTCGAAGACGTTGTTCGGGTCGGCCTTGCCGTCGCCGTTGGCGTCCGAACCCCACGCGGCCCACGTGCTGGGGATGAACTGCATCGGGCCCATCGCGCGATCGTGTACGGGATCGCCGTCGAGGCGGCCGCCGTCGGTGTCCTTGATGACGGCGTTGCCCGCCAGCGAACCGTCGAGGACCGGGCCGGCGATCGGGTTGATCGTCGTGCCGTACTGGTCGACGGAGCCGTTGGACGCATGGTTGGACTCGATGCGGCCGATGCCGGCGAGCAGGAACCACGGCAGCTTGCACTGCGGGCTCTCGGCGCCGACGCGGTTGGCCGCCAGCTTGTAGGCCTGCAGCACGATGCCGGGTATGCCGAGCGGCCCCGACGGGAGGTCGCTCGCGAGCCGGAACTGCGGGGCGATGGGCGCCGGCTTCTCCGGCGGCGGTGCGAAACCGAGGAGCGTGGCCGGGGAGCCGGCGACGACCTCGGCCAGCGCCACGGGTTCGGCGGGCTCGGCAGGCGACGCGACGAGCACGCCGTGTGCACTCGACGCGGTGGTGCCGAGCACCATCGCGCCGACCAGGGCGCCGCCGACGGCAACGGTCGCGGTGCGGCGGGGGAAGCGACGGGGACGGCGCGGTCCGCGGCGCCGCCGCACGAGATCCAACGGGCTCATCGGCGGCCGGCGTCCTGCTCGGGGCGCCCGGACCCGGGCGCCGCTGGGCACTCCACCGACCTCGTCGACCGTGTCGGACGGTTTGCCGTCCGTTCCTTCCGCATCGAATGCACGTTCACATCAACTCCGTTGTCAACACACGACACGTCTGCCCCCGATTCGCCGTGAATGCATGTCCCGGGTCCGTCGGCCCGTGAGCCGGGAGCGAATGCGCCGGCCGGAAACCGGTGAGGTGGGACCGGTCTGGGCCAAACTGTGACCCACCATACATAGTGGGTCCGATGACCAAATGGCGAACCCGACATTTGATCATCGGCAGTGAATTCGCTGACGGGACCCGGAAAGTTACCGACGCGAATGCGATGGGACAGAAGTTACCGGAGTGACGTAACGAGTGGGTCTCGCCGTGCTGTGAACTTCCCGGATGCGGCCGCCGGGTGCTCGTCAGTGCGACTTCTCGGCGGCGTCGTCGCCGACTTCGTCGTCGGCGTCCTTCGCCTTGAGCCGTTCGGTGAGCTCGTCGAGCAGTTCGTCGAACTCGCGGCGGAGGTAGTCGCGGGTGACGGTGTCGCCGAGTGCCAGGCGGACGGCCGCGAGCTCGCGCGCCAGGAACTCGGTGTCGGCCTTGGTCTGCGCCGCGCGGGCCCGGTCCTCCTCCAGGGACACGCGGTCCCGGTTCTCCTGGCGGTTCTGGGCCAGCAGGATCAGCGGCGCCGCGTAGGCCGCCTGGGTGGAGAAGGCGAGATTGAGCAGGATGAACGGATACGGGTCCCAGCGGATCGCCACGGCCGCGAGGTTCAGCACGATCCACACCACGACGATGACGGTCTGGATGGCCAGGTAGCGACCGGTGCCCAGGAATCGCGCGATCCGCTCGCTGTACATCCCGACGACGTCGGAGTCGAGGTTGAAGGAGAAGCGGGGTCCCCGCGTGCTGGGTGTGTCGAGCTTGCGACCCTCGCTCATCGGAGCCTCACCCCGCCGGAGCCGGGATTCGCGACGTCCTCGGGCTCGGTCTCGCGCCAGTCGCGCGGCAGGAGCTCGTCGAGCAGGTCGTCGACGCTCACCGCGCCGAGGAGGTGTCCCGCCTCGTCGACGACCGGGCCGCACACGAGGTTGTAGGTGGCGAAGTAACGGGTCATCGTCTCCAGGGAGTCCTCCGGACGCAGGACGGCCAGGTCGGTGTCGAGGATTCCGCCGACGAGATGGGCGGGCGGTTCGCGCAGCATGGCCTGCAGGTGCACGCAGCCCAGGTACTTGCCGGTCGGCGTCGAGGTGGGCGGGCGCACGACGAAGACGATGCTCGCCGCCGCGGGCGTCAGATCCGGGTCGCGGACCCGTGCCAGGGCCTCGGCGATCGTCGTCGACGGGGTGACGATGACCGGTTCGGTGGTCATCACACCGCCGGCGGTGTCGGGGGAGTGCAGGAGCAGGCGGCGCACCGGCTCGGACTCCTCGGGGTCCATCTCCTCGAGCAGCGCCTCGGCCTCGGTGTCGGGCAGCTCGCCGAGGAGGTCGGCCGCGTCGTCGGGGTCCATCTCCTCCAGGATGGCGACCGCGCGGTCGCGGCCGAGGATCGCCAGCATCGCCTTCTGGTCGTCGGGCGGGAGCTCCTGCAGGACGTCGGCGAGCCGTTCGTCGTCGAGCGCCGAGGCGATCTCGCCGCGCCGCTTGGACGGCAACTCCCGCAAGGCGTTGGCGACGTCGGCCGCGCGCATCCCCTCGAACTGCAGGAGTGCCTGGGCGACGCCCTGTCCCGGCAGGTTCAGCGCGCTCTGGGTGATGCCGTGCACGCTGGACCAGTCCACGACGTGGGTCTCGTGGCGCCGGCGCAGGCCGCGCCGCCCCGCGCGGACCGCGACCCGCGAGACGACCCAGTCGCGGGTCCGGGTGCGCTCGATGCAGAGGTCGACGACGGTCACGTCGGCGTCGGCGAGCTCGGGGAGATCCGGGTCGACGACGCGCACACGCGTGTCGAGCACCTGGCCGATCGCCAGCGCCTCGCCGGGGCGGAGGTGGAGCCGGCGCAGGCTCACCGTGCCGGTGTTCAGCGTGACCGCGCGCGGCTCGATGTTCGTGACGCGCAGCATCGGGACGAAAATCCTTCGGCGCGTGGTCAGTTCGACGGCCAGGCCGAGGGCGCGCGGCTGCTGGCCGGAGAGCCGGATCGAGAGCACGACGTCGCGGACGCGCCCGATGGATTCGCCATCGGGACCAAGGACGGCCAATCCGACTAATCTGGCCACGAAAACCTTGCTCACCGACGACATGGAAGTAAGGGTAGTGCCAATGCGACGGCCGACGGTCGAGGCGACCGCCCGACCGTCATGGTCGACGTCGACTCCCGTGGGCGTCGACGCCCGAAGAGACGCTTGTAGAAGGGGAAGGTTCGACGAGATGACGAATCCCATGCGCCCGAGTCGCGAGACGCCCGGGCTCCCGACCCCGCCCAAGGGTTGGCCGATCGGTTCCTATTCGACCTACGCCGAGGCCCAGCGCGCGGTGGACTACCTGTCCGACCAGAACTTCACGGTCGAGGACGTGACCATCGTGGGCGTCGACCTGATGCAGGTCGAGCGGGTCATCGGCCGACTCACCTGGGGCAAGGTCATCGGCGGCGGCCTGGTGTCGGGCGCCTGGCTGGGCTTCTTCTTCGGCTGCCTCGTCGCCCTGGTGTTCACCGGCAACCCGCTCGGGCCGATCATCGTCGGCCTCGTCGGCGGCATGGTCTTCGGTGTGATCTCCGCGACGATTCCCTACGCCGCGACCCGGGGCCAGCGCGACTTCGCGTCCACGATGCAGTTGGTCGCCGGTCGCTACGACGTCCTCTGCGATCCCAAATCCGCAGAGAAAGCGCGCGACATGCTCGCGCGCCTGCAGCCCTGAGCCCGTCGGCGGCATTCGGACACGGCACGATCACGATTCCGGACGGAGTGGCACGCCCATGCCGAATGTGTTGCATGTCACGAATCGTGACGTATAGCGTTGCACCTCGGACGCTCACGGCGGAGCACCCCGCTCGTGTTGCGCCGCGTACGACATCGAGGAGGCTGCGTGCGGAGCAGGGTGAGCACTGATGTATCGGGCCGACCCGGCAGCGCCGGGCGGTCGGGCAGCGGCCCGAAGAATTCCCGAACCACAAGCCGCGTAAGGCGAAAGGTCGTCGCGGCCGCGGTCGCCGCGGCGGCGATCCTGCCCGTCGTCTCCGCCTGTGGGGCGGGATACGAAGCGGGCGTACTGAATTTCTATCCGCCGGCCGACGGCGCCGACACCTTCGCCGCGATCGGCGACAAGTGTTCGGCCGAGTCGGGCGGCGCCTACAAGGTCGTCACGACGCCCCTCCCCAAGGGGGCCGACGACCAGCGACTACAGCTCGCGCGGCGGCTGGCGGGCAACGACGCGGGCCTGGACCTGATGGGCATGGACGTCGTGTGGACCGCCGAATTCGCCGACGCCGGTTGGATGGTGCCGGTTCCCGACGAGTTGGCGGCCGCGGTCACCGAGCGTTCCCTGGGCGGCCCGCTCGACACGGCGGTGTGGAAGACCGAGGACGACGAGAACGAGCGCCTCTACGCGATCCCGTTCTCCACCAACACCCAATTGCTCTGGTACCGCAAGGACGTCCTGGAGGACAAGGTCGGTCGCAAGCGCCCGGCCTCCACCTGGGACGGCATGCTGGAGGACGCGCTCATCAGCGGCCGCAACGGCGGTCCGACCTACATCATGGTGCAGGGCCGGCAGTACGAGGGCCTGATGGTGTGGTTCAACTCGGCGCTCGTCAGCGCCGGCGGCCAGGTCGTCGACCCCGACGACCCCGACAAGGTCACGCTGAACGACACCCCCGAGCACCGCGCGGCGACCGTGCGCGCGCTGCGCACGCTGAAGGCGGTCGCGACCGCGCCCGGCCACGACCCGTCGCTGTCCAACTCCGACGAGGGCTCCGCGCGGCTCGGCATGGAGAGCGGCAAGGCGCTCTACGAGGTCAACTGGCCCTTCGTGTTCCCCGGTATGCGCGAGAACGCGATCGCGGGCAGCGTCCCGTTCCTCGACCTGAAGCGCTTCGCCAACCTGTACGCCGACCCGAACAACCCGCCGTCGGACCGCGACGTCATCCCGGTGAACCGCGAGATGCAGAAGGTCTTCGACTTCGCCCCGTACCCGGGCTTCGAGGGCCTGCCGACCAAGACCACCCTCGGCGGTCTCAACATCGCGGTCGCCAGCACCTCCAAGCAGCAGGATCTGGCCTGGCAGGCGGCCGAGTGCATCACCAACGAGGCGTCGCAGAAGATGTTCTCGCTCAACGCGGGACCGCCGCCGGTCATCGAATCCATCTACGACGACCGTGATTTCCGGCTCGCCTACCCGATGTGGGAGGAGATCAAGCGGCAGCTGGAGCCCGAACACGCCGCGGTGCGTCCGAAGTCGCCCGACTACCAGGCGATCTCGACCCTGCTGCAGGCGAAGCTGAGTCCGGTCGGCGCCTGGGACCCGGAGACCCTGGTCGATGAGCTGGCCGACGCCGTCCAGAAGGCAATCAACGGGGAAGGGTTGATCCCGTGACCGACGAGAACACGCCCCGCGACGAGGATCCGGGCAACGAGTCCGGCTTCCGCGCCGGCCGCCACGCGCTGCCCGACGATGCGCCCCCGCAGACCGGCCCCATCCCGATAGTCGGTGGGCCGCCGCCGGTCCAGTCCGCCGAACTGTGGAAGCCGCCGCCCGGCGGCCGTCACGAACAGCAGGCCGCCGACACCTCGGGCTCCGCGGGCGGATGGAACGCCCAGGGTGCCGCGGCACCGGCCGGAGGCGCGACGGGTGCCGGCGCGACCGCTCTCGCCGAACGTCCCCGCGAGGAGAAGAAGGCCAAGAAGGCCAGGCTGAGCGAGGGTAAATCGGCCGAGCGCCGGCTGGCGTACTGGCTGATCGCCCCCGCCGCGATCATGATGCTGCTGGTGACCGGATACCCGATCATCTACGCGTTCTGGCTCTCGCTGAACAAGATGAGCCTGTCCGCGCCGGGTGAACGCGAGTTCGTCTGGTTCTCCAACTACGGGGCAGTGCTCTCCGACGGCTACTGGTGGACCGCGTTCTCGGTCACGCTGGGCATCACGGTCGTGTCGGTGATCATCGAGTTCGTCCTGGGCATGGCCATCGCGCTGGTGATGCACCGGACGATCTTCGGGCGGGGGACGATCCGCACGGTGGTCCTGATCCCGTACGGCATCGTGACCGTGGCCGCGGCGTTCTCCTGGTACTACGCCTGGACGCCGGGCACCGGCTATCTGGCGAACCTGCTGCCCGACGGCAGCGCGCCGCTCACCGAGCAGTGGCCGTCGCTGGCGATCATCGTCCTCGCCGAGGTCTGGAAGACCACGCCGTTCATGGCGTTGCTGCTGCTGGCGGGTCTGGCCCTGGTGCCCGACGACCTGCTGAAGGCGGCCCAGGTCGATGGTGCGGGGGCGTGGACGCGATTGTGGCGCATCATCCTTCCGCTGATGAAGCCGGCCATCCTGGTGGCGCTGCTGTTCCGCACGCTCGACGCGTTCCGCGTCTTCGACAACATCTACGTGCTCACGCGAGGGTCCAACAGCACCTACTCGGTCTCGATGCTCGGTTACGACAACCTGTTCAAGGCCTTCAACCTCGGTGTGGGATCGGCGATCTCGATCCTGATCTTCTTGTGCGTGGCGCTGATCGCATTCGTGTTCATCAAGGGGTTCGGCACCGCCGCACCGGGTTCCGACGACGAGGGGAGGTAAGCCGGTGAATGCGAGCGGTAAATCGAAGGCCTGGTGGTCCATCGCCAACATCCTGGTGATCCTGTATGCGCTCATCCCGCTGCTGTGGATCATCAGCCTGTCGTTCAAGCCCGCGTCGAGCGTGACCGACGGCAGCTTCATCCCGAAGGAATGGACCCTCGACAACTACAAGTCGATCTTCGACACGAGCGCCTTCACCTCGGCGCTGATCAACTCGATCGGTGTCGGCCTGATCACCACCCTCATCGCGGTCATCCTCGGCACCATGGCGGCCTACGCCGTGGCGCGACTGGAGTTCCCGGGCAAGAAGGTCCTCATCGGCGCGGCGCTGCTCATCGCGATGTTCCCGCAGATCTCGCTGGTGACGCCGCTGTTCAACATCGAGCGCCGACTCGGCCTGTTCGACACCTGGCCGGGCCTGATCCTGCCGTACATCACCTTCGCGCTGCCGCTGGCGATCTACACGCTGTCGGCGTTCTTCCGCGAGATCCCCTGGGAACTCGAGAAGGCCGCGAAGATGGACGGCGCCACGCCGTTCCAGGCGTTCACCAAGGTGATCGCCCCGCTGGCGGCCCCCGGTGTGGTGACCGCGGCGATCCTGGTGTTCATCTTCGCCTGGAACGACCTGCTGCTGGCGCTGTCACTGACCTCCACCGAACGCGCGATCACCGCGCCGGTGGCGATCGCGAACTTCACCGGCAGCTCTCAGTTCGAGGAACCGACGGGATCGATCTCGGCCGCCGCGGTCGTGATCACGATCCCCATCATCATCTTCGTTCTCTTCTTCCAACGTCGAATCGTGGCCGGCCTGACATCCGGCGCCGTGAAGGGATAACCCATGGCAGACATCGTTCTGGACAAGGTCACCAAGAAGTACCCGGACGGCTCGGTCGCGGTCCACGAGGTCGACATCGAGATCGCCGACGGCGAGTTCGTGATCCTCGTCGGGCCGTCGGGCTGCGGAAAGTCCACGACCCTCAACATGATCGCGGGCCTCGAGGACATCACCTCGGGCGAGTTGCGGATCGACGGCGAGCGCGTCAACGAGCGCGCCCCCAAGGACCGCGACATCGCGATGGTGTTCCAGAGCTACGCGCTCTACCCGCACATGACCGTCCGGGAGAACATCGCCTTCCCGCTGACGCTGCAGAAGCTGCCGAAGGACGAGATCGCGGCGAAGGTCGACGAGGCCGCCCGCATCCTCGACCTCGGGCAGTACCTCGACCGCAAGCCGGCGAACCTGTCCGGCGGCCAGCGCCAGCGCGTGGCGATGGGCCGCGCGATCGTGCGCTCGCCCAAGGCGTTCCTGATGGACGAGCCGCTGTCGAACCTCGACGCGAAGCTGCGTGTGCAGATGCGCACGGAGATCGCGCAGCTGCAGCAGCGTCTGGGCACCACCACGGTGTACGTGACGCACGACCAGACCGAGGCGATGACCCTCGGCGACCGCGTCGTCGTGCTGCGCGGCGGGCACGTCCAGCAGATCGGCACCCCGCAGGAGCTCTACAACAACCCGGCCAACGTGTTCGTCGCCGGCTTCATCGGTTCACCCGCGATGAACTTCCTGCCCGGCCGGCTGAGCACCGAGGGCATCGACACCCCGATCGGCACGATCGCGCTCGACGACCTCCGTTCGGTGCTCTCGCGGGCCGGTGACGTCGGCAGCAGCGGCGAGGTCCTCGTCGGCATCCGTCCTGAGCACATCGAGGACGCCGCGCTGGTCGACCCGACCACGCGTGCCCAGGGTGCGACGTTCGCGGCGAACATCGACGTCCTGGAGTCGATGGGCTCGGACATCTACGCCTACTTCGGGATCGGCTCGGGGTCGCGGGCGTCGAGCGACGCGCTCGCCGAACTGTCCGCCGACTCCGGCGCCGACCTGGGCGGAAGCCAGCTCATCGCGCGCCTGTCACCGGATTCGAAGGTCACCCGCGGGTCGACCGCCGAGCTGTTCTACGACGCGTCGAAGGTCGCGGTCTTCGACCAGAGCTCGGGCGAATCGCTGCGTCGTCGCTGAGCGGCGGCACCGACACCAAGCCGAGCGCCACCCCGGATTCGCGGGCGATCACCAGCGAGTCCGGGGTGGCGTTTGTCGTGTCCGACAGGCCTATCGGCGGTGCCGGCGGGAGTGGTCGCGCAGTTCGTCGAACACCTTCTCGTCCCACACGTGCCGGCGGATCAGGCGGTACCGCTCGCAGGCGAGCCACAGGTACAGCTCGGCGTCGCTCTCGATGTCCTCGCGGATGCCGGCCCGACGCGCCATGCGGACGACGGGCAGGAACTCCTCGCCGAACCACCGGCGCGCGACCTCGGTGCGGCTGAGGAACTCGCCGATCTCCTGGCTGAGCCGGAACCCCCACGCCTCCACGTTCTCGGCGAGCTCGGCGTAGTCGAAGGGATCGGACAGGCGGATCGCGTCGGCCTGGGAGCCCTCGAGCGGCACGCGGGACAGGAAGAGCCGCCGGTGGTCTTTGAGGATCAGGTCCGACGGCGCGTTGATGCCCTCCGGAGATATCCGCGTGTGGATCTCGGTGACGTAGGCGTCGATGGTGCGGTATCCGCGGGCGATCGCGATCGACACGCGGTGGTGTCCGTCGATGACGAAGTGCATCGAGCCGATGCGATAGAGCTGCACCGGTGGCATGGACTCGCCGCGCCGCTGCGCGGCCGCGAGCCGCTGCCACCGCTCGCGCACCCGGGAGGAGGTCGGCCGGAAGTAGCGGTCGAAATCCTTGGTGCGGTCGACGCTTCCGACGATGGAGGACACCTCCACCACTTGGAGTCCGAGCACGGTCTTGCCGGTCACGCCGAGCGCCGCGCACACCTCGTCGAACGGCAGGATCGCGTTGATGTCGGCGGGCTGACGCGTGAACCACTGTGCGAGACGGGCACGTTCGGCCTGGCGGCGTAACCGTGCGAAGTCGTTCTCCGCGTCCGCCTCGGGGAAACCGGTGTCACGCGCCATGCCTGCGCCTCACGATCTCGACCCTCCCGGTCGTGGGATCGAGGTCGAACTGACAGTATCCGACCACGTTCAACGACGTGGTGTGCTCGCCGATCGGCAGGTCGGCGGGGCAGTCGCCGTACGGATGGATGTGACCGTGCACCAGCAGCGTCGGTCGTAACGACCGCACGAGCGGGTGGAAGCACTCGAATCCGCGATGCGGCTCGTCGTCGCGGTCGCCGACGCCGCGGGCCGGGCTGTGGGTGAGGAGGATGTCGACACCCGGGCGGTCCGACCTCGACGTGGCGCGGCTCAGGGCGTTGCCGCACCGCAGGCGCAGGGATCGCAGCCGCTGCTGGGCGTCGGTGTACTGGTTCGACCCGCCGTTGTAGCGGCGAGACCCCCCGAGGCCGGAGATGCGGAGACCTGCGACGGTGACGGTCCGGCCGTCGGCGTTGACGGCGCCGGCCGGACCGGGATCGTCGGCCGGGAGGCCGGCGCGGGTCCAGCC
>Ga0164243_10003710_pt1 | contig 24358 bp, 23 predicted proteins | sample OricompcompostOP_FD_108781 | JGI IMG/M metagenome (GOLD analysis project Ga0164243, IMG submission 108781) | Organic Plus compost microbial communities from Emeryville, California, USA - Original compost - Organic plus compost (OP) | ecosystem: Engineered > Solid waste > Mixed feedstock >...
AACTGGATGAGCCCCCCGTGCACGCTCGCGATCATGGAGCCCGACGAGGAGCAGGCAGCCGCGGGTGTCACGGCGGTATGGCGGGTGAGCCATGCGAAGACGGCCGACCTGCTCGTCATCTCGATCCACGAGGTGCTCCACGACTCGAGCCACGAGCTCGGCGCCGACCCCGGCCTGCGCAAGGACGGCGTCGAGGCCGACCTCCAGCGGCTGCTCGCCGAGCAGGTCGAGCTGCTCGGCGAGGGGACGCGGCTCGTCCGGCGCGAGTACCCGACGGCGATCGGCCCCGTCGACCTGCTCGTCACCGACGCCGAGGGGCGGCACGTCGCCGTCGAGGTGAAGCGGCGCGGCGGGATCGACGGCGTCGAGCAGCTCACCCGCTACCTCGAGCTGCTGAACCGCGATCCGCGCCTCGCCCCCGTGACCGGGGTGTTCGCGGCGCAGGAGATCGCGCCGCAGGCCCGCACGCTCGCCGCGGACCGCGGCATCGCGTGCGTCGTCCTCGACTACGACGCGATGCGCGGGCTCGACGAGCGGGGGGATCGGCTGTTCTGAGACCGCTGCCGCTACTTCGCGGCGACGACCTCGAGCGTGAACTCGACCGGCTGGATTCCGCCCTGCGCGTTCTTCAGCGTGACCGTCGTCTCGCCGACCTTGAGCGGGGTGATGCCGGGGTTGAACTCGGCGGAGCCGTCGGTGTGGCCCTGGACGAACGACGCGATCGACGGGTCGGCGATCGTGGCGGTGTAGCTGTCGACGGCGAGCGAGCCCGTCGTGATGTTGAGGACGGTGTTGAGCGGAAGCTCGACGGTCGAGCCCTGGAGCTCGTCGGTCGACTTCGTGATGGGGGCGACGACGCTCGACGACGTTGACGAGCAGCCGGAGAGTGCGGCGGCGGTGACCAGTGCAAGGCCCCCCGCGGCCGCCGCGAAACGCGAAATGATCATGCGGCGAGTATGCCGAGGCGCCAACGTCTCTGCCAGCATGTCAGGCATGTCGCTCGAGAACGCCCAGGAAACCGTGACCGAGCGCCGGTCGGATGTTCGCGCTCGACCTCGCTCGGTGCCGCTGGTGATCCGACGCGGCTCATGCGGGGCGTCACGCAGCTCGTGAAGCGGCTCGCGAACACCCTCGACGCGGCCTCGAGCCTCCTCGAGATCGTGTTCGGCCTCGTCATGATCATCGGCACGACGAGCGCGGCCCGGTACACGTTCTGGGAGGATGAGCCGCACCGCGGCGAGGTGGTCGCCTCGACGATCCTCGTCATCGTCGCCTGGGCGGTCATCGACGCGTGCTTCACGCTGCTCGTCGCCGCGTTCGAGCTCGGCCGCGAGCGCCTCGCCGCCCGTCGCACGGGCGGTCCGGTTCCGACCCTGCGCCTCGGAGCAGCGGCGTGGTGGACGGCGGCCGCCTCGTTCTGCGCGACGAGCGTCGCGCTGTGGCCGGTGCTCATCCCGTTCGCCCTTCCGTTCGACGACCGCGTCGTGCTGTGGATCTCGAACGCGATCGCGGTCGCCGAGCTCGGCTGGGTCGGCTGGTTCTGGGCCCGGTGGACCGATTTTCCGCGCTGGCTGTGCGGCGTGGTCCTCGCCGGCGTCGGCCTCGTCGCCGTCGCGATCACGCTCGCGCTCGGCGTCGCCTGACGCGGCTGGACTCAGCCGCCGTAGCGGATGAGCGCGGCGTCCGGGCTGTGCTGCGCGGCGATGATCCGCCACCTGCCGGGCCTCGCCGTCCAGGCGCGGGTCGCGGGGTCGCGCTGCCGGGTCGGCGTCAGGTCGATCGGGACGTCGACGACGGTCTCCTCGCCGGCGCCGAGCCGGACGCGGCGGAAGCCGACGAGCTGCGGCACGGGGGTGTCCGCCGCATCGTCGACCGCGTAGAGCTGCACGACCGTCGAGCCCTCCCGTCCGCCGGTGTTCCCGACGCGGACGCGCAGCGGCGCCTCGCTCGACGCGTCGCGCTCCTCCAGGGCCTCGACGTGGAACGTCGTGTAGCCGAGCCCGAAGCCGAAGGGCCACGCGGCGGCGTTCCCGTCCCGGTCGAGCTTGCGCTGCCCCCACCACGCGTCGTAGACGATGCGGCTCGCGTCGGGGTCGAAGAACGGGAGGTGCTCGGCCGCCGCGGGGAACGCCATGGGCAGCCGGCCGCCGGGCTCCTCGGCGCCGGTGAGGACGTCGGCGATCGCGTGCCCGCCCTCCATGCCGGGATACCAGGCCATGAGGATGCCGGGCACCGCCTGCCGCCAGCGCTCCATGATGATCGCGCTCCCGCCGATGACGACGACGACGGTGCGGGGGTTCGCCGCGGCGACGCGGAGCACGAGCTCCTCGTCCTGCGGGTGGAGCGTGAGCAGGTCGCGGTCGCCGCCGCGCCGGAACTGGCCCGGCGAGGTGAGGGCCCCGACGATCCGCTGCACCGGCTTCAGCGTGAGCGGGAAGCCGAAGATCGAGAGATCCATGTCCTCGTTGACGACGCGCTCGCCCTCGTCGTCCGCGCCCATGCCGACGACGAGGACCGCGGCCTCCGCTCCGCGCGCCGCCTCGACCGCGGCATCGACGTCGGCGCCGTCGGCGTGGACGATCGAGGCCCCGGGGAACGCGGCGCGGATGCCGTCGAGCGGGGACACCGTCGAGGGCGGACGGACGAGCGAGGAGCCGTGGTCGCCGAGGTTCGCCTGGTCGGCGAGCGGGCCGATGACCGCGATCCGGCCGAGCCCGGCCGGCAGCGGGAGGACGGGCGCGCCGTCGACCGGCTCGTTCCGCAGGAGCACCATGCCCTCGACGGCGGCGGCGCGGGCGAGGGCGCGGTGCTCGGCGCAGGCGACGACCTCGCGTCCGGGCTCCTCCTCGTCCCGCTGCGCGGCGTGGCGGATGACGCCGGCGACGACGCGCCGGCCGGTGGCCTCGACGACGGCGGGGTCGACCCGCCCGGACCTGAGCGCCTTCGGGAGCTCGCGAGCGCGGTGCATGCGGAACGGCATCTCGACGTCGAGCCCCGCCGTGAGGCTCGCGACGCCGTCGTGGACACCCCACACCCAGTCGCTCGTGACGAAGCCGCGGAAGCCCCACTCATCGCGGAGGATGTCGGTGAGCAGCGGCCGGTTCTCCCCGGCGAAGGCGCCGTTGACCGAGTTGTAGGCGCTCATGACCGAGTCGGCGCCCGCCTCGATGACCCGGCGGAAGTGCGGGAGGTAGGCCTCGTGGAGCGCGTGCTCGTCGACGACGACGTCGACCCTGAACCGGGCGTTCTCCATCGAGTTGAGCGCGAAGTGCTTGACGCAGGCCATCACGTTGCGGCGCAGCCCGCGGGTGAGCGCAGCGCCCATCGTGCCGAGCAGGACGGGGTCGTCGCCGTAGCTCTCCTGCGCCCGGCCCCAGGCGGGATGCCGGACGAGGTTGATGCAAACGGCGCCGGAGTAGTTCGCGCCCTGCGCCCGCGCCTCGCGTCCCATCGCGAGGCCGATGCGCTCCTCGAGCTCGGGATCCCACGTCGCGGCGCGGGCCATCGTCACGGGAAAGGCGGTCGAGTTGCCGATGACGACGCCGCGCGGCCCGTCGCTGAACCGGACGCCGGGGTAGCCGAGCCGGGGGATCGCGCCGGCGGAGATCGCCGTCGTCGCCATGAGCTTCGCGAGGCCGGCGAGCTGGAAGATGCCGAGGTCGCCGTCGAGGAGCCCGAGCCGCTCGCGCGGGGTGAGCTCGGCGAGGAGCCGGTCCGCCGCCGCCTCCGGGGTCAGGGCGCCGGCGCGGACCTGCCCGACGAGCTCGGGATAGGTGGTCTTCGCCACTCGGTCACCCGGCCTCTCGGATCGACGCGGACTCGCCATCCCCTCGGTGCGCAAGGTGGGACTTGAACCCACACGCCCTCACGGGCACACGGACCTGAACCGTGCGCGTCTGCCATTTCGCCACTTGCGCGTGCCGATCGAGGGTAGCAGACACGGCCGCCCGCCGTCCCGGCCCCCGGAACGGCGTTCAGGCCCCTCGTCGAGCCGCTCGGCTACCCTGTTCCCTGCCGCCAACTGGAGACAGGAGCGACGTGGGCCTACTCGACAGCTTCGAACGCGGGCTCGAGCGCGCCGTCAACGGCGCGTTCGCGAAGACGTTCAAGAGCGGCGTCCAGCCCGTCGAGGTCTCCGCGGCCCTGCGCCGGGAACTCGACACCAAGGCGGCGATCGTCTCCCGCGACCGGATCCTCGTGCCGAACGAGTTCACCGTCCGCCTCTCGCCCGCCGACCACGAGCGGATCACCGCGCTCGGCGCCCCGCTCGTCAACGAGCTCACCGAGCTCCTCCAGCGGCACGCCCTCAGCCAGCGCTACTCGTTCCCCGGCGGCATCGACATCCGCTTCGTCGCCGATCCGGCGCTCTCCCAGGGGATGGTCGACGTCCGCTCGGCGAGCGTCGAGGGCAGGGTCGACTGGACCCCGATCCTCGAGATCGGCGGCAGGCGATACGAGATCACCCGTCCCCGCACGGTCATCGGGCGCGGCAGCGAGGCGGACATCACCGTCGACGACAGCGGGATCTCCCGCAAGCACGTCGAGATCCTCTGGGACGGCAAGCGGGCGCAGGTCAACGACCTCGGGAGCACGAACGGGTCGAAGCTCGACGGCAGGCCGGTGAAGCAGGCCCTCCTCGAGCCCGACTCGGTCATCGACATCGGACGCACCCGCATCGTGTTCCGCCTCCTCGCCCGGGCGGCGGGGGGCGCGGGCGGCGGGGCCGGCGGGACTGGCGGCCGCCGATGAGCGAGCTCACCTACGTGGTGCTGAAGTTCGCCTTCCTCGCGCTCATGTGGGTGTTCGTCTTCGGCGTCGTCTACGCGCTGCGCTCGGACCTCTTCGGCCAGCGGGTGCGCCGCCTCGTCGCGCGGGCCCGCGAGGAGCAGGTCAGCGCCCGGGGCGCGGCGCCGACGACCCCGGTCACCGCCCGGCCGGCCGCGAGGGCGCCCCGCGAGCCCGACCTCACCGAGTTCTCGGCGACGGAGCCGAGGCGGCTCGTCATCACCGGCGGCCCGAAGCAGGGCCTCGAGGTCGACCTCCCGGAGGAGGAGCTCACGATCGGGCGCTCCGCCGACTCCGACCTCGTCATTCGCGACGACTTCACCTCGAGCCGGCACGCGCGGCTGCTCCACTGGCCGACCGGCTGGGTGATCCAGGACCTCGACTCGACGAACGGGACGTTCCTCGACGGCGTCCGGGTCCACGGCCCGACCCCCGTCCCGCTGCGCACGCCGGTCACCATCGGCACGACGACGTTCGAACTGCGGGGGTAGCGCGTGGCGACGTTCCCCCGCGCGCACGCCGTCTCGGACGTCGGCCTGACCCGGTCGAACAACCAGGACAGCGGCTATGCCGGCCGGCGCCTCTTCGTCGTCGCCGACGGCATGGGCGGGCACGCGGGCGGCGACATCGCCTCGGCGCTCGCGGTCCAGGGGCTCGCCGGCCTCGACCGGGAGTTCGCCTCGCCGGGCGAGGCCGAGACGGCGCTGCGCGACGGATTCCTCGAGGCCGCCGACACGATCGCCGACATGGTCGCCGGCCACCCCGAGCTCGCCGGCATGGGGACGACGGTCTCCGCCGTCGCGCTCGTCGGGGACCGCGCCGTCGTCGCGCACATCGGCGACTCGCGGGTCTACCGGCTGCGCGACGGCGCGCTCGAGCAGGTCACGAGCGACCACACGTTCGTCCAGCGGCTCGTCGAGACGGGCCGGATCACCGCCGAGGAGGCGGCGCACCACCCGCGCCGCTCCGTGCTCATGCGCGTGCTCGGTGACATCGACGCCGTCCCCGAGGTCGACATCGCCGAGCTCGACACCAGCCCCGGCGACCGCTGGCTGCTCTGCTCCGACGGACTGTCGAGCTACATCAGCGAGAACGAGCTGCGGCGCATCCTCTCGAATCGCCGCACGCCCGAGGACGCCGCCGAGGCGCTGCTCCGCGAGGCGCTCAGCGCCGGCGGGCCCGACAACATCACGATCGTCGTCCTCGACGTGAGCGACAGCCCGACCGAGGCGGCCGAGCCGGTCATCGTCGGCTCCGCAGCCCAGCCGCTCCAGTTCGGACCCGTCCCGACCCGAAGCCACTCCCGCCTCCCGACGCTCCTGCTGCACCCGCTGCGCTCGACGGCGATCGAGGACACGCACTTCGAGCCGGAGACCGACGAGTACCTCGCCGCGCTCCTCGCCGAGGACCGCAAGCGGCTGCTGCGGCGACGGATCACCGCGATCGTGCTCAGCCTGCTCGCCGTCGTCGTCGTCGCGGCATCGCTCTGGCTCGCCTACCGCTGGACGCAGTCCCAGTACTACATCGGCGTGCAGGACGGCCGGGTCGCCGTGTTCCAGGGCGTGCAGCAGGACCTCGGCCCGATCACGCTGCACCACCTCGTCGAGGTGACCGACGTCCCCGTCGACGCGCTCCCGGAGTACCGGAAGCAGGCGGTGCAGGCGACGATCAGCGTCGGGAGCCTCTCCCAGGCCGACGCGACGGTGAAGGAGCTCCGTGATGCCGCGCGGAGGTAGGGTCTCGGAGCTCACCGGCGCGATCGTCGTGAAGCTCCGCAAGCCGGCGCGGATGCGCAACCTCGAGGCGCCGTTCCTGCTCGCCGCGATCGTCCTCGTCGGCGCGGCGCTCTGGCTCGTCCAGCTCGGCACCGGCGCACCGTTCGACCCGTCGCTGAGCTGGCAGCTCGTCGCCCTCGCCGTGCTCGTCGTCGTGCTCCACGTCGTGCTGCGGGTCACCGCGCCGGAGGCCGACCCCTTCGTGCTGCCGATCGCCGTCGTGCTCAACGGCATCGGCATCGCCGAGATCCGCCGCATCGACCTCGCGAACGGCCTGAGCGGCTGGGACGCCTCGGCGACCCGGCAAGTCGTGTGGACGACGATCGCGCTCGTGCTCGCCGGCGCGACGCTCCTGCTCGTGCGCAACCACCGCGTCCTCCAGCGCTACCGCTACATCTGGATGCTCGTCGGCATCGTCCTGCTCGTCCTCCCGATGCTCCCCGGCATCGGCGCCGAGGTGAACGGCGCCCGGCTGTGGGTGAACCTCGGCCCGATGTCGTTCCAGCCCGGCGAGTTCGCGAAGGTCGCGCTCGCGATCTTCTTCGCCGGCTACCTCGTCACCGCCCGAGAGTCGCTCTCCATGGTCGGCAAGCGGGTCCTCGGCCTGCGGCTGCCGCGCGCCCGCGACCTCGGCCCGATCCTCGTCGTCTTCGCCGCCTCGATGGTCGTCCTCGTCGTCCAGCGCGACCTCGGCACCGCCCTGCTCTACTTCGGGCTGTTCCTCGTCATGCTCTACGTCGCGACGGGACGCGGCAGCTGGATCGCGATCGGCCTCGTGCTGTTCGCCGTCGGCGCCTACGCCGCGAGCCGACTGCTCCCCTACGTGAACGGCCGCTTCTCGGCGTGGCTCGACGCGTTCAACCCCGAGCACTTCGACGCGATCGGCGGGAGCTACCAGCTCGTCGTCGGCCTGTTCGGCCTGTCCGCTGGCGGCATGTTCGGCACCGGGCTCGGGCGCGGGCGGCCGGACATCACACCGCTCGCGGAGAGCGACTTCATCGTCGCCTCGCTCGGCGAGGAGATCGGGCTCGTCGGCCTGTTCGCGGTCCTCGCGCTCTACCTGCTCTTCGTCGGCCGCGCATTCCGGGTCGGCTTCGGCGGCGGCGACGACTTCGGGCGGCTGCTCGCGGTCGGCCTCGGCTTCGCGTTCGCGCTCCAGGTGTTCGTCGTCATCGGCGGCGTGACGCGGGTCATCCCGCTCACCGGCCTGACGACGCCGTTCCTCGCGGCCGGCGGCTCCTCGCTCGTCGCGAACTGGATCATCGTCGCCCTCCTGCTGCGCCTGTCCGACGGCTCGCAGACGGGGCCGCGGATCGTCATCGAATCGGAGACCGGGGACCAGCCGAGACTGGTGGTGGGCGCATGAGCGAACCGAGCGGGACCGGCATGGGCCGGCAGATCCGGCGCACGAGCGTCGTCGTCATCGCGATGTTCGCGGCGCTGCTCGTCGCGATCTCGATCATCCAGGTCGGCTCCGCCGACGACCTCCGCGACGACCCCCGGAACCGGCGCACCCAGCTCGCGAACCAGAACGTCAACCGCGGCCCGATCCTCGTCGCCGGCGTCCCGATCGCCTACTCCGTCCCGACGGACGAGGAGATCGCCTACCAGCGGGTCTACGCGAACGGCCCGCTCTACGCGCCGATCACCGGCCGCTACACGCTCCAGGGCGAGAACACCGGCCTCGAGGCGGCCTACGACGACTACCTCACCGCGTCGACGGGCGGCCAGTTCTTCGATCAGATCAGCGCCGTGTTCACCGGGCAGAAGCCGCAGGGCGCCGCGGTCGAGACGACGATCGACCCGGAGATCCAGCAGGCGGCGTGGGACGCGCTCGGCGACTACCAGGGCGCGATCGTCGTGCTCGAGCCGTCGACGGGCCGCGTCCTCGCGATGGTGTCCAAGCCCTCCTACGACCCGAACGCGCTCGCCTCGCACGACACCGCCGCGGTCGACCAGACCTTCGACCAGCTCGACCAGGATCCGGGCAAGCCGCTCATCAACCGGGCGATGAACGGCGACCTCGACCCGCCCGGTTCGACGTTCAAGCTCGTCGTCGCGAGCGCCGCGCTGCAGAGCGGGAAGTACAGCCCCGACTCCGCGTTCCCGAACCCAGCCTCGCTCCAGCTCCCGCAGTCGAGCGCGACGATCGCGAACTCGAACGGCGGAACGTGCGGAGGGATCGGCAGCGCGACGGTGACGATGAGCCAGGCGGTCATCTACTCGTGCAACATCCCGATGGCCGAGCTCGCCGGCGAGCTCACCTACGTGCCGATCAAGGACGAGGCGAAGGCGTACGGCTTCTGCACCGGCTTCGACGTGGCCCGCGTGCTCGAGCCCATCGAGTACGGCTGCACCCCGCAGGACTCGCTCGACCTCACCCCGATGTACTCGACGCCGAGCAACTATCCCGCGGTCCTCGACGCGCCGCAGACGATGCTCAGCGGCTTCGGCCAGTCGAGCGTGCGAGCCTCGCCGCTGCAGATGGCGATGGTCTCCGCGGCGATCGCGAACCAGGGCGTGCTCATGGAGCCGAGCCTCGTCGACTCGGTCATCGCGCCCGATCAGTCGACGCTCGTCGAGATCGAGCCGAAGACGTACGGCCAGCCGATCAGCGCGGCCACGGCGCAGGCGCTGACTGCCATGATGGTCGGGAACGTCGACGGCGGCACCGGGACCGCGGCGCAGATCGAGGGGGTCTCCGTCGCGGGGAAGACGGGGACCGCCGAGAACGGCGTCGACGAGAGCGGCGCCGCGCTCCCGTACACGCTGTGGTTCACCGGCTTCGCGCCGGCGGAGGCACCGCGGGCGGCGGTCGCGGTGGTGGTCCAGAACGGGGCTGGACTCGGAACGGAAGGGACGAGCGCGATCGCCGCGGCGATCGGCGGGCAGGTGCTCAGGGCGGTGATTTCTCAGTGAGGCCGGCGCACGGGATGACGTTCGGCGGGCGGTATCAGCTCGGCAATCGGATCGCCATCGGCGGGATGGGCGAGGTCTGGCAGGCGACCGACCTCGTCATCGAGCGCACCGTCGCGATCAAGATCCTCAAGGACGAGTACATGGGGGACCCCGGTTTCCTCGAGCGGTTCCGGGCGGAGGCGCGGCACGCGGCGCTCGTCAACCACGAGGGCATCGCGAACGTCTACGACTACGGCGAGGAGGAGGGCAGCGCGTTCCTCGTCATGGAGCTCGTCCCCGGCGAGGCGCTCTCCGCGCTCATCGAGCGGGAGCGCGCGCTCCCGGTCGACAAGGTGCTCGACATCGTCGCGCAGACCGCCGCCGCGCTCCACGCCGCGCACACCGCCGGGCTCGTCCACCGGGACATCAAGCCCGGCAACCTCCTCATCACGCCGGAGGGCCGGGTAAAGATCACCGACTTCGGCATCGCCCGGATCGCCGACCAGGTTCCGCTCACCGCGACCGGCCAGGTCATGGGCACCGTGCAGTACCTCTCGCCCGAGCAGGCGAGCGGGAAGCCCGCCTCGCCCGCGACGGACATCTACTCGCTCGGCATCGTCGCCTACGAGATGCTCGCCGGGAAGCGCCCGTTCACCGGGGAGTCGCAGGTCGCGATCGCGATGGCGCAGATCAACGACGCGCCGCCGGAGCTGCCGCCGACGATTCCCGAGCCGGTGCGCAACCTCGTCTTCTCCTGCATCGCGAAGAACCCGCGGGACCGCCCCGCGACGGCGCTCCACCTCTCGCGGGCCGCGCAGATGCTCCGCCGCGGCGACGTCGCCGGCGCCGCCGCGGCGGTGCCCGGCATCCTCACCCCGACGGTCATGGCCGCGGTCGGGGCGGGCGGCGCCGGCGCACCGACCGAGGTGCTCGGCGCGACGACCACGCGGCTACCGCGCACCCGGCCGACGCCGACGGTCCCCCCGGCCCCGGCCCCGGCGCGCCGCCGCGCGCCGGCATGGCTCTGGCCGCTCATCGCGATCGTCGTCGCGCTCCTCGTCGCGCTCGCCGTCGTGCTCCTCGCCCTCGCGAACAACGGCGGCGGCCAGGCCACGCCGCCGCCAACCGACACCGGGGCTCCGCCGACGTCGCCGCCCCCGAGCCCGACGTCGAGCAAGGTCGAGCTCGTCCGGGAGTCGATCATGGGGAAGACCAGGGACGAGGTGAACGCGATCCTCCAGGGACTCGGCCTCGGCTTCGACGCGCAAGACGGCACCGCCGCGCCGAGCCCGGACGACGCCGGCAAGTCGTACGACGCGACGCCGACCGGGTTCATCGATCCGGGGACGCTCGTCCACGTGCGGTTCTACACCGCGTACGTGCCGCCGGCGCCGCCGCTGACCCAGCCGGCGACCCCGAGCGCCACCCCGCCGCCGCCGTACACCCCGACCGAGCCGGCCGACCGGCACGTGACGGTGAGCTGGCCCGCGTATCAGGGCTGCAGCGCGGACTACCCGCTCAGCGGCTACACCGTGACGTACACGGCGCCCGGCGGCGATCCCGTCGTGCAGGACGTCGGACCCGAGACGACGTCGATCAGCGACGTCCCGATCGGCATCGCCCCGGGTGACACGACGACGGTGACGTACGTCGCCAAGTGCCAGTCGTACACGTCCCCACCGAGCGCTCCGCTCGTGCTCACCGTGACGCAATAGCGCCTGGGCCGCGCGCGGGGACGCGGGCTAGACTCGGCGGAAGCTTTTTCCCCGCACCAAGGAGCAGCGCTTGCCGGACGACGTCGCGCAATCCGTGCGCCTGCTCGCCGGCCGTTACGAGGTCGGCGAGGCGATCGGCCACGGGGGCATGGCCGATGTCCACCTCGGCACCGACACCCGGCTCGGCCGCACCGTCGCGATCAAGCTGCTCCACCCCGAGCTCGCCGAGGATCCCGCGTTCCGCGCCCGGTTCCGGCGCGAGGCGCACGACGCGGCGAAGATGGCGCACCCGACCGTCGTCCGCGTCTTCGACGCCGGCGAGGAGGCGGTCCACGACGACGACGGGGGCGAGCGGTTCCAGCCGTTCATCGTCATGGAGCACGTCGACGGCCGCCTGCTCCGCGACATCATCGCCGACGGCCCCGTCCCCCAGGAGCAGTCGGCGAGGATCATCGAGCAGGTGCTCGTCGCCCTCGAGTACTCGCACCGCGCCGGCGTCATCCACCGCGACATCAAGCCCGGCAACATCATGGTGACCCGCACCGGCCAGGTGAAGGTCATGGACTTCGGGATCGCGCGCGCCGTCTCCGACGTCGCCTCCTCGATCGCCGAGACGAGCCAGATCGTCGGGACGGCGCAGTACTTCTCGCCCGAGCAGGCGAAGGGCGAGCCGATCGACGCGCGGACCGATCTCTACTCGACCGGCGTCGTCCTCTTCGAGCTGCTCACCGGCCGGCCGCCCTTCGAGGGGGACAACCCGGTCGCGGTCGCCTACCAGCACATCAACGCCGAGCCGCCGATGCCGAGCCGGCTCAATCCCGCGGTCGCCCCGGCGTTCGATCTCGTCATCGCGAAGGCGCTCGCGAAGGACCCGGCCCGGCGCTACCAGTCGGCGGCCGAGTTCCGCACCGATCTGCAGACGGCGGCGGGCGGGCAGCTTCCGGTCGGACGCCAGGTGCGGCCGGACGACTTCAACGTCGCGCTCTTCGGCTCGAGCGCCGCCGCCGAGGCGGCGCGGACCGCGCGGCAGCTCTCCGCCGAGGCGGAGGGACGTACGCTGCGCACCCAGAACGGCCCGCCGGTCATCTGGCTGTGGGCGGGCATCATCGCGCTCATCGCGATCGTCGCGGCCGTCGTGTACTGGATCTTCACGCTCCAGCCGCCGAAGCTCGCGGAGGATCTCACCGTCAAGGTGCCGAACGTCTACGGGCAGACCTACGACGACGCGGAGAAGACGCTCGAGGAGCTCGGCCTCACCGTCAAGCGGGTCGACGAGGCGAGCGACACCGTCGCCGCCGGGACGGTGCTCAGCTCGAAGCCAGAGCCGGACATCTCCGTCGACCGCGGCACCGAGGTCACGCTCACCGTCTCGTCCGGCGCGGCGAAGATCGAGGTGCCGTCGGTCGCGCTGCTCTCCGAGGCGGACGCTCGGGCCCAGCTCGAGGCGCGCGGCTTCACGATCGGCCAGATCAACTCGGTCGGCTCCGGCACCGTGCCGCAGGGGCAGGTCGTCAGCACCGAGCCCGCCGCCGGGACGCCGGTGCCGAAGGGGACGGCGATCAACCTCTCCGTCTCGAACGGCATGGTGACGATCCCCGACGTGACCGGGCAGCCGAACCAGCAGGGCGTGAGCACGATGCAGGGCCTGCTCGGCGCGACGAACGTCATCGCGAAGGTGAACAGCGCCTGCAGCGGCGGGACGATCCAGTCGCAGTCGCTCAGCCCGGGCGACTACCCGCAGGGCACGCAGATCACGCTCACCCTCTGCCCGTAGCGCACCGCTCCCTGGCACCCTGAGCGAGCCCCAGCGCTCCCCCGGTTCCTGAGCGAGCCCGAAGGGCGAGACGAAGGGCAGCCGTCCTACACCCGCAGCAGCGGCGACAGCCCCTTCGCCCGCTCCGCCGCCTCCGGCAGCCCCGCGAGCGCGAGCCAGTTCCCGAGCATGCGGTAGCCGCCCTCGGTGAGCACCGACTCCGGGTGGAACTGCACGCCGTGGATCGGCAGCCGCTCGTGCCGGAGACCCATGATGACCCCGCCCTCGGTCCGGGCGGTGACGACGAGCTCGTCCGGAACCGTCCCGTCGACGACGGCGAGCGAGTGGTAGCGGGTCGCGGTGAACGTGTGCGGCACCCCCTCGTAGAACGGGCTCCCGTCGTGGACGACCCGGGAGGTCTTCCCGTGCATGAGCTCGTCGGCGTGGGTGACCGTCGCGCCGAGCGCCTCCGCGATCGCCTGGTGGCCGAGGCAGACGCCGAGCAGGGGCTGCCCCGAGTCGAGCGCGGCGCGGACCAGCGCGATGCTCACGCCCGCGTCAGCCGGGGTGCCGGGCCCCGGGGAGAGGAGCACCGCATCGTACTCCGCGGCCCGCCCCGCCGCGGCCTCGTCGGCGAAGGCGTCGTTGCGCACGACGTCCGTCTCCGCGCCGAGCTCGAGCAGGTAGCCGTTGAGCGTGTAGACGAAGCTGTCGTAGTTGTCGACGACGAGCACCCTCGTCATGTCCCATCACCCACCGTCGCGTCGGTATCGAAGAACGTGCGCGCGAGCCACGGGAAGACCCCGAAGATGCACGCGGCGATGACCCCCGCGGCCAGCAGGACGAGGATGAGGATCCGCAGCCAGAGCGGTCCGGGAAGCGCGCGCCACAAGGCACCGTACATCACGCGCCCCCGTAGAGCTTCGCGATCTCGGACGGCGGCCCGGCGCTGCGGGGCGTGAACGAGTCGAGGACGGCGTAGGCGATGTAGCGCTCGGCGGCCGAGTAGAGCGGGTTGCACGAGGTCATCGTCATGATCCGGTCGGTCGGGGCGGCGTCGGCGACCTGCGGCACCGCGTTGAGCACGGAGACGCCGTCGGGCAGCACGTACTCGTGCGCGCGGAACACGTAGCGGTACCAGCCGTCCTGCGTCTCGACGTAGATCGAGTCGCCGACGTCGAGCTGGTTGATGCTGAAGAACGGTGCCCCGTACGTCGTCCGGTGCGCCGCGACGGCGAAGTTGCCGACCTGTCCGGGCATCGCGGTCCCTGGGTAGTGCCCGACGCCGATCGTGTCGAGCACGTCCTCGACGCCGACGCCCTCCGCGATCGGCCGCGACCAGTCGGCGCCGAAGCGCGGCACGATGAGCGTCGCGAAGACCTGCGCCTCCGCCGGCGTGCCGGCGTAGGCGGGGATGTCGCCCGCGGTGTCCGCCTCGCCGGACTTCGGCACGTCGACGGTGAGCGGCGCGGCCGCGTAGGCGGACTGCCAGTCGCGGCTCAGCGCGAGCGCCTGCTGGCTCTGCGCCGAGCCGGCGATCGCGTTGTTGATGAAGAGCTCCCAGCCGAGGTAGAGGAAGACGAGGACGCCGGCGGTGAGCAGGAGCTCCCCGAGGACGCCGACGATGCTCAGCCCGAGGCTCCGGCGGCGCCGCCGCCGGCCCCGCTCGCGGCGCGTCGGCTGGTTCTCCATGCCGCGATGCTACCGAGCCGAGCCGCCGGGATGCTGGGGTCCAGGGGCCTCCCTGTAGACTCCCGGGCATGGCTCGCGCGAAGACCCGTCCGGCCGAGAAGTCGGTCGAGAAGGCCCGGGCGGCGAAGGCCGTCGCCGCGGCGGCCCAGGAGACCGGCGAGCGGGCGCCGAACCCGGTGTGGTTCAAGCCGCTCATGTTCGGCTTCATCCTCGTCGGCCTCGCCTGGCTGCTCGTCTACTACATCAGCGACTCGCAGTGGCCGGTGCCGGCGCTCGGGAACTGGAACATCGGCGTCGGCATCGGCGTCATGCTCGTCGGCTTCCTCATGACGACCCGCTGGCGCTGAGGCCGGATCAAATTACAGCGGTGTAGTTCTCCACACCTGTTGGTGGATCTGTGGAGAGGCGTTCGGCGAGACCTGCCGCAGCTGCTGCACCGCGTCGAACAGGTCGTGGTGGACGAGGATCGCGAGCGCCGCGAGCGCGACGAGCCCCGCGAGGAGGGCGAGGAGCAGCCCGGTCTGCAGGCGGGCCCGTCGCCTCGCGCGCGTCGCGACGATGATCCAGCCGACGAGGCCGCCGATGATAAGGCCGCCGATGTGCGCCTGCCAGGCGACGTTCATGCCGGGCAGGAATCCGATGACGAGGTTCACGACGATGACGACGACGAGCATCGTCGGGTTCTGCCCGAGGCCCCGCATGATGATGAACGTCGCGCCGAACAGGCCGAAGATCGCCCCGGAGGCGCCGAGCACGAGCGGCATCGTCGGCGCGATGAGCAGCACCGCGACGGCGCCGCCGAGCGTCGCGAGGAGGAACAGCGCGAGGAATCGCAGCCGCCCGAGGATCGCCTCGATCGCGGGGCCGGTCACGAGCAGGGCCCACATGTTGAAGATGATGTGTAGCGGGTTCGCATGCACGAACGCCATCGTGAGCATCCGCCACGGCTGCTCCGGCGTCAGCAGCGGGATGTACGCGAGGTAGTAGGGGATGTACGGCACGACGTAGCCGAGGAGGAACACGACGACGCAGACCGCGGCGATCGTCCACGTGACGACCGGCGCGCTGCTGCCCGGCGCGAACGCGGCGCGGAGCCAGCGGACGAAGCCGTTGCCGCTCGCCCGCCGCACCCGCGGCGCGGCGGCCCGCGCCTCGGCGACGCACTCCGGGCAGTGCACGCCGACGGCGGCCGGCGTCTGGCAGGCGGGGCAGATCGTGCGCCCGCAGCGCTGGCACAGGACCCAGCTCTGCCGGTTCGGATGCCGGTAGCAGACGTTCGGGTCGGTGCGGGTCGCGTCGGTCACTAGAGCTCGGTGATGTCGACGCCCGTGATGACGACGTCCTCGAGGGGACGATCGCTCGCGTCGGTGGGAACCGCCTCGATCGCGTCGACGACGGCGCGCGAGGCGTCGTCGGCGACCTCGCCGAAGATCGTGTGGTTGCCGTTGAGCCACGGCGTCGAGACGGTCGTGATGAAGAACTGCGAGCCGTTCGTGCCCTCCGCCCGGCCGGTGATCGCGTTGCGGCGCTTCCCAGCGTTCGCCATCGCGAGGAGGTAGGGGCGGTCGAACTGCAGCTCCGGATGGATCTCGTCGTCGAACGTGTAGCCGGGGCCGCCGACGCCCTGGCCGAGCGGGTCGCCGCCCTGGAGCATGAAGTCCTTGATGACCCGGTGGAACACGACGCCGTCGTAGAGCGGGACGCCCTGCTGCGCCTCGCCCGACGCCGGGTGCGTCCACTCCTTCTCCCCCGTCGCGAGGCCCGTGAAGTTCGCCACGGTCCTCGGCGCGTGGGTGCCCCAGAGGTTGAGGGTGATGTCTCCGCGGTTCGTGTGGAGGACGGCGACGGCGGTCGGCTGCGGCATGGTGCCATTCAACCACGCGTGTCAGAATGAGTCTCATGGGCAGGATCCAGCCTCCGACCGACCTCGAGATCCTCAAGCAGCGAGCGGAGGAGCTCTGGGAGCGACAGCAGGACGTCTTCGCGGAGGCCGCGAGGGTCGCCCGCGAGGCGGGCCGCCAGGGCGCCGTGTTCGCGCGCGAGGAGGTGGCGCCGCGGGTCCGGCAGGCCGCCGACTCGGGCGCCGACGCGGTCCGGTCGAAGGTCCTCCCCGCGGTCTCGAGCACGCTCGCGACGGTCGCCGCGCTCGGCGACCGAGGGGTCCGCGAGGCGCTCGTCGGCATCGGCCGGCTGCGCGCCGCCGCGCCCGCGCCGGTGCGCGCCGTCGTGCCGGCGAAGAAGGGCATCGGCGTCGGCGGCTGGATCGGCATCACGCTCGGCGTCATCGCCGCGGGCGCGGTCGCCTACGCCGTGTGGCAGACGCTCCGCGCGGACGACGACCTCTGGGTCGAGGACGAGGAGCCGGAGGCCGCTGAGGCCTGAGCCTCCGCGACGCGGCGTCCCCGCCGCGGTCGGGCACGCGCGCCGCGAGATCCCGCTATCGCATCCGCATCCGTCGCATGCGCGCGAGCAGCTCCGGTGCGCTGTCGTCGAGGAGGCGGCCGCCGATCGCGATCCCCGCGACGAGCGCGCCGGCGCCCCACAGCAGGCCGCCCGCGAGCGTCGCCCAGCCGAGCACGGGGCTCCCGGTGACGAGCGCGAAGGCGCCGAGCACGATGACCGGGGCGAGCGCGACGCCGGTGACCCCGGTGACGACATACGAGCCGACGACCTGTGTCGTGTTCGCGCCGGGCGGGGCGGAGAACGGGTTGCGGCCGGAGGCCGGCACCGGCACCACGACGATCGCCGAGGAGACGCTCGCGACGCCGAGCGCCGTGAGCAGCGCGGCGAGCGAGAGGCCGACGACCGCGGGGATCCGCTCGGGCGAGCCGACGGCGAGCGGGGCGAGGAGCGCGACGGCGAGGACGATCGGGCCGCCGATCGCCAGCAGCCCGCCGGCGCGGCCGATCCGGTCCGCGCGGCCGCGCGTTGCGGCGGCGATCTCCGAGGCGAACGCCGTGCCGTCGTAGGAGATCCCTGCGAACTGCGCGAGCGGCAGCAGTCCCGCCGCGACCGGCGCCGCGACGAGTCCGAACCACGAGATGCCCTCGACGATGCCGAGGACGACGAGGAGCGCCGGGACCGCGGGGACGATGACGAGCTGGACGACGAGCCGCGGGTCGCGCGCCCAGAGCACGAGGCTCCTCGCCGTGATCGCGCCGACGGCGCCGGTCGGCGCGATCGCGAAGGGGCCGAGTCGGCCGCGGTGCTGACGCCGCCCCGAGGAGCCCCGGGTGCGCAGCGCGGCGTCGAGGCCGAGGCGCCACGCGGCGAGGAGCACGACGATCGTCGCGAGCGCGACGGCGAGCGAGGCGACGACCATGTCCCAGCGCCGGTCGGCCGCGTAGCCGGGCACCGCCCACGCCGCCCCCGTCGGCGTGAGCGCGAGCGCGTCGACGAGCCCGTCGAAGCGGCGCCATGGCGGCCAGTTGAGCGCGAGGGCGATGCCGACCGGGGCGAGCAGGACGATTGCGGCGACGAGCGTCGCGAGGAGGCGTCCGGCGGCGCCGCGGCGGGCGACGAGCTCGGCGGCGAGCGACGTCGCCGCGCGGGAGGCGATGACGCAGGTGAGCAGCACGAGCACGGCGCAGCCGACCGAGGTCCACGCCGCCGCCGGACGATCCGCCCACGTGAGCGCGGCGCTCAGCGCGCCGACGAGCGTCGCCGCGCCGGGCACCCAGGCGACGCCGACGAGGAGCTCGGCGGCGAGGATCCGGTTCGCCGAGATCGGGAAGCGGGCGAGCTTGCGCGGGTCGAGCGTCGGCTCGGCGCCGCCGACGATGAGCGGCGCGATGACCCAGCCGAGCGTGACGATCGAGCCGATGACGATCCACGGCGACTCCCGCTCGACGGGGAGCGCCTTGTGCTGCAGGATGACCGCGGTGAGGATCGCGATGCCGACGAGCGCGAGCGCCTGGAGCGCACCGAGGATCACCGCGGCGCGGAGGACGATGCTGCGCCGCAGCGAGTTCCACAGGACCCGGTAGCGGAGCCGGACGAGGACGCCGACGACGCTCAGCTCGGGCGCAGCCATTCCGGCCCCTCGCTGCGCCGCCGGCCGCCGACGAGCTCGAGGAACCGGTCCTCGAGGCTCGTGCCGCCGCGGACCGCGTCGAGCGGCCCCGAGGCGAGCACGCGCCCGGCCGCGACGATCGCGACGTGGTCGCACATCCGCTCGACGAGGTCCATCGAGTGGCTGGAGACGACGACGGTGCCGCCGACGGCGACGAAGCCGTGGAGGATGTCGCGGATGTTCGCGGCGGAGACCGGGTCGACCGACTCGAACGGCTCGTCGAGGACGAGCACGCGGGGCGAGTGGATGAGCGCGCAGGCGAGCGCGACCTTCTTCGTCATGCCCGCCGAGTAGTCGGCGACCGCCGTTCCGGCCGCGGCACCGAGGTCGAGCGTCTCGATGAGCTCCGCGGTCCGCGTCGTGACGGTCTCCCGGTCGAGCGAGTAGAGCAGGCCGGTGTAGACGAGGAGCTGCTCCCCGGTGAGCCGGTCGAAGAGGTCGGCGCCGTCGGCGAGGACGCCGAGCATCCGCTTCGCGGTGAGCGGGTCCGCCCACACGTCGACGCCGTGGACGAGCACCCGGCCAGCATCCGGGCGCAGCAGGCCGGTCGCGATCGAGAGCGTCGTGGTCTTGCCGGCGCCGTTGGGACCGAGCAGGCCGTAGAACGTGCCCGCGGGGACGGCGAGGTCGATGCCGTTCACCGCGAGGTTCTCGCCGAAGCGCTTGGTGATGCCGCTGAGCTCGATCGCGTCCACGCTCGTCGCAGCGGTCCCCGAGCGAGCACGGGGGATCGAAGGGCCGGCCTCAGCCGACATGCTCCGCGATGAACGCGGTCGCCTTCGCCCAGGCGTCGGCGGCGGCTTCCGGGTCGTAGCGCAGCTCGTTCGTCTCGTTGAAGAAGGCGTGGTGGGCATTCGGGTAGACGACGTCGGTGAAGTCGACGCCGGCGGCGGCCATCGCCTCGCGGACCTCGGGGAGCCGCTCCATGAGCGGCGGGTCGATCTCGCCGTAGAGCGCGAGGATCGGGCAGGAGATCTGCGCGATGCGGTCGGGCTCGGGGGCCGTGCCGTAGAACGGCACCGCCGCGAGGACCCGGTCGTCGGCCGCCGCGAGCGCGAAGCTGTACGTGCCGCCGAAGCAGAACCCGGTCACCGCGATCCGCGCGTCCGGCCCGCCCTCCTCGACGAGCGCGTCGACGATGCCGCGGAGCTGCGCGACCGCGCGAGCCGCGAACGCCGGCTCGCGAGCCGGCGCGAGCGCCTCCCGCATCCGCGGCTGCAGCGCGGTTCGCATCGCCTCGTCGGGATGCCTCATGGCCCAGGAGAGCTCCTCGCCGACCTCCGGCGTCACGCCGACCTGCGAGAGGATGTCCGGCGCGACCGCGAGATAGCCCTCCGCGGCCCACCGGTCCGCGACCCCCTTGATCTGGTCGACGAGCCCCCAGATCTCGTGGATGACGATGATCGCGGCGCGCGGCTCGCCCTCGGGCTCGGCACGGTAGACGGGCACGCCGCCCATGGTCCCCATTGTCCCCATGGCGTCAGTCTAGGCCTCGCCAGGAACGTGTCAGCCCACTCGCGGGGTCCTCACCGACGGCGCGGCTAGCATCGGCCGCATGGGGGCCGAGAGCAGGTTCAACTGGCGACGGCAGGGCGGCGGATTCATCGGCGCCTCGTTCGACGAGGTGTTCCACCCCGACGCCAAGGAGGCCCGCCAGATCTGGGAGATCCAGACCGAGCTCCCGGCGCCGGCGCCGGACCCCGGCGACCCGCCGTTCGACCCCGAGGCCGGGCGCATCACGATCATGCTCCCGAGCGAGCCGCGCGACGAGCGCTGACGCCCCGCGCACCGCGCCTCCGCACTCGCGCACCACGTCTGCTCCCGCGCACCACGTCCAGCCGGCGTGCAGCGGCGCATTCATGGTGCGGATCGGGCGCCGCCGGGAGGCCGGCTGGAAGCGTGGAGCCTACGGGAATCGAACCCGTGACCTCCTGCTTGCAAAGCAGGCGCTCTACCAATTGAGCTAAGGCCCCGCGGAATCCAAGGCTAGTGCAGGGCCGCAGCCGGCTTCCGCCGCTCGAGGCCGGGACCGCGGCCTGTTCGACGCGCGACGGTGGGGCTACCAGGACTTGAACCTGGGACCTCTTCGTTATCAGCGAAGCGCTCTAACCGCCTGAGCTATAGCCCCTGAACCGAGCTACGAGACTACCAGACGCGCCGGGCTCAGGAGTTCGTGAAGCCGACGAGCAGCCCGCCGGTCATCTTCACGATCATGTTGTAGAGGATCGCGACGATCGCGCCGAGCACGGTGAACATGATCGTGTTGACGAGCGCGATGACCGCGGCCCACCCCATGACCGTCGCGAAGGAGAAGTCCTTCGAGATGGAGAAGTTCGGATCGTTGAAGATGTCGCCGAGGATGCCGTCGAGGTTGACGAAGATGCCGGTCGTGTTGAGCACGATCCAGAGCAGCGCGGCGACGACGACGGTGATGATGCCGAGGACGAGCGCGCCCCAGAAGGAGAGCTTGAGCGCCGACCAGAAGTCGACGTAGACGAGCTTGAGGCGGACCTGCTTCGAGGTCGTCCTGCGCGTCGACGACTTCTTCTGGAGCTTCTCCGCGACGCTCATGCTTCCGGCTGGTCCTTCCCGATGTCCTGCTCGTCGAGGCGTCGCTCGCTGTTCCTGGCGATGGCGAGAATCCGATCCTCGTCGTCGAACCTGGCGAACACCACGCCCATCGTGTCGCGGCCCTTGGCCGGGACTTCAGCGACGGACGAGCGTACCACCTTGCCGCTGGCAAGAACCACGAGGACCTCGTCGTCCTCGTTCGCGATGATCGCGCCGGCGAGGTCGCCGCGGTCCTCGGAGAGCTTCGCGACCTTGATGCCGAGCCCGCCGCGGCCCTGCGGCCGGTATTCGCGGACGAGCGTGCGCTTCGCGTAGCCGCCCTCGGTGACGACGAAGACGGATTCGGCGCCGCCCTTCGACTCGCCTCCCACTCCCTCGGCGACCGGCGCGGTCGAGGTCGACGCCTTGAGCACGTCGGCGGAGAGGAGACGGTCGCCGGGCCGGAACGACATGCCCTTGACCCCGCTCGTCGCGCGGCCCATCGGGCGCAGCGCCGCGTCGTCCGCGGTGAACCGCAGCGACATGCCCTTGCGCGAGACGAGGAGGATGTCGTCGGCCTCGTCGGCGAGCATCGCGGAGACGAGCTCGTCGCCCTCGCGGAGGTTGATCGCGATGATGCCGCCGGAGCGGTTCGTGTCGTACTCCGTGAGCGCCGTCTTCTTCACGAGCCCGTCGGCCGTCGCGAGGACGAGGTACTTCGCCGCCTGGTAGTCGCGGATGTCGAGGATCTGCGCGATCTCCTCGCCCGGCTGGAGGGCGAGGAGGTTCGCGACATGCTGGCCCTTCGCGTCGCGCCCGCCCTCCGGCAGCTCGTACGTCTTCGCCCGGTAGACGCGGCCGGTGTTCGTGAAGAACAGGAGCCAGTGGTGCGTCGTCGTGACGAAGAAGTGCGACACGATGTCGTCGGCGCGCAGCGCCGCGCCCCGGACGCCACGCCCCCCGCGGTGCTGCGAGCGGTAGTTGTCGGAGCGGGTGCGCTTGACGTAGCCGCCGCGCGTGACCGTGACGACCATCTCCTCCTCGGGGATGAGGTCCTCGACGGAGACGTCGCCGTCGAAGCCCATGAGGATCTCGGTGCGCCGCTCGTCGCCGTACTTCTGGGCGATCTCGGCGAGCTCCTCCGCGATGATCGCGCGCTGCCGCTCGGGGCTCGCGAGGATCTCGTTGAGATCCTTGATCCGCGCCTCGATCGCGTCGTGCTCCTCGATGATCTTCTGGCGCTCGAGCGCCGCGAGGCGGCGCAGCTGGAGCTCGAGGATCGCGTTCGCCTGGAGCTCGTCGATCGACAGGAGCCCGATGAGTCCCTCGCGCGCGTCGTCGACGGTCGGCGAGCGGCGGATGAGCGCGATGACCTCGTCGAGCGCGTCGAGCGCCTTGAGGTAGCCGCGGAGGATGTGCGCGCGCTTCTCCGCCTCGGCGAGGCGGAACCTGGTGCGGCGGACGATGACGTCGATCTGGTGGTCGATCCAGTGCCGGATGAACTGGTCGATCGACAGCGTCCGGGGGACGCCGTCGACGATCGCGAGCATGTTCGCGCCGAAGTTCTCCTGGAGCTGCGTGTGCTTGTAGAGGTTGTTGAGCACGACCTTGGCGACCGCGTCGCGCTTGAGGACGATGACGAGCCGCTGGCCGGTGCGGCCCGAGGTCTCGTCGCGGATGTCGGCGATGCCGGAGAGCCGTCCCTCCTTGACGAGCTCGGCGATCTTGATCGCGAGGTTGTCGGGGTTGACCTGGTAGGGCAGCTCGGTGACGACGAGGCAGGTGCGGCCCTGGATCTCCTCGACGCTGACGACGGAGCGCATCGTGATCGAGCCGCGGCCCGTCCGGTAGGCGTCCTGGATGCCCTTGTGCCCGAGGATCGTCGCGCCGGTCGGGAAGTCCGGGCCCTTGATCCGCTGGATGACGGCGTCCTGGAGCTCCTCGGGGCTCGCGTCCGGGTGCGCGAGCGCCCAGAGCGCCGCGTCGGCGACCTCGCGGAGGTTGTGCGGCGGGATGTTCGTCGCCATGCCGACGGCGATTCCGACCGAGCCGTTGACGAGGAGGTTCGGGAACCGGCTCGGCAGGACGGTGGGCTCCTGCGTGCGGCCGTCGTAGTTGTCCTGGAAGTCGACGGTCTCCTCGTCGATGTCGCGCACCATCTCCATCGCGATGGGCGCCATCTTCGTCTCGGTGTACCGGTGCGCCGCGGCGCCGTCGTTGCCGGGCGAGCCGAAGTTCCCCTGGCCGAGCGCGAGCGGGTAGCGCAGCGACCACGGCTGGACGAGCCGGACGAGTGCGTCGTAGACCGAGCTGTCGCCGTGCGGGTGGAACTGCCCCATGACGTCGCCGATGACGCGGGTGCATTTCGAGAACGCCCGATCCGGCCGGTAGCCGCCGTCGAACATCGTGTAGATGACGCGGCGGTGCACTGGCTTGAGCCCGTCGCGGACGTCGGGCAGCGCGCGCCCGACGATGACGCTCATCGCGTAGTCGAGATAGGACCGCTGCATCTCCAGCTGGAGATCGACCGGCTCCGTGCGATCGGTCAGCGTCCCGTCGGCGTTCTCAGATGTCAAGGAAGCGCACGTCCTTCGCGTTCTGCTGGATGAACTGCCGGCGCGCGTCGACGTCGTCGCCCATGAGCGTCGCGAACACCGCGTCCGCGACGGCCGCGTCGTCGAGCGTCACCTGTCGCAGCGTCCGGGTGTCCGGGTTCATCGTCGTGTCCCAGAGCTCCTGGTGGTTCATCTCGCCGAGGCCCTTGTACCGCTGGACCGGGTTCTGGTTGTCGCGGGGGAGCCGGCGGCCGGCCTTCTGCCCCTCCTCGATGAGCGCGTCGCGCTCGCGATCGGAGTAGGCGAACTCGTGGTCCGCGTTCGTCCACTTGATGCGGTACAGCGGCGGCTGCGCGAGGTAGACGTAGCCCATCTCGATGAGGGGCCGCATGTAGCGGAACAGCAGCGTGAGCAGGAGCGTCGTGATGTGCTGGCCGTCGACGTCGGCGTCGGCCATGAGCACGATCTTGTGGTAGCGCGCCTTGTCGCCGTCGAAGTCCTCGCCGATGCCGGTGCCGAAGGCGGTGATCATCGCCTGGATCTCCGCGTTCGACAGCGCACGG
>Ga0164243_10003711_pt1 | contig 24357 bp, 24 predicted proteins | sample OricompcompostOP_FD_108781 | JGI IMG/M metagenome (GOLD analysis project Ga0164243, IMG submission 108781) | Organic Plus compost microbial communities from Emeryville, California, USA - Original compost - Organic plus compost (OP) | ecosystem: Engineered > Solid waste > Mixed feedstock >...
CGGTTCGCGGCGTCGCTGTTCTGCGCGGCGTCGCGCGGCAGCAGCACGCTGCCCTCGCGCCGGCCGAGCCACAGCGTCTCCGGGTGCTCCTGGTCGAACGCGAGCGACTCGGCGGCCCCCGCGACCTCCAGGTGCAGCCGGTTCTTGCGCCCGGGTGCGACCTGCGAGACCAGCAGCGTGCCGACGGCGCCGCCCGCGGTCTCGACGACGAGCGCGGCGGCGTCCTCGTTGGTGACGCCGCGGTGCTGGGCCCGGTCGGCGACGAACGTGCGGGTCCGGCCCGCGATCCGCACGATCCGGTCGCCGGTGACGAACTCGACGAGGTCGACCAGGTGCGAGCCGATGTCGGCGAAGGCGCGCGAGGCGCCCCCGAGCTCGGCGTCGACGCGCCAGTTGTCGTCGTCGGCGGTGAGCAGCCAGTCCTGCAGGTAGCTGGCCGCGACGGTCAGCACGCGGCCGGTGTCGCCGCGCGCCACCCGGTCGCGCGCCTCGCGCACCAGCGGGTGGAACCGGTAGACGAACGGGACGGTCGCGGTGCGGCCCGCGCCCGCCGCCTGCTCGACGAGCGCGGCGGCGTCGGCGACCGTGGTCGCCAGCGGCTTCTCGCAGACGACGTCGCGACCGGAGGCGAGCACCGCGGCCGCCTGCTCGGCGTGCAGCGCGTTGGGCGTGCACACGTGCACGACGTCGATCGACTCGTCCGCGAGCAGGTCCTCGAGCGAGGCGTGGCCACGCTCGAACCCCAGCTGCTGCGCCGCCCGGGCGGCGGACTCCGGCGACGACGAGCTGAGCCCGACCAGCCGGGCACCGGCCAGCCGCGCCGATCGCGCGTGCACCTGCGCCATGAAGCCGCCGCCGACGACGCCGACCCCCAGCCCGGCCCCGGGCAGCGCGGCCGTCACAGCGTGGCCTCGGTCGGGTCCCAGGACACCTCCAGCGGCGGCGGCACCACCACCGTGCTGGCCACCTCGACCGGGCGCCGTGCCTCGCCGGCCTCGATGACCGACTGCATGACGTCGAGCACGTGGAACGCCAGGTCGCCCGACGCGCGCTCCGGCACCCCGGCGCGGATCGCCCGCACGAGCTCGACGACGCCGCTGCCGCGACCCGCCGCCGAGCCCTCGCTCGGGCGCGTCTCGACGTCGTCGCGGCCCCGCGTGATCACGAGGTCGCCCGCGAACGTGTTCGGGTCGGGCACCGTGAGCGTCGCGTCGTCGCCGGTCACCTCGAACTGGGTGCGCGCGAGCTTGGAGTCGAAGGAGAAGATGCTCTGCGCCGTCGCGCCGCTCTCGAACTCCAGCAGCGTGGCGACGTGCGTGGGCACGTTGACCGGGAAGGTCTGACCCGCCAGCGGGCCGGACCCGATGACCCGCTCGGTCCGGGCGCGCGACGTCACCGCGTGCACCCGGGCGATCGGACCGAAGACCTGCACGAGCGCCGTCAGGTAGTAGGGGCCGATGTCGAACAGCGGGCCGGCTCCGATGTCGAACAGGAACGCCGGGTTCGGGTGCCAGGACTCCGGGCCGGCCGACTGCATGAGCGTCAGCGCGCCGTGCGGCGTGCCGATGCCGCCCTCGCCGATCAGCCGCAGCGCGGTCTGGATGCCGGCGCCGAGGAAGGTGTCGGGCGCCGTCGCGACTCGCAGCCCGGCGTCGCGCGCGGCGTCGAGCAGCCGCTGCCCGCTGTCGCGGTCGAGCGCGAACGGCTTCTCGTTCCACACGTGCTTGCCGGCGGCGAGCGCCTGCTGCGCGACCTCGACGTGCACCGACGGCACGGTGAGGTTGACGACCACCTCGATCTCGTCGTCGGCCAGCAGCTCGGCGACCGTGCCCGACCGGGGCACCCCGTAGGCCTGCGCCTGGGTCGCGGCCCGCTCGGTGTCGAGGTCGGCGACGAACCGCACCTCGACGTCGGGGAACGTCGTGAGGTTCTTCAGGTACTGGTTGCTGATGTTGCCCGCGCCGATGATCCCGACGCCCGCGCGCCCGGTCCGGCTCATCGCTCGCCCCCGGTCAGGAAGCGGAAGCTCTCGGCGATCGCCTCGAACCGGTCGGAGCGGCTGTCGTCGAGCTCGACGACGTGCAGCGCGTGCGGCGTCGCGGCGAGGATCTCCGCGATCGGCTGGCTGCCCTGGCCGACGGCGACCTGGTCCTTGTTCTCCTTGGTGCCGGGGCCGTCCTTGACGTGGACCGCGACGACGCGCTTGCCCAGCCGGCGCAGCAGCTCGACGGGATCGGCGCCGCCGACCGCGGCCCAGTAGGCGTCGACCTGCAGCCCGACCTCGGGCGCGAGCTGGTCGGCGAGCAGCTCCAGCCCGGTGCGGCCGTCGCCGCCCTCGGGGCGCGCCTCGAGCTCGAACGCGTGGTTGTGGTAGCCGACCGCGACGCCGTGCCGTGCCGCGACCGCCGCGGCCGCGTTGAGGCGCGCCGCGGTCTCGGCGACCTGGTCGGCGGTCTGCCAGTTCTCGGCGGCGTGGTGCGGGTCGATCACGGTCGTCACGCCGACCTGGGCGGCGGCCGCGAACAGCGCCTCCTGCTCGCCCTCGTCGGCGGTGATGAAGCTCTGGTGCGTCGTCGGTGCGCGCAGCCCGCTGGCCTGCAGCGCCTCGGCGAGCGCGGGTCCCCAGCTGGTGAAGCCGTAGGGCTCGACGAGCTGGTAGCCGATGTCGGCGATCCGCGTGAGGGTCCCGGTGAGGTCCTCCGCCGCGGCCTCGCGCACCGTGTAGAGCTGGACCGACAGGGCCGAGGGGGCCGCCAGGGGTGAGGTGGGCACACGTGCTCCTTCGTCGTGGTGCCGGCGCGTCCGGCTGAGACCACGGTCACACACTTCTGCGTAGCGGTCAATCAGAAGTCCGATCATTGAACAGCAGTAGTGCGGTGTGCTGTACTCAAAAGATGTCGTCTGCCGCCCGCCGTGGACGCGCCGCCGGTCCCGGGCCCGGCGGCGTGCTCGAGCTGCTGCTCGACGGCGAGCCGCGCACCCGCGCCGAGATCGCGGCGCTGACCGGGCTGTCGCGCTCGACGGTCTCCGCCCGCGTCGACGCGCTGCTGCGCGCGGGCGTGCTCGCCCCGGCCGGCTCGGCGGCCTCCTCCGGGGGTCGGCCGCCGGCGCGGGTGGCGTTCAACGCGGTCGCCCGGGTCGTCGTCGGCATCGACCTCGGCGCCACCCACGGCACCGTCGCGGTCTGCGACCTCGCCGGCGGCATGCTGGCGGCGGCCACCGTCGACCTCGACATCGCCGACGGCCCCGACCCCGTGCTCGACCTCGTGCTCGACACCGCTCGCGGCCTGCTCGACGGCGTCGGCCGGCCGGTCGCCGACGTCGCCGCCGTCGGGCTCGGCCTGCCGGGGCCTGTCGAGCACGCGACCGGTCGCCCCGTGAACCCGCCGATCATGCCCGGCTGGGACCGCGTCGACGTCCCGGCGCTGGTCGCCGCCCGGCTCGCGACCGACGTCCCGGTGCTGGTCGACAACGACGTCAACGTGCTCGCGCTCGGCGAGCACGCGACGTCGTGGCCGGACGCCGACGACCTCGTCTACGTCAAGGTCGCGACCGGCATCGGCGCCGGCATCGTCGCCGGCGGCGTCCTGCAGCGCGGCGCGCGCGGCTCGGCCGGCGACCTGGGTCACGTGGTCGTGCCCTGGCACCCCGGCAGCCCGCGCCCGGCCACCGAGGTGCGCGACCTCGAGGACGTCGCGAGCGGCCCCGCGATCGCCGCTCGGCTGCGCGAGGCGGGGCTCGAGGCCCGCACGGGCGCCGACGTCGCCGCGCTCGCCCGCGCGGGCGAGCGCACCGCGCTGGAGCTGGTGCGCGACGCCGGGCGCGAGATCGGCGCGGTCGTCGCCGGCGTCGTCAACCTGCTCGGACCCTCGGTCGTCGTCATCGGCGGCAGCGTGTCGCGCGCCGGCGAGGAGCTGCTGGCCGGCGTGCGCGAGGTCGTCTACCGGCGGTCGCTGCCGCTGGCGACCGAGCACCTGCAGATCGTGGCGGCGCGCAGCGACGCCAACGCGGGCGCGCTCGGGGCGGCGATCATGGCCGCCCGGCACGCGCTGGCCCCCGAGACCATCGAGTCCTGGATCGACCCCGAGGCCGACCGCGCCGCGGGCACCGAGAGCGAAGGAGCCCCATGACCGCCGCCCCCTCCGGAGCCTCCGAGACCGAGCCGAGACCGCTGCGCGTCGGCGTCGTCGGCCTGGGCTGGGCCGGCCAGCAGCACATGAACCGCTACGCCGAGCGCCCCGACGTCGAGCTCGTCGGCATCGCCGGCCTGGAGGACGAGCGCCGCGCCGAGCTCGCCGAGCGCTACGGGGTGCAGGTCGCGGTGGCCGACTGGCAGGACCTGCTCGCGCAGGGCGAGCTCGACGCCGTCAGCGTCGCGACACCGACGTTCCTGCACGCGCCGGTCGCGATCGCGGCGCTCGAGGCGGGTGCGCACGTGCTGACCGAGAAGCCGATGGCCCGCACCAGCGCCGAGGCCGACGCGATGGTCGCCGCCGCGCGTGCGGCCGGCCGGGTGCTGCAGGTCGCCTTCAACTACCGGTACCGCGGCGACATCTCCGCGCTGCGCGAGCAGGTCGAGGCCGGCACCCTGGGCCGCGTCTACCACGCGCGCGCATGGTGGCTGCGGCGCGCGGGCATCCCGACGCTCGGCTCGTGGTTCACCAACCGCGAGATGGCCGGCGGCGGCCCGCTCATCGACCTCGGCGTGCACGTGCTCGACGCGACCCTGCAGCTCATGGGACGCCCGAGCGTCGAGGCGGTCAGCGCCGTCACGCACGCCGAGCTGGGGCCGCGCGGGCTCGGCGGTGCCGCCACCGAGAAGTCGGGCGTCGGCTCGGCGTACGAGGTCGAGGACCTCGCGGTCGTGCTGCTGCGGATGTCGAACGGGGCCTCGCTCGCGCTGGAGTCCTCGTGGGCGACCCACCGCCCCAGCGGCGACGAGCTCGCGATCACCCTCTACGGCACCGACGCCGGTGCGGAGCTCAAGGTCGTCGACTACGCGCCCCAGACCGTGGTGCGCATCCACGGCGCGGCGCCGGACGGCGTCGATGACGTCGAGCTGCCCGAGCGGCCCGGCACCGGGCACGCGGGCGTCGTCGACGACTTCGTGGCCACGGTCGCCGACCCGGCGGCCTGGCCCGAGCACGACGGCGCCCCGGCCGCGGAGCTGACCCGCGTGATCGAGGCCTGCTACCTCTCCGCCACGCGCGGGACCGAGATCCGACTCGACGACCTGAAGGGCTGACCCGTGACGACCCGAGTCCTGGTGTGGAACGAGAACTGGCACGAGCAGACGCAGCCGGAGATCGCCGCGCTCTACCCCGCCGGCATCCACGGCGCGATCGCCGGCGGGTTGGTCGAGCTGCTGGGCGACGAGGTCGAGGTGGGCACCGCCACCCTCGACGACGCCGAGCACGGCCTGACCGAGGAGGTGCTCGCCCGCACCGACGTGCTGCTGTGGTGGGGGCACATGAAGCACGACGAGGTCTCCGACGAGGTCGTGGCGCGCGTGCAGCGCCACGTGCTCGGCGGGATGGGCCTGATCGTGCTGCACTCCGGCCACTACTCGAAGATCTTCAAGGCGCTCATGGGCACCACCTGCGGGCTGTCGTGGCGCAACGAGGGCGAGCGGGAGATCGTGTGGACGATCGACCCGACGCACCCGATCGCCGTCGGGGTGGAGCAGCCGTTCGTCATCGAGGCGCAGGAGATGTACGGCGAGCACTTCGACGTGCCACCGCCCGACGAGCTGGTGTTCGCGTCCTGGTTCGCCGGCGGCGAGCTGTTCCGCTCCGGCATGACGTTCCGGCGTGGCCGCGGCAAGGTCTTCTACTTCTCTCCCGGCGACCAGGAGTACCCGGTGTACTTCCACCCGCAGGTGCGCCGCGTGCTCGCCAACGCGGTGCGGTGGGCGGTCCCGGTCCCCGGCGAGCGCGCCGCCCGCGAGGCCCCCAACCAGCCCCGCACCTACGCCTGACCCCCACCCCACTTTCACCGCACTTTGCAACACCACGCGGTTTCACCGCACTTTGGAACATCGCGCGGATTCACGGCACTCTGGAACACCTGCTATCGGCGCACTTCTTGACGCGGTGCCCAGGCGTGATGCCGTGGCGGTGTTGCAAAGTGCGGTGAAAGTGGGCCGTGTTGCACAGTGCGGTGTAAGTGGGCCGTGTTGCAAAGTGCGGTGAAACCAGGGGTGGTGGTGCCAGGGTGGGCGGAGCGTGGTCGGGCTTCCGCGTGTGGTTCGACTCGTCGCCCCGCGTCCGTCGAGCCCCTTGCCCTGCGTTTGTCGAGTTCCGGCGGTGGTCGGCGTCACCACGGTGTCCGACACCCACGAAGGAGAGCACGATGCCGAAGTACCTGCTGCTGATCACCACCGACACGACGGTCCCGGCGAGCGAGGAGGACCACCAGGGCGCGCCCGACGTCGAGGCGTGGGCGCAGCGCCTGATCGACGCCGGCCGCTACGTCACCGGTGACCCGCTGGTGCCGGCCGCGCAGGCGCAGACCGTGCGCGTGCGCGGCGGCAAGATCCACCGCACCGACGGCCCGTTCACCGAGGCGGGCGAGGTGATCGCCGGGCTCGACGTCATCGAGGCCGACTCGCTCGCCGACGCCATCGAGGTCGCCGCCGGGCACCCGATGGCCTGGACCCACGCCGTCGAGGTGCGGGAGTTCACGCAGCTGCCCTGACCGCGCCGCGCGACCTCTGTGGACAGCATGGAGACGACGTTCGAGGCCTTGTCGCACCAGCTGCGGCTCGACGTCCTCGACCGGCTCCGGCGTGGCCCCAGCTCCGTGACCGTCCTGCTCGCGGAGCTTGGGGTCGGCCAGCCCCGGGTCGCCCGGCCCGCCCGCGTCAGAAGGCCGAGATCGGGCCGCCCGCTCGGCCCGCGACAGCGCGCGTACGAGTGCGGGCTGGTCGTGCCGCCTCGACGCCAGCGCGAGCAGCAGCCGCGTCACCGGCTCGACGGCGGCGTCGGCGAAACGCGGCGTCGGCAGCCCCACGCTGACCGCGAGGTCGTCGGCGTGGCGAGGTCGCCGAGCGCACCGGCGTCACGCCGCGCCTGATCCGGTACTACGAGCAGCAGGGCCTGCTCGCGCCGGACCGCGCCGACAACGGCTACCGCTCCTACCGCGAGGAGCACGTCGAGCGCGTGCAGCGGGTGGCCGGGCTGGTCCGCTCCGGACTGCCGACCCGGCTCGTCAAGGTCCTCCTCGACGCCGAGGACGCCGCCGCGAGCCAGCAGCCGACGTGCCCCCGCGAGGTCGCCGAGATGCTCGCGACCGAGCTCAGCGGTCTCGAGAGCCGGATCGCGTGCCTGTCACGCAGCCGCGACACGATCCGCACGTTCCTCGAGCGCACCCGCAACGGCGTCCTGCTGCCGGGCTGACGTCGGCGTCGGTCCCGGTTGTCCGAGCCCGCCGCGAGCGCCGCTGCCAGGATGGACGGGTGGATCCCGTCGCCGCGCTTCGTCGCATCGCGTTCCTGCTGGAGCGCCAGCTCGCCGAGACCCACCGCATCCGTGCCTACCGCCGCGCCGCCGACACCCTCGAACGCATCGGCCCGGTCGAGGTCTCCCGGCTCGCCGCCGCGGGCGAGCTGACCTCGCTCGCCGGCATCGGTGCCAAGACGGCGGGCATCGCGCAGGAGGCGCTCGACGGCGGCGTCCCCGCCTACCTCGCCGAGCTCGAGGCAGGCGCGGGCCCGCTCGCCGACGGCGCCGCCGAGGTGCGGTCGTGGATCCGCGGCGACCTGCACACCCACTCGGAGGAGTCCGACGGCGGCTCCCCGATCGAGCACATGGCCGCCGCCGCGATCGAGACCGGCCTGGAGTACATCGCACTCACCGACCACTCGCCGCGCCTCACCGTCGCCAACGGGCTCTCGCCCGAGCGGCTGCGCGACCAGCTGCGCCGGGTCGCCGCGCTCAACGCCGAGCTCGCGCCCTTCCGGGTGCTCACGGGCATCGAGGTCGACATCCTCGACGACGGCTCGCTCGACCAGGAGCCTGAGCTGCTCGACCAGCTCGACGTCGTCGTCGCCTCGGTGCACTCGAAGCTGCGCATGGAGTCCGAGCCGATGACCCGCCGGATGGTGCGGGCGATCGCCAACCCGCGCGTCGACGTGCTGGGGCACTGCACCGGGCGGCGCGTGCTCACCGGCCGCGGCTTCCGCCCGGAGTCGACGTTCGACGCCGAGATCGTGTTCGAGGCGTGCCGCCGCTTCGACGTCGCGGTCGAGATCAACTCCCGCCCGGAGCGGCGTGACCCGCCGACCAGGCTCGTCGAGCTCGCGCTGGAGACCGGCTGCCTGTTCAGCGTCGACACCGACGCCCACGCGCCGGGCCAGCTCGACTTCCTCGACTACGGCTGCGCGCGCGTCGCCGACCTCGGCATCCCGCGCGACCGCATCATCAACACGATGAGCGCCGACGACCTGCTCGCCTGGACGGCCTGAGGTGTCCGACGGCCCGCGCCCCGAGCCCGCCGCAGCGCCTGGTCCGCGGCGCTCGTCGGCGTCGGCGCCATGGCCGCCGTCGACGAGATCGTGTTCCACCAGCTGCTCGCGTGGCACCACTTCTACGACCGCGGCACGCCGCAGCTCGCGCTGCTCTCCGACGGCCTGCTGCACGCCGCCCAGCTCGTCGCGCTCGTCGCCGGCGGGTTCCTGCTCGCCGACCTGCACCGCCGCCGCGCGCTCGTGCGCCGGTCCGCGTGGGGCGGCCTTCTGCTCGGCGCGGGTGGCTTCCAGCTCGTCGACGGTCTCGTCAACCACAAGGTGCTGCGGGTCCACCAGGTCCGCTACGACGTCGAGCTGCTGCCCTACGACCTGGGATGGAACCTCGCCGCGGTGCTGCTGCTGGTGGCGGGCGCCGCGCTCGTGCTGACCGCCCGCCGTCGCCACCTCGACGGCGAGGGGTCCGGGTGACCTGGTGGGCGCCGGCACTCGTGGTCGGCGGGCTGCTCGCCGGCTACGGCGCCGCGCTGCGGCGCCGTCCCGCCGGGCTGCCGGCGTGGCCGGCCGCGCGCACCGTCGCGTGGCTGCTGGGCGCGCTCGCGGTCGCGGTGGCGCTCAGCCCGCCGCTGGCCGGGCTCGTGCACGACGACCACCGCGCCCACATGGCTCAGCACCTGCTGCTCGCGATGTACGCGCCGCTCGCGCTCGTGCTGGCGGCGCCCGTCGAGCTCGTGCTCGCCGCCCTGCCGCGGGCGGGCGCCCGGCGGACCACCGGCGCGCTGCGGTCGCCGGTGGTCCGGGTGGTCGCGCACCCGGTCACGGCGGCGCTGCTCGACGTCGGTGTCCTGTTCGTGCTCTACCTGACCCCGCTGCTCGCGGCCACCGCGACCCGGCCGTGGCTGCACGCGCTCGTGCTCGTGCACATGCTGCTCGCCGGGTGCCTGTTCACGTGGGCGGTCCTCGGCCAGGGGCCGGGCCCGCGGCGGCCGCGGCTCGCGGTCCGGCTGGCCGTGCTCGTCGCCGCGGCCGGTGCGCACGCCTACCTCGCCACCCTGCTCTACGCGCGCGCCGAGATCCACGCCCACCACGACGCCCACGCTGCGACCATGCAGCAGGCCGCGCTGTGGATGTACTACGGCGGCGACGTCGCCGAGATCCTCCTCGCGGTCGCGCTGCTCGCCGCCTGGTACCGCCGCGGCGCCCGACGGCGTCCTGCACCGGCGGCCGCCGTCGCCACGTGACCTCGTGCTCGGCGGGCGGTCCTCACGCGGGGACGCGGTCGCCGACCCAGGCGAGGAACTCCTCGGCCGTGTAGACCGGGGTGCCGAGCTCGAGCGCGCGGCGGGCCTTGCCGCTCTGGGTGCCGGCCTCGGCGACGACGAGGGCGTCGCAGCGGGTCTTGGTGACCGTGCGCACCGGCTGCAGCCCGGCTCGCTCCGCGAGGTCGTGCGCCTCGTCCCGGTCGAGCGCGCCGCCGTCGGGCAGGTGGATCGTCCCGGTGAAGCACACGCGGGCGCCGGCGACGAGCACGGCGTCGATCTCGGCGCGTTCGTGCTCGGCCAGCACGTCCTCGTCCAGCACCACGGTCCCGAGCGTGCGCTCGACCGCCCGCAGCCGTCGCACCACCTCGGGCGTCAGCGGGGTCGCGGCCGCCGCCTCGCGCAGCTGCGCGGCCACGACCGCGCGCGCCGGCCCGGTGTCGGCGTCGTCGGGCAGCGCTGCGTCCGGCTCGGCGCCCAGCAGCGCCGGGCCGAGCCGGCGGCTGAGCTCCAGGTAGGCGCTCAGCATCGGCAGCTCGGTCGTGCTCGGCGCCCTCACGTCGGTGTCGCGGCTCACCAGCATGCCCGCGTCGGGCAGCTCCTCGGCCCGCTCGAACGCGGTCGCGGCGGCGCCGGTCGTGCCCTCGGCGAGCGCGAGCGCCGAGCGCGCACGCTGCAGCGCCGTCCGGCCCTGCACCGGGCCGCGGCACTCGACGCCGAGCGGTAGCGGCACCACGTGCCCGAGCCGCTTGAGCTCATGGTCCAGCAGCCCGATGGTGCGGTCGACGTCGGGCCCCACCGGCGTCCAGCCCTCCAGCAGCGGCGCGAGCACGGCCCACGCCTGCGCGAGCGTCGGCGCGAGCAGCACGTCGTCGACCCCGATGTCGTACGCGCCGCGCGCGTCGGCGAGGTCGCGCTGCGGGTTGACGAGCGTGCTCACCGCGGAGCCGTCGTCGAAGGCCACCGCCAGCTCGACCGGCCGCGGCCGCGACCGCATGCCCTCCTCCCCGACGGTGAGCAGCCCGATCGCGCAGCGCCGCTGCCCCACCCGGGCACCGGTGGTCTCGCGCAGGAACCGCACCACCCGCCGGTCGGTCTTCATGTCCTTGGGCAGCACCGGGCGCCGCAGCACCAGCCCGTCCAGCGAGGTGCAGCGGCTCAGCGCCACGTACAGCTGGCCGAAGTCGAAGGTGCCGCCGCGCAGGTCGACGACCAGCCGGTCGATGGTCTGCCCCTGGCTCTTGTGGATCGTGATCGCCCACGCGAGCGTGAACGGCAGCTGCGTGTAGGTGCCGACCACCTCGCGGCGCAGCGTCCCCTGCCGCACCACCGGGCGCGTGACGTCCCACGTGTGGTGCCCGACGGCGACCTCCCGCCCGTTCTGCAGCCGCACCCGGGCCTCGGCCTCGTCCGGGTCCCACCCCGTGACGGTGCCGAGCGTGCCGTTCGCCCACCGGTCCGAGGGGTCGTTGCTCACGAGCATCACCTGGGCGCCGACCTTGAACCGCAGCAGGTCGGGCACCGGCGGCTCGAACCCCTCGAGGTCCCCGCTGGCCCACGCGTGGTGGACGATCTCGGGCTCCTCGATCGCCGCCAGCCGCGCGGTGTTGCGCGCCTGCACCATCCGGTTGGTGGGCGCGACGGTCAGCCACATCTCGCCGTCGGGCGGCTCGAAGTCGGGCTCGACGCGGGCGTCGAGGTCGTGCCGCGCCGAGCTCAGCAGGGTGCCCTCGCGGATCGCGTTGAGGGTCGCCGTCAGCCGGTCGTCGCCCTGCTGCCGGAACACCGTCGTCAGCGAGACGGTCGGGAACTCCTCCGGCCGGTAGCAGTCCGCGGAGAAGAAGTACGGCGTCGGGTAGGTCTCCAGCACGTGGCCGGCCTCGCCGGGCGGCACCACGGGCGGCAGCTGGAACAGGTCGCCCACCAGCACCACCTGCACGCCGCCGAAGGGCTCGCCGCGGCGCGGCCCGTACCGCGCCAGCGCGGCCTCGACGGCGTCGAGCAGGTCCGCCCGCACCATCGACGCCTCGTCGATGACGAGCGTCTCCAGCCCGGCGATCGTCTCGGCGAACCGGCCCGGGTGGTACCGCCCGGTGCGGACGTCGGCGAGCGCGGTGTCGGGCCGGAACCCGAACAGCCGGTGCAGCGTGTAGCCGTCGACGTTCAGCGCCGCGATCCCGGTCGGCGCCGCGACCACCACCTGTCGGCGGGTCTCGGCGACGAACCGCCGCACCAGCGTCGACTTGCCCGTGCCGGCCCGGCCGGTGAGGAAGAGGTTGCTGCCGCCGTGCAGCAGGTCGAGGGCGCGGGAGAGCTCGGCGGTCTCCTGCGCGTGCGCCATGCCTCTCACCTCCGGACGGGCCCCACATCATCCTGGCCCCTGGCGCCGCCTCGACCCACCCGCCCGGGGCCGGCTCTCAGCTGGGCCTCCGGTTCGTCGTCGACGACGCCCCGCCGCAGGCCCGCCACCCGATGCACCTGCACCCGACCAGCGCCAGCCCGTCCGACCAGCAGAAGATCGTCGCTCGAGCGCTCGATCTCGGTGCCGGCCACCTCGACGTCGGGCAGCAGCCCGACGAGGCCCACGTCGCGCTCGTCGAGCCTGGCGGCTACGAGCCCTGTGTGGTCGAGCCGGAGGTCAGCCGCCTGCCACCTCGGCGAGCGCGCCCGCGCCGTAGGCGTCGCCCCACTCCGCCAGCGGGTCGAGCAGGGCGTTGAGCTGCTCGCCCAGCGGCGTCAGCGCGTAGTCGACCCGCAGCGGGAAGCCCTCGTGCGCCGTCCGGCTCACCAGGCCGTCCCGCTCGAGCTCGCGCAGCTGGTCGGTGAGCACCTTCTCGGTGATGCCGCCGACGCCGCGGCGCAGCTCGGCGAACCGGTGGTCGCCCTCGTCGAGCCGCCACAGGATCGACGGCTTCCACTTCGAGCCGATCAGGCCGATGACGACGTTGACACCGCACTCCTGCGCGTCCCTGCTCATGGGGCTCACCTCCGGGTCGGTACCCACATGATTGTGCGTACTGGTGCGACATCGGCACCAGACCCAGCATGGACGCATGACCGCTACCACCACCGGCAGCAACGCCACCGCTGCGTCAGCCACCACCACGGTCGCCGTGCTCGGGCTGGGCCCGATGGGTGTCGCGCTCGCCCGCGCGCTCGCCGCAGGGGGCAGCCGGGTCCGCGTCTGGAACCGCACTCCGCGCACCCTCGCCGAGCACGGGCTCGCCGACGTCGAGCGCGACGGCTCGCCCGCGCCGATCGAGCTCGCCGACGACCCCGCGGCCGCCGTCGCCGGCGCCGACCTCGTCGTCGTCTGCGTGCGCGACCACACCGCCAGCCGCGCGCTGCTCGAGACCGTCGCGCCGCACCTCGACGGCGCGGTGCTCGTCAACGTCTCCACGGGCTCGCCCGACCAGGCGACCCGGTCCGCGCGGCACGCCGAGGCGCTCGGCGTGCGCTACGTGACCGGCGCCGTCATGGTCCCCACCCCGATGGTCGGCACCGACGACTGCCTCGTCCTCTACGCGGGCGAGGAGGACGACGTCACGGTCGCGACCGCCGCGCTGACGCCGCTCGGCGGCACCGCCGACGTCGTCAGCACCGATCACGCGGTGCCGCCCGTGCTCGACCTGGCGATGCTCGACATCTACTTCGCCGGCATGTACGCGTTCATGCACGCGGCCGCCCTCGTCGGCCGGCAGGGCGTCACACCGGCGCGCTTCCTGCCCTACGCCCAGGCGATCACCGAGACGCTCAACGGCTCGCTCCCGGGGCTCGCGGCGTCGGCGACCGAGCGGACCTACCGCACCGGCGACGCCCGCCTCGGCATGTGCCTGGCGTTCCAGGAGCACATCCTCACAGCCAGCGAGGAGGCCGGGGTGCCGACCGAGCTGCCTGCCCTCATGCGCGACGCCTCCCGCCGGGCGGAGCGGGCCCACGGGGCCGACATCGACTGGGACGTCGTCGCCGAGGAGCTGCTCGGCCCGCGATGACGCGTCACGGGGCCGCGACCCGCGCCTGCAGCTCGCGCACCACCTCCCCGAGCGCGCCCGAGGCGAGCAACCCGGGCCCCAGCGGGCCGCTGGTGTGCGCGCCGACCGCGGGCAGCGCCCGCAGCGCGCGTCGGGTCGGCCCGGTCAGCTGCGCGAGCTGCCAGGCGATCTCGGTCGCGGCGGCGTCGGGCCGGTCCGGCTCGGCGAGCGCGCGTGCCCGCACGGCGTAGCCGGCGGCACCGAGGGCGTGGGCGCCCATGTGCGCCACCGCCGCTGCCTGCGCCGCGGCCCGGGCAGCCGCCCTCCCGGCCGCGGTGCGTGCGGCGTGCGCGGCCCGCCCTGCCTCCAGCCGCCGGCGGATCTCGCCCGCGGCGTCCAGCTCGCCGCGGGCGAACCGCTCGGCGCGCTCGACGGCGTCCCGCACGCGGGGGTCGTCGGCCTCCGCCTCGTAGATCGGCAGCACCCGGGCGGCGCACGCCGCGGCCCAGCCGGCCAGCAGCCGCCGCTCCGGCAGCTCGAGGGTCTGCACCGAGGTCACGAGCGGGCCCGCTCCCGGCGCGCGGCCCGGGCTCGGGCCGCCTCGTGGGCCTCGCGGAGCAGTCGCCGCAGGGTCGCGGCGGTGCGCTCGCCCGGGTTGACGACCGACACCCAGCCCAGCGCTCCGTACGCGGGGTGCGTGGCGATCGCGTCGACCTCGGCCGGGTCCTCGGTGCTCACGACCTCGGCGGCGCGGTCGCGCCCCACGTGGACGTTGACCCGGAACCGGCCCGGCCCGAGCCGCGACGCCTCGTCGCCCGGGTAGTCCTTGGTCGTGATCGTCGCCCAGGGCTGGGTGCGCTCGGGCACGACGCCGTCGGGCGCGTGGTAGAGGAACGTGTCGCCCCACGCGAGCGTCGGCGACCCGTCGCCCTCGGCGGGCTGCACGACGAGGGCGCCGTCGTGCCCGCGGACCGTCTCGATGACCTGCTCGATCTCCATCCCTCTATCGTGAGGTTCACCTCCTTGTGTGGACCTGACCGGCCACGATCGGCGAGATCACAGGCGGAGACGATGCCGAACCCTCCAGAGCGCCTCACCAGCGCCGCCCTCGGTCGGCTGGTCGGGTACTCGCCGCAGCAGGTGCGCGACCTCGAGCGGCTCGGGGTGCTGCCGCCCGCCGCGCGCGACCCCAACGGGTACCGCCGATGGACCAAGGAGCACGTCGTCGTGCTCCGCGCCTACCGGGCGCTCGCGGCCGCCATCGGCCCGGTGCCGGCCCGGCGGCTGCTGCCGGTGCTGCGCACGAGCCCGCTCGCCGAGGCGGCCGGGCAGGTCGACGAGCTGCACGCCTCGCTCGCGCGAGAGCGGGCTCGTGTGGTCGAGGCCCTGCGCGGCCTCGCCGTCGTGGTCGGCGAGCCCGACCTCCCCGCGGTGGAGGGCGATGCGATGACGATCGGCGAGCTCGCGCAGGCGCTCGACGTCCGTCCCTCGGCGCTGCGCCACTGGGAGCGCGCCGGGCTGCTCGCACCACGCCGTGCGGCCGCGGCGCGCCGCTACGACCCGCCCGCGGTCGCGGCGGCCCGCGTCGTCGCGGCGCTGCGGTCCGGCGGCTACCCCGTCCCGACGATCGCCCGCGTGCTCGACGAGCTCGCCCGGCACCGCACGACCCGCGACGCCCAGGACCTCCTCGACGCGCGGCTGTCCGACCTCGCCCGCCGCAGCCTCGCGCTGCTGGAGGCGGCCGCGGCGCTGCACGCGTTCCTGAGCGCTCGTGCGGAGCCCGGCCGTCGGCCCGGGGAGGGGTCGGCGGAACCGCGCCCACCCGCGTAAAGTGCGTTCGGTGTCGGATCCCTTGAGCAACGCCCATGTCCTGCTGACAGGGGCGACCGGTTTTGTGGGCCAGGCGGTCCTCGAGAAGCTGCTCTCGGCCTACCCCAGCACGCGCATCACGGTGCTCGTCCGGCCCCGCGGTGCGCTCACGGCGCAGATGCGCGTCGACAAGTTGATGCGCAAGCCGGTGTTCTCCGCCTGGCGCGAGAAGGTCGGTGCCGAGACCGCGGACGCGGAGGTCGCCCGTCGCGTCACCGCGCTCTCCGGCGACCTGGGCGACGTGCCGGACCTGCCGGGCGACATCGACGTCGTCATCCACTCCGCGTCCTCGGTCTCCTTCGACCTGCCGATCGACGAGGCCTTCGCCGCCAACGTCGACGGCCCGGTCAGCCTGTACGAGGCGCTGCTGCGATCGGGCTCCGACCCGCACGTGGTGCACGTGTCCACCTGCTACGTCGCCGGGCTGCGCAAGGGCGTCTCCGAGGAGCGCTCGCTCGACCACACGATCGACCGGCGGCTCGAGACCGCCCGTGCGCTCGCGGCCCGCGACGAGGCCGAGGCCGCGTCCCGCCGGCCGGACGTGCTCAAGCCGCTGCTGGCGCAGGCGCGCGCCACGCACCGCCGCGCCGGCGCGCAGGCCGTCGCCACCGCCGCCGAGGACGCCCGCAAGGCGTGGGTGAACGACCGGCTCGTCGAGGCCGGGCGCACGCGCGCGCTCTCGCTCGGCTGGCCCGACGTCTACACCTTCACCAAGGCGCTCGGCGAGCGCGTGGCCGAGGAGCTGTGGGGTGCCGAGCACCGGCTCTCGGTCGTGCGGCCCACGATCATCGAGTCCTCGCTCGCTCACCCCTACCCGGGCTGGATCGACGGCTTCAAGGTCGCCGACCCGCTGATCGCGGCCTACGGCCGCGGCATGCTGCCGGAGTTCCCGGCGTTGCACGACACGATCCTCGACGTCATCCCGGTCGACCACGTCGTCAACGCGATCCTCGCCGCCGCGGCCGTGCCGCCCGCGCCCGGCGACGCGCAGTACTACCAGGTCGGCTCCGGGCTGCGGAACCCGCTGCGCTTCGGCGAGGTCATCCGGCTGGTGCGCGACTACTTCCGCGAGCACCCGCTGCTCGACGACGAGGGCAGCCGGGTGCAGGTGCCGAACTGGACGTTCCCGAACGGACCCGCCGTCGAGCGCAGCCTGCGCCGCCGCGAGGTCGCGGTCGAGGTCGCCGACAAGTTCGTCGGGCGGCTGCCGGCCAACGACACCACCCGCACCTGGATCTCCGGGATCTACAAGGCCAAGCGGGACCTGCGCACGCTGCGCAAGTTCACCGACCTCTACCAGCCGTACACGCAGACCGAGGTGGTCTTCGACGACGCCCGCACGCGTGCGCTGCACGACGCGCTGCCCGAGGACCGCAAGGCCGAGCACGGCTTCGACGTCACGGCGATCGACTGGCCGTACTACCTGCAGCAGGTGCACATCCCCAACGTGCCCGGCCTGATGCGGGCCCGCGAGCAGCGGCACCGTCCCGTCAGCGCCGGCGGCGCCGGGCTGCCGCAGCGCAGCGACGTGCTCGCGGTGTTCGACCTGCACGGCACGATCGCGGCCGCCAACCTGCTCGAGACCTACGTGTGGGTCGAGATGGCGCGCGGCCCGCACAAGGCGCTGGTCGACGTCTCCGGCATGGTCGGGCGGTCGATGGTCTACCTGCAGGCCGAGCAGCGCGACCGCGGCGACTTCATCCGCTCCTTCATGCGCCGCTACGCCGGCACCGAGGAGGCCGAGCTCAGGCGCCTCGTCGCGACCAAGGTGGCGCCGCTGCTGCGGTCGCGGATGCTGCGCGAGGCGCTCGAGCGCATCGAGGCGCACCGCGCCGCCGGGCACCGGCTCGTGCTCATCACGGGCCAGATCGACGTGTTCGTCGAGCCGATCGCGCACCTGTTCGACGAGGTGGTCGCCGGCTCGATGGAGACCGATGCGCAGGGTCGCTGGACCGGGCACCTCGCGATCTCGCCGCTCGTCGACGAGGCGCGCGCCACCTGGTTGCGCCGCTACGCGCGCGACCACGGCATGGACCTCGCCGGGTCCTACGGCTACGGCGACACCTACGCGGACCGGCCCTGGCTCGAGCTCCTCGGGCACCCGACCGTCGTCAACCCCGACGCCAGCCTGTACCGGTACGCGCGCGAGAAGCGCTGGGCCGTGGAGTCGTGGACCACCGTGGCGGACAGTCGCTTCGGCACGATCGCCCGCAGCGTCGTCGGTGGACTCACGGGGTCGCTGCCCACTCGGAGCCGGTCATGACCGGGTCCCCGCTCCGCGGCCGCGCCCTGGTCACGGGCGGCACGTCCGGCATCGGGCTCGCGTTCGCACGCGCCCTTGCCGCCCGCGGCTGCGACCTGCTGCTCGTCGCGCGCGACCCCGCCCGGCTGGAGGCGACCGCGGAGGAGCTGCACCGCCGCTTCGGCGTCGACGTGCAGACGATGAGCGCCGACCTCTCCGACCGCGACGACACCGAGCGGGTCGCGCAGCGGCTCGTCTCCGACTCCGACCCGATCGAGGTGCTCGTCAACAACGCGGGGCACGGCCTCCACGACCCGATCGCGCAGCGCGACCTCACCGTCCACCTGCGCGCGCTCGACGTCATGGTGCGTGCGGTGCTGGTGCTCGGCGGCCGCGGCGCCGCCGCGATGGCCGAGCGCGGGCACGGCGTCATCATCAACGTCGGGTCGGTCGCCGGGCTCATCGCGCAGAACAACTACTCGGCGATCAAGGCCTGGGTGAACACGTTCTCCGACGCCCTCGGCCTCGAGCTCGAGGGCACCGGCGTCCGGGTGCTGACGCTGCTCCCGGGCTGGGTGCGCACCGAGTTCCACGACCGCGCCGAGATCCGCACCTCGAAGATCCCCGACTGGCTGTGGCTCGACGCCGACCGGCTCGTCGGGGACGCGCTCGACGCGATCGACGCCGGCAAGAACCGCTCGATGCCGTCCAAGCGGTTCGCCGTCCTCGCCTTCCTCATCAGGATCGCGCCGCGACCGCTCGTGCGCGCGGCGACCGCGAAGCTGCGGGAGGGGGCCGCCCGGTGAGCCGACGACCGACCGACCGCTACCACTGGGCCTGGCACCGCGCCGTCCGGCGGATCTGCCAGCGCGTCATCCTCAAGGCGGTCATCGCCGCCGAGGTGAGCGTCACGGTCGAGGGCGAGCGCAACGTCGAGGGTCTGCAGGCGCCGTTCATCGTCGTCGGCAACCACTCCAGCCACCTCGACGCCGCGACGATGCTGTCGTACCTGCCCTACTCGCTCACGCGCGACCTGGCCACCGCCACCGCGGGCGACTACTTCTACAACAACAAGATCCGCAGCAACCTCGTCGGGCTGTTCTTCAACTCCTACCCCGTCGACCGCGGCGGCCGGAAGTCGAAGAACGCAGGGCTGAGCGTCTCGCTGCTGCGCTCGGGCGTGCCGCTGTGCATCTTCCCCGAGGGCACCCGCTCGCGCGACGGCGTCATGAAGTCGTTCAAGCCGGGCGCCGCCGCGCTCGCCCGCGCCCTGCGCGTGCCGGTGGTGCCGGTCGCGATCGTGGGCGCGCACGAGGCGATGCCCGTCGGCCGCAACTGGCCCAAGCCCGGCCGGCCGCCCGTCAAGCTGCTGATCGGCAAGCCGCTGCGCGTGCGCGCCGGCGAGTCGCTCGCGGACTTCAACGCACGCGTGGAGAACCGGGTCCGCGCGATGTACACCACCCAGTCGACGACGGTGCTCATCCACGACGAGGACCGGCCGCGGCGCCGCGGCCGGCACCTCGACGCGGCGGAGGACGCCTCGTGACGACCCCGGTGCGCCGGCGGCGAGCCACGAGGCCAGCCACCGGCGACGCACCACGACCCGCCGTCAAGGCCCGCACCCGGCAGGAGGAGCAGGAGCACGCATGACAGACGTGACGCACCAGAAGTGGTGGGGGTGGGGTGTCGAGGGCATCGCCTTCCACCACGAGGACAAGCCCCACTTCGCCCCGTTCGTGCTGGAGAAGATCGGCATCGATCTCTCCCAGCCCGGCACCCCGCCGCCGGACTTCGACGACATCGACGTCCCCGCGTCGCGGCTGAGCGACGAGCTCGGCGCGGCCCTGCGGGCCGCCGTCGGGGACCACCACGTCGTCACCGACGACATGGACCGGGTGGTGCACACCTACGGCAAGGGCATGCGCGACCTCGTGTGGGTCCGCGCCGGCCACCTGCCGCGCGTGCCGGACGTCATCGTCTACCCGGCCACCGAGGCCGAGGTGCAGGCGGTCGTCGACCTCGCCGTCGAGCACGACGCCGTCCTCATCCCGTTCGGCGGCGGCTCCAACATCTCCGGCAGCCTCACCCCGCCCGCGCGGGAGGAGCGCCAGATCATCTCGCTCGACATGGGCCGCATGAACCGCGTGCTCGAGATCGACGAGGGCTCCGGCCTCGCCCGCATCCAGGCCGGTGGGCTCGGCCCGGACATCGAGGCGCAGCTCAACCCGCGCGGCTGGACGATGGGCCACCAGCCCGACTCGTTCAAGCACTCGACGCTCGGTGGCTGGATCGCGACCCGCTCCTCGGGCATGCAGTCCGACCGCTACGGCGACATCGCCGACATCACGCGCGGCATGCGCGTCGTGCAGCCCGGCAAGGTGCTCGTGCTCCGCCCGCTGCCGTCGACGTCGACCGGGCCGAGCGTGCGCGAGATGATCCTCGGCTCCGAGGGTCGCCTCGGCGTCATCACCGAGGCGTGGGTGCACGTGCACCGGCTGCCGGAGAACCGCGAGGTCATCGCCTACCTGTTCCCCAACTGGGCGGCGGGTCTCAAGGCGATGCACGACATCTCGGTCTCCGACGCGACGCCGTCGATCACGCGCGTCTCCGACGCGAACGAGACCGGGTTCTCGCTCGCGACCCGCAAGGAGTCCTCGTCGCTGAGCAGCAAGGTCGGGCCGCTGCTGTTCGACCTGCTCGCCAAGCGTGGCTGGGACATGGACAAGGTCTGCATCTCCTACATCGGCTACGAGGGCGGCGCCGCCAAGGTGCGCGCCGACAAGTCGACGGTAGGGAAGATCATCGCCAAGAACGGCGGCATCAAGCTCGGCAAGGGCCCCGGTGCGCTGTACGACCAGAAGAAGTTCGACACCCCCTACATCCGCGACTTCCTGCTCGACCGCGGTGCGGTCGGCGACGTCAGCGAGACCGCGGCGCCGTGGGAGCGGCTGGGCGAGGTCTACCATCGCGCGATCAAGGCGACCAACGCGGCCTTCGAGGAGATCGGCGTCAAGGGGTACGTCATGTGCCACCTGTCGCACAGCTATCACGCGGGTGCGTGCCTGTACTTCACGTTCGGCTTCCCGCCCAACCCCGACGGCGACTTCCTCGAGCAGTACGACGTCGTCAAGCGTGCCATCCAGCAGGCGTTCATCGACGGCGGCGGCACGCTGTCCCACCACCACGGCGTCGGCACCGACCACGCCCCGTGGCTGGAGCAGGACATCTCGGTCGCGGGCGTCGACACGATGGTCGGGCTGCTGCGCTCGGTCGACCCGAAGCGCAACCTCAACCCCGGCACCCTCATCCCCGAGCACCGGGAGTGGTGATGGCGTAGCGCCTTCTCCTCGACGACCCCCGGCCGCCTCGTGGCGCCCGGGGGTCTCGTCGTCTCCGGCGGCGGAGAACGGGCGCTCGATGCCGGTGCACGCGGTTGCGGTGCTGGACGTCGGCATCGAGCGACGGAGATCCGCGACTCGCCCCACCGGCCAGGGGGACTTGGCAAACCCGTCGCACCGAACTACGTTGAGCCGAAGTTGGTAGTTCTACCCACCGGAGGCACAGGTGCGAGGGGTGCGGTCGGCCAGCTCCGCGGTCGCAGGGCTCACGACGGTGCTGCTGGCGCTGCTGCTCGCCGGCTGCGGCGGCACCGGCGCGGGCGAGCCCGACGACGACCGGCCGGTCGTGCTCACGACGTTCACCGTGCTCGCGGACATCGCCGCGAACGTCGCCGGCGACCGGCTGCGCGTGGAGTCGATCACCCGCCCGGGCGCGGAGATCCACGGGTACGAGCCGACGCCGAGCGACGTCGCGCGCGCCAGCGACGCCGACCTGATCCTCGACAACGGGCTCCACCTCGAGGCCTGGTTCGAGCAGTTCGTCACCGACCTCGACGTGCCGCACGTCGTGGTGTCCCAGAAGGTGGAGCCGATCGACATCGCCTCCGACGCCTACGCAGGCACGCCGAACCCGCACGCGTGGATGAGCCCGCTCAACGTCATCTCCTACGTCGAGGTCATGGTCGAGGCGTTCACCGAGCTCGACCCCGACGGCGCCGCGACCTTCCAGGCGAACGCTGACGCCTACACCGCCGAGCTGCAGGCGGTGCACGACGATCTCGTCGCCGTGCTCGCCGAGCTGCCGCCCTCCCACCGCACGCTCGTCACGTGCGAGGGCGCGTTCTCCTACCTCGCGCGCGACGCCGGCCTCACCGAGGCCTACATCTGGCCGGTCAACGCCGAGCAGCAGGCGACGCCCGCGCAGGTCGCGGCGGTCATCGAACTCGTCGAGGAGACGGGCGTGCCGGCGGTGTTCTGCGAGTCGACCGTCTCCGCGCGGCCGATGCAGCAGGTGGTCGACGCCACCGGCGCCGCGTTCGGCGGCACCCTCTACGTCGACTCGCTCTCGGAGCCCGACGGCCCCGTCCCCACCTACCTCGACCTCGTCCGCCACGACGTCGAGGTGATCGTCACGGCGCTGGCGGGAGGGGCCGGGTGAGCGCCGCCGTCGACGTCCGCGACGTCACCGTCCACTACGGCGACGTGCTCGCGCTCGACGGCGCGACGCTCGCGGTCGGGCACGGCCGGGTGTGCGGCCTCGTCGGCATGAACGGCTCGGGCAAGTCGACGCTGCTCAAGACGGTCACCGGTCTCGTCCGCCCGGACACCGGCGCCGTCGCGGTCGACGGCGTCCCTCCCGACGTCGCACGCCGCCAGGGCGTCGTCGGCTACGTGCCGCAGACCGAGGACATCGACTGGGACTTCCCGCTCTCGGTGCGCGACGTCGTCATGACCGGTCGCTACGGCCGCATGGGGCCGACCCGGCGCCCGCGGGCGGCGGACCGCGAGGCCGTCGCGCACGCGCTCGCACGGGTCGAGCTCACCGACCTCGCCGAGCGCCAGATCGGCGCGCTCTCCGGCGGTCAGCGCAAGCGCGCTTTCGTGGCGCGCGGGCTCGCGCAGGGCGCGACCGTGCTGCTGCTCGACGAGCCGTTCGCGGGCGTCGACAAGCGCTCGGAGGCCACGATCACCCGGTTGCTGCGCGAGCTCGCCGCGGGCGGCGCCACCGTGCTGGTCGCGACCCACGACCTGCACGCGCTGCCCGGGCTCGCCGACGAGGCGGTGCTGCTGATGCGGCGCGTGCTGCGCCACGGGCCCGTCGAGGACGTGCTGCGCCCCGAGCACCTCGCGCTCGCCTTCGGGCTCGACCCGCTGCGGGGGGAGGCGTCGTGATCGACCTGCTGCTGGAGCCGGTGAGCTACGAGTTCATGCAGCGCGCGCTCGCGACCGCGGTCGTGGCCTCGGTCGTGTGCGGCGTGCTGTCGTGCTGGCTGGTGCTCGTCGGCTGGTCGCTCATGGGCGACGCGGTGTCGCACTCGGTGCTCCCCGGGGTCGTGCTCGCGCACGTGCTCGGGATCCCGCTGTCGATCGGGGCGGCGGCGTTCGGCTTCCTCGCGGTCGCCCTCATCGGGGTGGTGCGCTCGACCAGCCGGGTCAAGGAGGACGCGGTGATCGGCATCGTGTTCACGACGCTGTTCGCGCTCGGGCTCGTGCTGGTGTCGGTGACGCCGAGCCAGACCGACCTCAACCACGTGCTCTTCGGCAACCTGCTCGGCGTCTCCCGGTCCGACCTCGTCGGTGTCGTCGTTCTGGGCGCGCTGGTGCTCGCGGTGCTGCTGCTCAAGCGGCGCGACCTCACGCTGCTCGCCTTCGATCCCACGCACGCCTACGCGATCGGGCTGAACCCGCGGCGGCTGAGCGCGCTGCTGCTCGGCCTGCTCGCCCTGACCGCCGTCGTGGCGCTGCAGGCGGTCGGGGTCGTGCTGGTCGTCGCGATGCTCATCATCCCCGGCGCCACCGCCTACCTGCTGACCGACAGGTTCCAGGTGATGCTCCTGGTGGCGCCCGCGATCGCCCTGGTGTGCGGCGTGACCGGCGTCTACGCCAGCTACCACCTCGACACCTCGACCGGTCCGATGGTGGTGCTCGCCCAGGGTGCGGCGTTCGCGCTCGTCTACCTGCTGGCGCCCCGCCGCGGGGTGCTCGCCGCGCGCGTGGCGGCCGCGCGCCGCCGACGGCAGCTGGTCAGCCGGCCGGCGTGACCCAGACGGCGTCGGTCGCCGGGCGCCCCAGGGGCACCGGCGCGTCACCGCCCTCGACGAGGACCTCGACCGCGCCGGAGAACGGCGCGCCCTCGCGCACCTGCAGCACGGCGCCGACCCCGATGCCGCGCTCGGCGAAGAACCGCAGCAGGTCGGGGTCGTCGTCGGAGATCCGCTCGGCGACGACCGAGCCGCCCGCGGGCACCTCGGTGAGCCGGACGGCGTCCGGTCGCGTCACGGTGCCGTCGCGCGAGGGGATCGGGTCGCCGTGCGGGTCGCGGTCGGGGTGGCCGAGGTGGGCGTCGATGCGGTCGACCAGGAGGTCGGAGACCGCGTGCTCGAGGTGCTCGGCCTCGTCGTGCACCTCGTCCCAGGTGTAGCCGAGCACCTGCACGAGGAACGTCTCGATCAGCCGGTGCCGCCGCACCATCGCGACGGCGTGCGCGCGCCCC
>Ga0164243_10003714_pt1 | contig 24329 bp, 25 predicted proteins | sample OricompcompostOP_FD_108781 | JGI IMG/M metagenome (GOLD analysis project Ga0164243, IMG submission 108781) | Organic Plus compost microbial communities from Emeryville, California, USA - Original compost - Organic plus compost (OP) | ecosystem: Engineered > Solid waste > Mixed feedstock >...
CGCTGCCGTTCGCACCTCACAACGCGCAAGGCACGCCCGTATGCCACGGGCTAGAAGCTCCGGCCCCGTCCGTTCCGCTTCTCCCCCGGCGTTACCCCGGCCTCGCCAGCGGGCGATGATGCTCGCCTATTCCCACCTCGTCATTGCGAGGAGGCGAAGCCGACGCGGCAATCCAGAGCCGTTGCGTGGGGCTCTGGATTGCTTCGCTGCGCTCGCAATGACGAAAGGGGGGTCAGCCCCGCAGTTCCTGCATCCGCTTGAGGTAGCGGGCCATGGTGTCGATCTCGAGATTCACCGCGTCGCCCGGCCTCAGCGCGCCCAGCGTGGTCACGTCGGCGGTATGCGGGATGATGTTGAGGCCGAAGCGGACCGAGCCGTCCGGCCGATCCTCCACTTCGTTCACGGTCAGCGAGACGCCGTTCAGCGTGATCGAGCCCTTGGGCGCGATGAAGGAGGCGAGGGCGGCAGGGGCGGCGATCGTGAAGCGGGTGGAATCGCCTTCGGCCTTCGCTTCGGCCACTTCGCCCACCGCATCGACATGGCCGGTGACGATATGGCCGCCGAGCTCGTCCCCCAGCTTCAGCGCCTGTTCGAGATTGAGCCTGCGCCCCGCTTCCCACATCCCCGGCACCGTGCAGGAGACGGTCTCGCCCGAAATATCGACCGCGAACCAGCCGTCGCCCGGCATCCCGCCGCGCTCCACCACGGTGAGGCATACGCCGGAGCAGGAGATGGAGGCGCCGATCGCGATCCCGGCCGGGTCGTAGGGGCAGGCGATCCGCGCGCGCAGATCGCCGCGCTGCTCGCTTCGTTCGATCGTGCCGACGGCGGTGACGATACCGGTAAACATCAGGCGCGCTCATAGACTTCGAGCGTGTCGCTGCCAAGCCGGCGGCGGTCCGAAAGCCGCCAGCGCCCATGCGCCCCGGCAAGATCGGCCAGGCCGATGTCGCCGATCGCGGGCAGGCCGCCGCCGATCACGATCGGCGCGCGATAGAGCAGCAGCCGGTCCACCAGATCGGCCGCCAGGAAGGCGGCGGCCGTCTGCGCTCCGCCTTCGACCAGCAGATACTGCACCCCGTCGAGCGCCGCGATGGCGGAAGGGGCGGCGATCCGGCTCCAGCCTTCGGGCGCTTCGCCGGAGGTGAGGACGATGCGCCGGGGGCTGCGTTCCTCCAGGCCGGGAAGCCGCACGTCGAGCCGCGGCGCGTCGGCGCGCAGCGTGCCGCCTCCCACCAGGATCGCGTCGCAACGCGCGCGTTCGAGATGGGCGTGGGCGCGCGGGGCCTCGCCGGTGATCCAGCGGCTCGCGCCGCTTGCCAGCGCGATACAGCCGTCGAGCGAGGTGGCGAGCTTGAGCGTCACTTGCGGGCGCCCGCGCTCGCGCAGGGCGAGATAGCCAGCAAGGCTGGCGCGGCAGGCGGGATCGTCCGCCAGCCGCACCGCGATCCCGGCCGCTTCGAGCCGTGCGATGCCCGCCCCGGCTGTGCGCGGATCGGGATCGCCGACGCCGATCACCACTTCCGCCACGCCGGCTTCGGCCGCCAGCCCGGCGCAGCAGGGGCCGCGCGCACTTTCATGGGCGCAAGGCTCCAGCGTGACGTAGAGCGTGGCGCCGCGCGCGGCCGCGCCTGCCTGCCGCAGCGCCTCGGCCTCCGCATGGGGGCGGCCGCCCGGCCGGGTCCAGCCGCGGCCGACGACCCTGCCGCCGGCCGCCACGATCGCGCCGACCGCGGGATTGGGCCGGCTCAGCGGGCGTGCGCGCGCCGCGAGGCCCGCCGCCGCCGCCAGCCAGCGCGCGTCGGCCCTATTCGCGGGCACTCTGCGGAACTTGGGGGGAGGCCGGGGAAGCGGCCGGGGCACGAGCCTGCGCGGCCCGGGCGGCCTCGGCCTTCGCGCGGTCTTCCGCCGCCTTGTCCGCGGCGATCTGGCGCTCCATCGCGTCGACATCGAGCCCGGTGGCGCGGCCGAGCTCGCGATAGAGCTGCTTGCGCAGTTCCACCCGCCGCTCTTCGTCGGCGCGCAGCGCTTCCTGCTTCTGCTCGTTCTCGAGGTTGGAACGCAGGATCTGCTCGTCGGTCCGCCCCGGCTCGAACGAGGAGATATAGGTGATGCGCGGCTTTTCCGGCGGGATGCGCTCGCTCTTGGGAATGATGACCGCCATCACCACGAAGGTCGCCGCGCAGGATATCGCCAGCACCCGCCAGCGATAGGGATTGTCTGTCCAGACCTGCGCGAAATCCTTCGCCGCGCCGGTGGGGGATATGTTGCGCCAGAAACTCATACCGCCCGAATGTAGGCGCTGGCCGGCCGGATCGCCAGTGCCTTGAGGGGGAGGCGGGTCTGGAGTTTCCTCATAACCCCAATCTCGACGTCATCCTGAACTTGTTTCAGGATCCATTGTGCCTTCCACTCCGATCCTCACGAGAGGAGGAATGGATCCTGAAACAAGTTCAGGATGACGATAGGGGGATGAAGGCACTTGCCTGCCCCAACGCGATGCATCAGCCGAAATGGGCATAGAGCGTGCGGCCATGTTCCCGCAGCCAGCGGTTGGCGGCCCGCAGGTCGCCTTCGTAGAGTTCGGCGAGCAGGGCGTGGAAGGCGGGGCCGTGGTCGAAATGGACCAGATGGGCCACCTCGTGCGCCACCACCGAGCGGCGGACCGCGTCGGGCGCCTGCACCAGCCGCCAGTTGATCCGGATCGTGCCGTCGCCCGCGCAGCTGCCCCAGCGCCGCTGCGCGCGGGAAAGGCGCAGGGCAGGCACGGACTGCCGGGCCCGGGCGCAGTAGAAGGCGAGGTCCTCTTGCATCAGCGCCAGCGCTTCCCCTTCGAGCCAGCGCTGGAGGCGGGGGACGAGGCCGTCGCGCGGGCCGCCGACGCGCAGGGCCGGGCCTTCCCGCAGCGGGCGGCGCGGGGCGCGGGCTTCCCAGGCGATCGCCAGCTCCGCCCCGCGATAGCGCAGCGTGCCGCCGGGCTCGGGCGGGCTGGCGGCGCCGAGCCGGGCGAGCTGCGCCTCGAGCCAGTCGGCCCGGTTGCGGGCGAAGTCCACCGCTTCGCCGGTGCGGCCCCAGCGGGGCAGGGTGATGCGCACCTCGCTGCCGTCCGGCGCGAGGCGCATGGTCATGCGGCGGGCGCGGGCATGGCGGCGGATCGCGATCGGCAGCTCGCGCCCGGAAAGGAGGATGCGGGGATCGGCCCGGTCGCGGCGCAGCCAGTCGATCATGCCGCGCTGTCCTCCTCCCACTCGCCCCATTCGCCTTCATCCCAGTCATCGGCCCAGTCGACGATATGGTGCTCGATCGGGCCGGCATCGGTCTCGCTGATCACGCGGCCGACCACGGACACGCCGGCCCGGCGCACCGCGTCGCGATCGCCGCTCAGCAGATAATGCCAGCCGGGCAGCGGACGGCCCTCGGCGCGCAGGCGATAGGCGCAGCTCCGGGGCAGCCAGCTCACTTCCTGCACCAGCTTGAGCGTGAGGCGCATGCAATCGGGGACGAAGGCCTTGCGGTTGCGATAATCCGCGCATTGCGCGGTGCGGGTGTCGAGCAGCCGGCAGGCGACATTGGTGGCGATGATCTCGCCCGTGTCGGCATCCTCCAGTTTGTGCAGGCAGCAGCGGCCGCAGCCGTCGCACAAGGCTTCCCATTCCGCGCGATCGAGCTGCTCCAGCGGGAGCTCCCAGAAGCGGTGGCGCAGCTTGCGGTCCGTCAGCGGACCCATCGGTCCAGTTCCGCGGCGATGGCGTCGGGCGCCTGTGCGCCCTTGTCGACCGGCAGCAGCGCGATCGGTTCGCCCTTGGGGCCCATGAGATAGGCGGCGTTCGAATGGTCCATCACATATTGCCCGTCGCCCAGATCCTTGCCCTTGGCATAATAGACCTTGAACGCCTTGGCGGCCACGTCCACCTGCTCCTGCGTGCCGGTGAGGCCGATCAGCCCGCCGGGGAAATGGCCGATGAACTCGCCCACCTTGTCGGGTGTGTCGCGCGCAGGGTCGATCGAGATGAACATCGGCTGGACCCGGGCGGCGCGTTCGGGGTCCTTCTGCCGGAACGCCTGGTAGCCCTTCATGATCCATTGCACGTCGAACGGGCAGACATCGGGGCAGAAGGTGTAGCCGAAATAGACGATCCGGTATTTCCCATCGAAATCGGACCATTTCACTTGCTTGCCGGCGGTGTCCACCAGAGTGAACGGCCCGCCGATCGCGGCGCCGGCGAGCGGCGGTTCCCCGCCGGCCTGGCCGCCCCCGGGGCTGCAGGAGGCGAGCAGCAGCGCGGCCAGGGCAGCCATGGGCGCGGCGGCCGGCAAAAGGCGCCGTCTGCGGCGATGCGGGGCGGCTCCGGGCATTTTCCGTTGAGGCATGGCGCGGCGGTTCATGCTCTGCTAACCCGCTTGCCGCAAGAGGTGAGTCCGCTTGCCGAATAAAACAGGAGGATCATCCAGGTGGCACGGGCTGGCCGCAGGGCTTCTTTGATCGGGCCGGTGCTTGCCCCGGTGCTCGCTGGCGCGCTGCTGATCGGGGCGCCCGCCGTCGCGCAATATTCGCCGGGCTACAAGTTCCTCGAAGCGGTGAAGAAGAAGGATGGCGATGCGGTGACCGCGGCATTGAAGACGCCCGGCTCCACCATCGTCAATTCGCGCGACATCACCACCGGGGAAACCGCGCTGCACATCGTGGTGCAGCGGCGCGACGTGGTGTGGATCCAGTATCTGCTGCAGGAAGGGGCCAATCCCAACCTGCAGGACAAGCGGGGCAGGACCCCGCTGGTCGCGGCCTGCCAGCTCGGCTTCCTCGAAGGCGTGCAGGCGCTGATCGCGGGCGGCGCGCGGGTGGACGTGCCGAACGACACCGGGGAAACGCCCCTGATCTCCGCCATCCACCGGCGCGACATCCCGCTGATCCGGCTGCTGCTGCGGGCCGGGGCCAATCCCGACCGGGCGGACAGCTCGGGCCGCTCCGCGCGCGACTATGCCCGGCTCGAAGGGCCCAACAGCACGCTGCTGGCCGAGATCGCGAAGAACGAGAAGGCGGCTTCCGAACGCGAAGGCTCGGCGACCTATGGCCCCTCCTTCTAACGCCGCCGACCTTACCCTGGACGAGATCCAGGCGCAGCTCGCGCCGCTGGTGGCCGACGCGGCTGCGTTCGACGGCTGGACGGAGCGGGCGGTGGAGGAAGCCGCCGGCCTTGCCGGGATCGATCCCGCCGTGGCCCGGCTGGCCTTCTCCGGCGGTGCGATGGCGATGATCGAGGCCTGGACCCGCTGGGTGGACGCGCGCATGGCGCAGGAATTCTCCTCCGGCGCGCTGGCGGTCATGCCGATGCGCGAACGGATCCGCGCCCTGGTGCAGTTCCGGCTGGAATGTGCGACCGGGCGGGAGGAAGCGCTGCGCCGCGCGCTGGCGATCATGGCCATGCCGCAGAATGCCCCGCGCGCGCTGGCGCTGGGCTGGGCCGGCGCGGACGCGATGTGGCGCGTGGCGGGCGACACGGCGACGGATTACAATCACTATACCAAGCGCGCGACCCTGGCCGGGATCTATGCCGCGACCATCGCGGTGTTCGTGGCGGACGAGAGCGAAGGCAAGGCGGAGACCCGCGCTTTCCTGGACCGGCGGATCGAAGGGGTGATGCGGTTCGAACGGGCCAAGGCCCGGCTGCTGCGCCCGCGCGAGGGATTTTCCGTCACCCGCTTCCTCGGCCGGATGCGCTATCCCGCGCGTTGAAGGGAGTCGCGCCGATGCGCTCCGGCGGATCGAGGATGCGAATGCGAATGCGTTGCAAATGATCGGCGCTTCTGGCAGCGGCTCAGGCATGACGCTCGACGGACTTCCAACCCATCGCGACGTGCGGATCACCGCCGTCGACTGGGCCCAGCTCGCGCCCGACGAGGCGAAGCGCCTGCGCGCGCTCGGCATCGATAAAGGTGCGCGCGTCTCGATCGCGCATCGCGGGGTCTTCGCGGGCAAGGACCCGATCGCGATCACCATCGGCCGGATGACGGTCGCCCTGCGCCGCGCCCATGCGCGCGCGATGACGGTCGAGGAAATCACATGAGCGGCCTGCGCGTCGCCGCGCTGGTCGGCAATCCCAATGCCGGCAAGAGCGCGCTGTTCAACGCCCTGACCGGCGCGCGCCAGAAGATCGCCAATTATCCCGGCGTCACCGTGGAGCGGAAGTCTGGCCGGCTGGTGCTGCCCACGGGCGAGCCGGTGGAGCTGATCGACCTGCCCGGCAGCTACGGCTTCGACGCCACCAGCCCGGACGAGGAAGTGACCCGCCGGGTGGTGTTCGGCGAGTTTCCCGGCGAAGCCCGGCCCGAAGTGCTGGTGGTGGTGCTCGACGCCTCGAATCTCGAGCAGCACCTCGTCTTCGCGCAGGAAGTGATCGAGCTGGGGCGGCCCACCGTGGTCGCGCTCAACATGGTCGACCTTGCGGAGCGGGACGGGCTGGTGCTCGATCCCGCCGCGCTGGAGCAGGCCCTCGGCGTGCCGGTGATCCCCACCGTCGCGGTGCGCCGCCGCGGGCTTGCGGAGCTGACCGAAGCGGTCTCGCGCGCGGAAGCCCGGGCGGAGCGCGATCCGAAGGACCATCCGCGCGCCCATGTCACCCCTGTCGAGAGGCGGCTCGCGGCGCACAACATCGCGCAGGGGACGATCCTGTCCGAGACCGCGAAGCATCGCATGCACGCCAAGATGGACAGGCTGCTGCTCCATCCCTGGCTCGGCCCGCCGATCCTCTTCGCGCTGCTGTTCGTGATCTTCCAGGCGGTGTTCGCCTGGGCGACCCCTTTCGCCGACGGGCTGGAAGCGCTGGTCGGCTGGTTGTCGGAACAGGTGCAGGCGGTGGTCCCCGCCGGCCTGGTGCAGGACCTGCTGGTGCAGGGCGTGCTGGCCGGGGTCGGCTCGGTGGTGGTGTTCCTGCCGCAGATCGTGATCCTGTTCTTCTTCATCCTGGTGATGGAGGCCACCGGCTACATGGCGCGCGCCGCCTTCCTGATGGACCGGATGATGGCGCTGGTGGGGCTTTCCGGCCGCAGCTTCATCCCGCTGCTTTCCAGCTTCGCCTGCGCGATCCCCGGCATCATGGCCACGCGCAGCATCGCCGATCCGAAAGACCGGCTGACCACGATCCTGATCGCCCCGCTGATGACCTGCTCTGCCCGCCTGCCGGTCTATGCGGTGATCATCGCCGCATTCATTCCCGCACGTACGGTGGGCTGGGGGATCGGGCTGCAGGGCCTGGTGCTGTTCGCGCTCTACCTGCTCGGCATCGTCGGGGCGATGGCGGTGGCGCTCATCCTGCGCCGCTCGGTGACGAGGGGCGCGGCGTCCGGCTTCATCATGGAGCTGCCGAAATACCAGCTTCCGCGCCTGTCGGACCTGCTGATCGGCCTGTGGCAGCGCGCCTGGATCTTCCTGCGCCGCGCGGGCACGATCATCTTCACCGTCACCGTGGTGCTGTGGCTGCTGCTGAGCTTCCCCAAGGCCGGCCCGGGCGAGAGCCAGGTGGAGGTCTCGATCGCGGGCCGCATCGCCAGCGTGCTGGAAGTGGCGGTGCGCCCGATCGGCTTCAACCACGAGATCGCGCTGGCGCTGATCCCGGCGATGGCGGCGCGCGAAGTGGCCGTCTCCTCGCTGGCGACCACCTATGCGGTGGATGCGGAAGACGAGGATGCGGCCGCCGTGGCGCTGGGCGACAAGCTCGCCGCGCGCTGGAGCCTGCCGACCGCGCTGGCCTTCCTCGCCTGGTTCGTCTTCGCGCCGCAATGCCTTTCCACCATCGCCGTCGCCCGCAGGGAGACGAATGGGTGGAAATGGCCGGCGTTCATGTTGCTCTACCTGTTCGGCCTGGCCTACATCTCGGCGGGAATCACATATTGGAGCGCGATGGCGCTCGGCTTGTAGCCCGAAAGAGGAATCGCATGGCAGGCAGCGTCAACAAGGTCATTCTGGTCGGCAATCTCGGCGCCGATCCGGAAGTCCGCTCGTTCCAGAATGGCGGGAAGGTGTGCAACCTGCGCATCGCCACCAGCGAGAGCTGGAAGGATCGCAATACCGGCCAGCGGCAGGAACGCACCGAATGGCACAATGTGGCGATCTTCTCCGAAGGGCTGGTGGGCGTTGCCGAACGCTACCTGCGCAAGGGCAGCAAGATCTATGTCGAAGGCCAGCTGCGCACCCGCAAATGGCAGGACCAGTCGGGTAACGACCGCTACACCACCGAAGTGGTGCTGCAGGGCCCCGGTGCGGTGATGACCATGCTCGACGGTGCGCCGGGCGGCGGTGGCGGCGGGGGCCAGCGCAGCGGCGGCTGGGGTTCCGACAATATGGGCGGCGGCTCCTCCGGGGGCGGTTCGTCCGGCGGCTGGGGCGGCGGCAACGGCCCCTCCGGCGGTGGCGCGCCTGCCGGCGGCTATGGCGACGATCTGGACGACGACATCCCGTTCTGAGAAGGGCGCGCCTGGCTTCCCCCTTCCGTCATCCCCGCCTTCGCGGGATGACGGAAGGGTTCAATGGGGACGACGAAAGAGGTCGCTGGCATGACGAGGGGCACCTACCCCTGGCTCGCCAGCGCCGAGCCGGGTTCCACGGTGAAGCTGGCGAGGCGGCTGAGGCGGCCGGTGTGGTCGCTCACCTTGTCCACCTTCATGATGTCGGTCCGCCAGCTGCCTTCGGTGATCGTGAACACGTGATAGCCGCGCTGGCCGTTCACCAGCAGCATGTTGGGGTTCTGCGCCACCAATGAGCGCCAGTCCGCGTTCCTCGGCTTCACGTCCTGGCCGTCGCCTAGCGAGCTGATCGAGGTGCAGACGAATTCGGTCGCCACCTGGTTCCGGTCCGGCTCCTCGTCGCGCGCGGGGACGTAGCCGACCATGTTCTGGTGCACGTCGCCGGTGGCGATGATGACATTGGCCGGCTTCTTCTCCTCGATCGCCTTCACCAGCCGGCGGCGCGATTCGGGATAGCCGCGCCAGGAATCCAGGCCGAGCTTCCCGGTCGCTTCCTCCTCGCGATAGGCATAGGGCATCACCACCACCTGCTGCGCGATCAGGTTCCAGTTGAACGCGCTGTCCAGCCCGTCGCGCAGCCATTGGTGCTCGCGGTCGTCCATGATCTTGCCTTGCTCCAGACCCCGTGGATCGCGGCAATTGCGTTCACCCGCCTTGTCGCAGAGCTGGTCGTCGCGATATTGCCGCGTGTCGAGCAGATGGACGCGCAGCAGCTTGCCGTAATCGAGCCGGCGATACATCTGGATGCCGCCGTTGCGGGGCAATTGCGCGGCGCGCACCGGCAGGTTCTCGTACCAGGCTTGCAGCGCGGAGAAGCGGCGGACGAGGAACTTTGCCGGGTCGGTGCCGTCCTGGTCGTGATCCCCTGCCCAGTTGTTGTCCACCTCGTGGTCGTCGAAGGTCATCATGAAGGCGGTGGAGGCGTGGGCGGCCTGGAGGTCGGGGTCCAGCTTGTAGAGCGCGTAGCGCAGCCGGTAATCGTCGATCCTCTCCGGCTCGGGCCCCACATGCTCGCGCACCACCGGCACTTCGCTGCGCTTCCCGGCGGCGCCTTCGTAGATGTAGTCACCGTAATGGAAGATCGCGTCGAGGTCCTCGCCCGCCATATATTGATAGGCGGTGTAGAAGCCGTGCTCGTAGTTCTGGCAGCCGGCCACGCCGATGCGCAGCCGCTCGACCGCGCCCATGGCGGGCGGGGCGGTGCGCGCCCTGCCGATCGGGCTCGCATGGCCGTCGATCAGGAAGCGATACCAATAGGGGCGGGCCGGCTCGAGCCCGGTCAGCTCGACATGCACGCTGTGGCCCAGCTCCGGCGCCGCATCGGCCGTGCCCTTGCGGACCACGTTGCGGAAGCGTTCGTCATCGGCGACTTCCCACGCCACCGGGAACACGGCATGCGGCATCCCGCCGCCCTTCTGGAGCGGCTGCGGGGCCAGGCGGGTCCAGATCACGAAGCCGTTGGGCCAGGGATCGCCGGCGGCGACGCCGAGGGTGAAGGGATAGTCGCGCAGCGGCTGCGCGAAGGCGGGGCGGGCGAAAGCCGCGCCCGCGCCCAGCAGGCCCAGGGAAGCGAGCATCCGGCGGCGGTCGAGCTGCATGGGGCGGTCCTTTCGGCAGAGGGAAGGGGAAGCGGGGCGGGCGGCACTCTTCGCGCCGCCCGCCATGCGATCACAGGCGGAAGTTCGCCCGCAGGAACCACGAGCTGCCCACTTCCAGCCCAGCCCGGTAATATTCGTGCTCGGGGCCGGTGCTCCGCTCGCGGTTGGCGCTGAAGATGTTGCGCCCTTCCAGGCGGAGCTGGACCTGCGGGGTCACCGCCCAGCGCGCGGTGAGGTCGAAGGTCGTGAAGGGTTCGATCGCGATGTCCTGCCACGGATTGGCGGCATATTCCTCGACGTAGCGGCCCTGGTGGTTCATCGCCAGCCGCAGCTCGGACCCGCCACCCAGCGCATAGAACACCGCGGCATTGGCCGCGAAGTCCGCCTGGTATTGCAGCTCCTCGCGCACGCGGCGTTCGCCATTGTAGAGGAAGCCCGATTCGCCGTCGATCCACATCAGGTTGAGCGACGCGCCCACCGGGGCGAGCCACTGGGCTATATGGCCGAAGCTGTTGTTGACGAAGCCGAACTCCACCCCCTTGTAGCTGGTCTTCTCCCCGTTCACCGGCTGGGTGACGGTATAGACCTGCCCGCCGATCTCCTCGGTGCTGGAGATGGTGAGGATGTCGTCCTTGATGTCCTTGTAGAAGCCGGTCAGCGTGAGCATCCCCTGGCCGCTGTTGAAATAATATTCGAGGCCGAGGTCGAGATTGGTGGATTTCAGCGGCTTGATGTCGGGATTGCCGCGAGTGATCTCCAGCTCGCCTTCGTCCACCTGCTCCACCGTGGCGATGGTCTCCGGGTTGGGGCGGCCCAGCGTCCGGCTGGCGCCGGCCTTGATCCTGAGCGAGGGAGTGAGCGAGAGGCGGCCGATGAAATAGGGCAGCAGGTGCGTGTCCTTGCCCTGCTTGCGGATCTGGTCGTCCTGCAGCGTGCCGTCGATCACCTGCGCCATGTCGGCGCTGAAATCGACGTGATCGAGCCGCAGCCCCGCATCGATGCGGAAGGCGTCGGCGGTGTAGCTGGCATTGGCGTAGCCCGCGTAGATCTTCTCGCGATAGGCATAGTCGTTGATGCGCGACTGCCTGTCGGACGCCGCCTCGTCCACCGGGATGGTGGGGACGATGTCGTTCCAGAAGGTCTCCTGGTCCAGCCACAGGCCGGGATAGGAATAGCCCGGCAGGTCGAAATCGGGGATGAAGCTGATCCCCTCCAGCGAGACGGTGCCGGTCTTGTAATAGATGGCGGTGTTGTCGCGCTTGAGGTCGAGATCGCGGAAGTCCGCCCCCGCCGCGAAGCCGAAGCCGCGATCCTCCGCCCCGTTGTTGTAGGTGAAGTCGAGCTTCGCCTGGTAGAGGTTCGAGGTGGCCACGCGCCAGTCGCGATAGAGCGTGTTGGTGATGAAGTTGCTCGGGTCGACATATTCCCCGGCATTGTCGAGCACGAACAGCTGGTCGGGATTGTCGAGATCATAGCTGAGGCGCGTGTTCGGCTTGTAGACGAAGGTCACATAGGGCCGTTCCGAGCGGAACCAGGCGTAGGAATAGCCAAGATCGGCCGAAAGCTTCGCCTTCTCCCCCAGGGCGACATCGGTGAGCCACTGCACGCCGCGCTGGTCGCGCTCGAAGGTGTTGTAGCGCCATTGATAGTCGGCGTTCTTGACCCGGGCGGTGCCGGTGGTCGCGGTCTGGTCCTGCGCCTGGTCGAGGCCGTAGACGCGGTTGGTGTTGCGCGTCTCCTGCTCGTCGGAGAAATAGGCGAAGCCGAACAGGCTGGTGGAGAAGCCGTCATGCGGCTTGTATTCCAGCCGCGCGGTGCCGCCATATTTGGTGAACTTGTTGGTGTAGTCGTGCGAGACGAAGGAATCCGGCGCGGCATAGCCGTTCCAGTCGTCCGCTTCCGGCGTGGTCTGCTGGCCGGCGGCGTTGTAGTAGAGCCGGTTGGTGATCGCATCGTTCGACTGGGTGCGCGGGCGCACCTCGTAGATCCCGGTCACCACCAGCCCCAGCGAATCGTCCGCGCCGAAGCGCGGCGCCCACATGCCGCTGATCGAAGGGCCGAAGGGCGAATCCTTGCTGTCCCCGCCCGAATTGTCGTCGGGCACGCCCATATAGGTGGAATAGCTGGCGCCGGCGGTGATGCTGAGCAGCGAACGGTCGGGATCGAACGCGCTGACGGTGGCGATGTTGATCAGCCCGCCCAGCGCGCCCGCGTCGAGATCGGGCGAGGGGGTCTTGTAGGCCTGGAGCTGGCGCACCGCTTCGCCGGGGATCACCTGCAGGTTCACCTTGCGGGTGCCTTCGCCGAGATCGCCGGTGGTGGCGAGGGTGAGGCCGTTCAGCGTCACCGGCACGAAATCGGGATGGACGCCACGGATCGAGGCGAACTGGCCGATATCGTCATTGTAGATCGTGGTCACGCCGGTGATCCGGCGCAGCGATTCGGCGATGGTGATGTCGGGCAGGGCGCCGATCTCGTCGCGCGAAAGCGAATCGACGATCGCGGTGGACTGGCGCCGCGTCTCGATCTCGGCCTTGTTCTGGAGGGCCGAGCCGGTGACGACGATCTCGTCGGACGCCGCGTCTTCCGCTGCCTCCTCGGCACGGGCCATGGAGGGGAGCGCCATCAGGGCGGTGGTCGAAAGGGCAGCCAGCAGCACCGTCGAGGCGCCGCTGGAGCGGAAGCGAGTGGAATGTGGCACAGGGGCCCCTTTGCAGTGCAGCATGTCCGGTCCGGACGGGGGCGCGGTAGGGGCCGCATATTACGTCGGCACTGCGGGGATCGGTCGGCGGGATGACAAGGATGTGGGGTTTGTGACGGCGGGTTCCTTCTTCCCCCTTGCTATCACCCCCGCGAAGGCCGGGGTTTCAGAGGGTTGCGCGCGCCTTTCCCTTCGTCATTGCGAGGAGGTAAAGCCGACGAAGCAATCCAGGGCCGCCATGCGGGGCGCTGGATTGCCGCGGGACCTTCGGTCCCTCGCAATGACGAGGAACCGATGGCCTTTCCTATCCCTCATCCCCCTTCTTCCCCTTCAGCGCGGCCAGGGCGGCGAAGGGGCCGGCGGTTTCGTCATCGAGCAGGCCGGCTTCCTTGCGCGCCCGCTCGGCATCCGGGCCGGTGGCGTAGGGATCGATCGCGAGCGCCAGGCTCTGGGCCACGGCTTCGCCCAGGTCGAAGCTGCGGCCGGTGAAGGGGATCTCGTCCAGCTGGTGCTCCTCCAGCTCGATTTCCTCTTCCGGTGCGGCCGGCGCGTCGCTTTCCGGCACGAAGCGGAAGGACAGCGGTTCGCGGATGGCCACCGGCAGGTCCTCGCCCGAAACGGCGCAGCTTTGCACGATGTCGGCTTCCAGTCGGCCCATGGCGTCCACCGCCGGGCCGTCCGCCGCCAGCTCGACATCGGCTTCCAGCCGGTGGATCGCGATCAGGCCGAAGCGCTTCGCCAGCGCGGCGCGCTCCTGCTCGTCGGCTTCGAGGTGGCGTGTCCGCGCGTCGATCGCCCGCGTGTCCACCAGGCGGGAGAATTCCGGCTGTTCCATCAGATCCCGCCTCTGGCCAGCGTTTCGCCCGGAACATCGCCCAGCCGCGCGTGGAAGGCGCGCAGCGCGGCGGCGGGCGCTGCCGGGTCCGCTCCTTCGACCAAGCCGATATTGCGCGACACCGCGCCGGCCAGCGCCGCCTCGTCCGCTGCGGCCAGCCCTTCGCGATAGGCGCCCAGCCGTCCGCCCATCGCGGCCATCAGCCGGCCGATATGCTTGCCCACCACCATGTCGCCCACGCCGCTTTCGCGCAGCTGGCCGTCCATGTCCTCCACGAACAGCTCGGTCAGGTGGACCGAGGAATGGATCAGCTCCGGCTCGCGCTCCATCCGCAGCAGGACCATGGCGAGCACGGCGGTGATCATGTCGAACCGGCCTTCCACCGTATCGGCCACGCCCAGCTCGGCATACCAGCGCTTCTCGCGCGCGATCTCCACCACGCGGTGCCACAGGGGGCGCAGCTGCTCGCGCGGATCGGGCGCGGCGCCCAGCAGGCGGGAAAACAGCTTCATAGGCGCGTCGCGTCCCTTCTCGTTCAGGCGCTATTAAAGCGCGGGCGGGAAAGCGCGCCATGGCGGCGATGCGGCGGCGGGGTCCGGCCGGGTTCGGGCAGCGGCGGGCGGCCCCCGGGCGGCCTCAAGCAGCATTGCGCATGGCTGCGCTTGTCCTTAAGGCTCGCGCCGATAAAGGTTGGCGCGGCTCAAGGCAATCGTGCGGCGCCGGAGTTCGAAAAGGCGGAAAAGAGATGGCGATGACGGTTCGGATCGGTGCGGCGGTTGCGGTGGCCGTGCTCGTGGCGGGCTGCAGCTCGCTCAAGGACCATCGCGGCTATATCGTGGACGAGGCATTGACGCAGTCCGTCCAGCCGGGGGTGGATAACCAGACCTCGGTGGCCGGCACGCTGGGCCAGCCGACCTTCGCCAGCCAGTTCGGCCCCACCACCTGGTATTATATTTCCAGCACCACCACCCAGAAGCCGTTCACCACTCCCAAGATCCGCCAGCATTCGGTGCTGACCGTGAAGTTCGACCAGGCGGGGAACGTGACCTCCGCCACCCGCTCCGGGATCGAGAAGATCGAATATCTCCATCCGGACGGCGATTCCACGCCGACCCTGGGCAAGGAACGCGGCTTCTTCGAGGACCTGTTCGGCAATATCGGCCAGGTGGGCAGCTTCAGCGGCGCCGGCGGCGCCGATCAGGGCAGCGGACCCAACGGCAGCTGATCCGGCCGATCCGCCGCCTGATCCGGGGCGCTTGAAGCCCTGCGCGCGAAAGCCCATATCCCGCGCATGACTGATCCCATGGCCAGCCACGGCCTCATCCAGTGGCACGGCACCACCATCATCGGTGTGAAGAAGAACGGCCGCACCGTGATCGCCGGCGACGGCCAGGTCTCGATGGGCAACACGGTGATGAAGCCCAACGCCCGCAAGGTCCGCCGCATCGGGGAAGGGGACAAGGTGATCGCCGGTTTCGCCGGCGCCACCGCCGACGCCTTCACCCTGTTCGAACGGCTGGAACGCAAGCTGGAGCAGCATCGCGGCCAGCTTCTGCGCGCCGCGGTCGAGCTGGCCAAGGACTGGCGGACCGACAAATATCTGCGCAACCTCGAAGCGCTGATGATCGTGGCCGATGCGGAGACGCTGCTGGTGCTCACCGGCAATGGCGACGTGCTGGAGCCGGAAGGTGGGATCGCCGCGATCGGATCGGGCGGGAATTACGCCCTCGCCGCCGCCCGTGCGCTGGTGGATTACGAGGAGGATGCCGAAGCGATCGCCCGCAAGGCCATGGCCGTGGCGGCCGACATCTGCGTCTTCACCAATGACCGCGTGACGGTCGAGGCGATCTAGTGACTGTGTCGACTGGCAGATGTGCTTCAAGCCGGTCGGGATAGACTGCGGCCCCCCTTTTTTCGAGAAGAGAATGAACGACAACCTCACCCCCAAGGCAATCGTCGCCGCGCTGGACGAGCACATCATCGGCCAGGCGGAAGCCAAGCGCGCGGTGGCCGTGGCGCTGCGCAACCGCTGGCGCCGGCAGCGCCTCGCCCCCGAGCTGCGCGACGAGGTCACGCCCAAGAACATCCTGATGATCGGCCCCACCGGCTGCGGCAAGACCGAGATCAGCCGCCGCCTGGCCAAGCTGGCCGATGCGCCCTTCGTGAAGGTGGAGGCGACCAAGTTCACCGAGGTCGGCTATGTCGGCCGCGACGTGGAGCAGATCGCGCGCGACCTGGCCGAGGAAGCGATCCGGCTGGAGAAGGACCGCCGGCGCGAGGCGGTGCGCGAAGCCGCGTCCAAGGCCGCGATGGATCGGCTGCTCAAGGCGCTGGTGGGCGAGAATGCTTCCGAAGCCACGCGCGAGAGCTTCCGCCAGCGCATCGTCCAGAACGCGATGAACGATGTCGAGGTGGAGATCGAGGTGGAGGACAGCCCCTCCATGCCGATGGAGATCCCGGGGCTGGGCGGCAATGTCGGGATGATCAACCTGTCCGACATGATGGGCAAGGCTTTCGGCCGCCAGAACCTCAAGCGCCGCAAGTTCAAGGTTCCCGATGCGTGGGACAAGCTGGTGGACGAGGAAGCCGAGAAGCGGATGGACCAGGACGATGTCGCCCGCGTCGCGCTGCAGAACGCGGAGACCAACGGCATCGTCTTCCTCGACGAGATCGACAAGATCGCCGTGTCCGACGTGCGCGGCGGCTCGGTCAGCCGCGAGGGCGTGCAGCGCGACCTGCTGCCGCTGATCGAAGGCACCACCGTCGCCACCAAATACGGGCCGATGAAGATGGACCATGTGCTGTTCATCGCCAGCGGCGCGTTCCATGTGGCCAAGCCTTCGGACATGCTGCCCGAGCTGCAGGGCCGCCTGCCGATCCGGGTGGAGCTGAAGGCGCTGACGGAGGAGGATTTCGTCAGCATACTATGCGACACTCGCGCGAATTTGGTGAAGCAATACCAGGCCCTGCTGGGCACCGAGGAGGTCACGCTCGACATCACGCCCGATGCGGTGCGCGAAGTCGCCCGCATCGCCGCGCAGGTGAACGAAAGCGTCGAGAACATCGGCGCCCGTCGGCTCCAGACGGTGATGGAGAAGCTGCTCGAGGAACTGAGCTTCGACGCGGAAGAGCGCAAGGGCGATACGGTGACAATCGATGCGGCCTATGTCCGCGACAAGCTCGCCGGCCTCGCGGGCGACGCCGATCTCAGCAAGTATATCCTGTGACCGACATGACGGAGGCCAGCACCATGCCCATGGACCTGCAGCCGGAGCTCGACCCGCACCTCTATTGCTTCGTCACCGTGCCCGAAGGCTATCGCGCGCGGCAGATCTCCGAATTCTCGGTCGCCAGCGTGCTGGAAGGGGAAGGCTGGTCGTTCGTCCTGCCGCTGGAAGTGGTGAAGAGCTATTTCCTGCCGGTGGGCCTGCCGCAGCGGCGCATCGTGCTGAAGGCCCGCTCCGTGCCGGAAGGGGCGGCGCTCGCCGCCGCCGTCCCGGGCATGCTGGCGCGGGCGGGCATCGCCTGCAACTGGGTGGCCGCCTTCCATCGCGATTATGTCTTCGTGCCCGAAGACCGCGCCGACGAAGCGCTCGCGATCCTGCGGGGCGGACAGGAGGCCTCCTGATGGAATACGCCACGCCCGAAGGCAGGCCGGTCTATCGCCTGCTGACCGGGAAAGACGACCGCGCCTTCTGCGAGCGCGTGTCCGAAGCGCTGGCGCAGGGCTGGCGGCTCTACGGCTCGCCGGCGATGACTTACGATTCGGGTGAAGGCGTCACCAAGGTCGCCCAGGCCGTGGTGTGGCACGAGTTGGATGCGGCGCTGAAAGGGTGACTGCCTTGCCGGGGCATCTGCGAACGGAGGTTGCTGGAACTGGCCTCCTGGCAAACCACACCCGGCCGTCGGCCTATTCGGCCGCCTCGTCCATGTGGCCCGTCTCCGCCGCCTGCCGGGCCCACATCTCGGCGTAGAGGCCGTCCAGCCGGAGCAGCTCCGCATGGGTGCCGCGTTCGGCCAGCCGGCCCTCGTTCATCACCAGGATCGTGTCCGAATCGACGACTGTCGACAGCCGGTGGGCGATGGAAAGCGTGGTGCGATGCTCCGAGACGCGGCGCAGCGTGGCGAGGATCGCCTGCTCGGTGCGGGTGTCCAGCGCGCTGGTCGCTTCGTCCAGCAGCAGGATCGGCGGGTTCTTGACCAGCGTGCGCGCGATGGCGACGCGCTGCTTCTCCCCGCCCGAAAGCTTGAGCCCGCGTTCGCCCACCTCGGTGTCGAAGCCCTGCGGCAGGTGCTCGATGAACGGCAGGATCGCCGCGCCGCGCGCCGCGACGATCACATCATCCCGGCTCGCGCCGTCGCGGCCATAGGCGATGTTGTAGCCGATCGTGTCGTTGAACAGCACGCTGTCCTGCGGGACGATGCCGATCGCGGCGCGCACGCTTTCCTGCGTCACCCGGGCGATGTCCTGCCCGTCCACCAGAATGCGGCCCGACCACGGATCGTAGAAGCGGAACAGCAGCCGCCCGATGGTGGACTTGCCCGCGCCCGAAGGCCCGACGATCGCCACGCGCTGCCCCGCCGGCACCTCGAAGGCGAGGCCGTGGAGAATCTCCCGCTCCGGCTCGTAGCCGAACACGACATCGTCGAAGGTCACGGTGGGCCGGCGCACGATCAGCGCGGGGGCGCCGGGCGCATCCTTCACCTCGACCTCGGTATCGATCAGGCGGAACATCTCGCCCATGTCGATCAGCCCCTGGCGGATCGTGCGATAGACCATGCCGAGCAGGTCCAGCGGACGGAACAGCTGCAGGAGATAGGTGTTCACCAGCACCAGGTCACCCGGAGAGAGCCGCCCCTTGCTCCAGCCCCAGACGGTGAAGCCCATGGCAAAGGCGGCCAGCAGGTTGGTGAGCGCGGCCTGGGCGATGTTGAGCAGGCCGAGCGAGTTCTCGGACTTGATCGCCGCGCGCGAATAGGCCCGCGCAGCGGAAGCGTAGCGGGCTTCCTCGCGCGTTTCGGCGCCGAAATATTTCACCGTCTCGTAATTGAGCAGGGAATCGACCGCCCGGGCCAGCGCCTTCCCGTCCATCTCGTTCATCTCGGTGCGCAGCTTGCTGCGCCATTCGGTGATCGTCCGCGTCATCCAGACATAGGCCACCACGGTCACGCCGGTGGCCACGACCAGCTCCCACCCGAACATCGAGTAGAAGATCGCCGCCACCACGACCAGCTCCACCATGGTGGGCATGATGTTGAACAGCAGGAAATAGAGCATGGTGTCGATGCTCTTGGTCCCCCGCTCGATGATCTTGGTGACTTCGCCCGTCCGCCGGGAAAGATGGAAGCGCAGCGAGAGGCGGTGGAGGCTGCGGAACACTTCCTCGGTCAGGCCGACCACCGCTTCCTGGCCCACCCGCTCGAACACGATGTTGCGGATGTTGTCGAACACCACCGTGGCGAAGCGTCCGGCGCTGTAGGCGATCACCAGCGCCATCGCGACGGAGAACGCTTCCGCACTGGCGCCATGGCCCGACATCGCGTCCACCGCGCGCGCATAGGCGAAGGGCAGGGTGAGGACAGCGATCTTGCCCAGCAGCACGAACAGCGCGGCCACGCCGATCCGCCAGCGCAGATCCGGGCGATCCTGTGGCCACAGATAGGGCAGGAAGCGCCGGACCGTGCGCCAGTCGGCCGGGTCCCTGCTATCGTTCCGGGTGGTGGTGTTCGAAGGCATTGGCCCTGCAAGTGGGCTTTCCGGCGCCAAAGCGCAATGAGGAGGCGTTTCTCCCCGCACGCTTCCGCCATTCGCCTTGTGCTCTGATGGCAAGCGATTGTTAGCCAATCCATGCTATCGCGCGGCCGATGAAGGACAGAATGAAGAACCTGGCGGAACGCACGGCGCGGTGCGTCGGCTACGACAAGACGCATATCACGCGGACCGTGGCCTATCGCGAGCTGGATCGCTTCCTCGACACGCTGCCAGTCGAGCGGATGGATGCGCTGGAGATCGCCGCCGGGTGGAAATGGCGCCAGCGGCCGTGGGGCAGCTTCACCGAAATGAACTGGCCGGCGCATGACATCTGCGAGGATGTGCTCGACCGGCAATTCGATATCGTGATCGCCGACAATGTGTGGGAGCACCTGCTGCATCCCTGGCGCGCCGCCGGGCATGTGCTGCAGATGCTGAAGCCGGGCGGGATCTTCGTGAACATCACCCCGTTCCTCATCCGCCATCATCCGATCCCGACCGACTGCACGCGCTGGACCGAGCTGGGCATGCGGCATTTCCTGGCGGATTGCGGATTCGATCCCGAACGGATCGAAACCGGCAGCTGGGGCAACGCGGCCGCGGTGAAGGCCAATTTCCGCCGCTGGGCGCGCACGGGCTGGCGCCGCCGCCTGCCCAATCATCCCGATTTCCCCGTCACCGTATGGGCGATCGCCCGCAAGCCGGAGGCGGAGGGATGAGCCGCGTGCGGATCATCGTCGCGGTGATGGCGCATGACGAGGAGCGCCGCATCGGCCGCTGCCTAGCCAGCCTGCCGCTGGACGATCCGCATGTCGAGGTGCATGCGGTGGTGAACGGGTCGAGCGATCGGACGGCGGAGATCGCACGCGGCTTCCCCGGCGTGACCGTCCATGAATACGAGCAGGGCGGCAAGGCGCGCAGCTGGAACCGCTTCGCGCTCGACACGCCCGGCTTGGAAGGGGAGGTCTTCGTGTTCGTCGATGGCGATGCCGAGATCCTGCCCGGCTCGATCGCGGCGCTGGAACGGGCGCTGACCGCTCATCCCCACGCCAATGCGGCCGCGGGCCTCCCGGCCAATGGGCGCCGGGCCGAGGCATACCGGCGCGAGGTGATCGCCACCCATGGCATGTTCGGCGATCTCTACGCCCTGCGAGGCACTTTCGTGGAGCGCATGCGGCGCGAGGGCATCCGCTTGCCGGAAGACCTGGTGGGCGACGACGGGCTGCTTTGCGCGATGGCCAAGACCGATCTCGCCAATGAGGACGACTGGCAGGACGCGCGCGTGGTCCCCTGCATCGAGGCGGGCTTCCTGTGCGAGCCCGCCAGCATGCTTTCACCCCGCACGCTGGCGCTGCAATATCGGCGGATGGTCAATTACTCGGTCCGCCATTTCCAGAACCGCATCATCAGCGCGATCATGCGCGGCGACGGGCCCCGGGGGCTGCCGCAGCGGCTGGCGGCCCGGTATCCCGAATGGCTGGCGCGCTTCACGCCGCGCCGCCATCCGCAATTGTGGTGGTTCGACCGCCAGGCGCTCGCCCGCATGGCGCGAGCCTCCTCCGCGTCTTGATCCCATTGTGCTAGCGGCGAATCGATGATGGAACTGCGAGACAGATTGCTGCGCAAGCTGCGCGAGCGCCTTTATATCCACCAGGTCCGCGGCGTGCTGGATACGCCCCCGCTCGTCCCGCGGGACGACGGCGTGATCGTCTATTCCATGATCGGCACGAAAGTGCTGCTGCCCTATCTGGTGGCCGTCAAATCGCTCCATCACTTCCTTCGGCGCGGCCGGGTGGTCATCCTGGACGACGGCACCCTCACCGATGCGGACAAGGCGGTTCTGGCTCATCACCTCGGTAAGCCGGAAATCCTTTCCACCGCGAAAGTGGATACCCACGGTTGCCCCACCTACAGCTCGTGGAAGCGTCTGTTCGCGCTGTTGGAGCTGCGGCGCGAGAACTACGTGATCCAGCTCGATTCCGATACCGTGACCATCGGTGATGTGCCTCTGGTCACCGAGCTGGTCGATCGGAAGACGAGCTTCATCCTGCGGGGGGAGGATGGCGTGGCCTTCACCGATCCCGCGACGATCGCCCGGCAGGCCCGCGCATATGCGCTTGCCCCCGGGGAGAAGGCCCATGTGCAGCTCGCCATGGAGGCGGAGATGGACCGGGTCTCCATCCCCGGCCACGACAAGCTGCGCTATGTGCGCGGTTGCGCAGGGTTTGCGGGCTTCGCGCCCGATCCCGGAGGCAGCCGGCTCGCCGAGCAGTTTTCCGCCGAGGCCTCCCGCCTGCTGGGCTTCGACCACTGGTCCCGCTGGGGTAGCGAGCAGGTCACGTCCAATTTCCTGATCTCGAACGAAGCCGGCTCGCAGCTTCTGCCATACGACCAATACTGCAATTTCTGGAACGAGCCTTTTGGCCCGGACATGCGGTTCATCCATTTCATCGGCACATATCGCTATCATGGCGGTGTCTATGGCCGGGTCAGCCGGCAGATGATCGCGCGGCTGAAAGCGGCTGCGTGATCCGAAGCCCGGGATCGCTCCAGGGGCGGCGCTCTAGGCGCCCTGGCAGGTAGGGTCCGAACTCCGGGCGTTTCCGACGCGGCGATTGAGGATCAGCTCCACCATCTCGAACACGGCCGAGCGGGCGAACAGCATGAGCCAGCCCGCATAGACCGAAGCGCCCACGGCTACGAGAATCAGGAGGCGGACAAGCGGGGAGCCGGCTGTGAGCATGCTGTCCGTCGCGAGAACGGCGGCTCCCATCGCGACGGACGCCAGGATCGACGGCGCGACAGCGCCCGCCACCTGCCGCCAGCTCACCCCCAGCACGGGGAAGGACCAATAGGCGGCGATCGCCAGCAATATCGCATTGCCCACGATCCAGGCATAGGCGATGCCGATCAGCCCCCACAGCAGCGAGATCAGGAACGCCGCCGGCAGGATGATCGCCCCGGCCAGCGAATTGCGGATCTGCACGTCCGGGCGGCCGACCGCATTGCTCGCCGGCCCGAACAGGGTCAGCATCGTCTTCAGGGGCATGGCGAGCGCGAGCAGGGCGACGAAGGGAACGGTCTCGATCCACTTCTCTCCCAGCACGACCAGGACCAGCGGCCGCGCGGTGACGGCGAAGCCGACGAAGACAGGCAGTCCGGCGAACATGATCATCTGGATGGAGCGCAGGAAGGCCGGCGCGATCTCTCCGTCGTGATGCTGGAGGCGGCTATAGGCGGAGAAGGCCACTTCGTTGAGCGGAGGCACCACCTTGGTGATGAAGAGCTGGGTGAGGAACAGGGCGGTGGTGTAGATTCCCAGCTCATGCGCGCTGAATGCGCGGCCGACGATGAACACGTCGCTCTGCGTCTGGATGAACCAGAACAGCTGCCCGATCAGGACGAGGCTGCCGAAGCGGAAGATGAACCCGGCGCCGGAAAAGTCGAAGCTCGGCCACATCAGGCTGCGCGCCACCCAGGTCAGGCCGATCGCGCGGGCATAGAGGCCCACCAGCGGCGCCCAGACCAGTGTCCATACTCCCCAGCCCGCCAGCGCGCCGACGATGGCGGCCAGCGCGGCCAGGATGGCGGAAACCATGTTGACCTGGCCCTGGCGCTTGAATTCCAGCCCGCGGGAGAGGATCGTGTAGGCAAGGGCGATGAACGGCGTCGTCGGATAGAGCAGCACCTGTACCCACAGCAGCCTGGCCACCATGGGCTCGTGATAATATTCCACCGCGAAGGGCGCGGCGAGAAGGTGCAGCGCCGCAAGAACCAGGTTGACCAATATCAGCATGCCGAAAAGCTGGCGCAGCATGTGTTGGTCGATCTGCTTGCGCTGGATCAAGGCGTTGGCGAACCCGTAGCCGTTCACCAGGCTGAGAAACAGCATGATGGCCGAACTCATCGCCATCAGCCCGTAATCGCTCGGGGAAAGGATGCGTATGACCACGAAGGTCGATGCCCAGGTGATGATCTGGCCCACGATCTGCGAACCCGACCGCCAGATCACGGCCTTGCGCACCTCGTCGCGCAGGGCTTCGGGCGGGGAATCGGGAAGGGGCTTCGCGTCGGACATGATTCTATGCGCTCCTGGAGCAGGCCACCGCTAGGCCCGGGATGTTTACCATGCAGTAAAGGCACCGCTTTCCTGGGTTTTTCGCGAGGTCCGAAGCGGGAAGCAATAAAATTGCAAAAAAGGCGTTGACCGAATCAATCACCCCATCTAGAGGGCTGCTCACCGGACGGGGCGCCAACGAAACGGCGGCGCGCTACCCGGTCGCCAACATAGACGGACAACAAGTCCCCCGGAAGCAAAATTCGGGGAACGATCGTTGTCCGCCTCTTTTGTTCGGTTGCTCTTTGACATTGTCGATTTTTGATGAAGGGACATGTGGGCGACGGCGCCCGGTCCGGGGAGCTCAAGGCTCCGGAAACCGGTAACCTAAAGCCGATTGCCACATCCTTCGCGGGCACCACGCCTGCGACGTGATGATGCATGTCCATTCGTATCCATTACGTTTGACAGTGCAGGTATCGGCTCCTTGAAGCTCGGCCTTGCAGGTTGGCGATCCTCGGATCGCGCCTGGTTGGTCGTGACACAAACTTGAGAGTTTGATCCTGGCTCAGAACGAACGCTGGCGGCATGCCTAACACATGCAAGTCGAACGATCCCTTCGGGGATAGTGGCGCACGGGTGCGTAACGCGTGGGAACCTGCCCTTAGGTTCGGAATAACTCAGAGAAATTTGAGCTAATACCGGATAATGTCTTCGGACCAAAGATTTATCGCCTTTGGATGGGCCCGCGTTGGATTAGCTAGTTGGTGGGGTAAAGGCCTACCAAGGCGACGATCCATAGCTGGTCTGAGAGGATGATCAGCCACACTGGGACTGAGACACGGCCCAGACTCCTACGGGAGGCA
>Ga0164243_10003715_pt1 | contig 24329 bp, 23 predicted proteins | sample OricompcompostOP_FD_108781 | JGI IMG/M metagenome (GOLD analysis project Ga0164243, IMG submission 108781) | Organic Plus compost microbial communities from Emeryville, California, USA - Original compost - Organic plus compost (OP) | ecosystem: Engineered > Solid waste > Mixed feedstock >...
GCCAGCGCACGCACATAGGTGCCGGGCGAGCAGGTCAGCTCGATGTCGACGTCGACCGTACGGTCACCCACCCGCACGCCCAGCACGTCGAGCCGGGAGATCGTCACCGGCCGCGCCGCCAGTTCCACCTCCTGGCCCTGCCGCACCCGGGCATAGGAGCGCACACCCTTGATCTTGATGGCGCTGACCGCGCTGGGCACCTGCTGGATGTCGCCCCGGAACGCGTCGAGGGCGCCGACGATCCGCTCCTGGGTCAGGTGGGCGGCGTCGACGGTGGCTGTGACCTCGCCCTCGGCGTCGTCGGTCACCGTCGACTCACCGAGCCGGATGGTCGCCTGGTACGCCTTGTCATGGCCGGCGGCGTAGGGCAACAGCCGGGTGGCGCGCTCGATCCCGAGCACGAGCACCCCGGTCGCCATGGGGTCCAGCGTGCCGGCGTGCCCCACCCGGCGGGTGCGGGCCAGGCGCCGCAGGCGGGCCACGACGTCGTGCGAGGTCAGACCGCCCGGCTTGTCGACGACCACGAAACCGCCGCTGCCCACACTGCCCCTCCAGCCCACCGACGTCGATCACCCGACGCATCAGACGGCCCTCGGGTTGCGCGACCGGGCCATTCTGTGCCAAGCCTCTCAGACCTCGCCACGCCGCTACGCAGGGCACCCGCCACAGGCGTGGTTTCTGGCACAATCAGTCGCTTCGTTCGGGCGATCCCCGGTGACCGACCGTGACCGGCCGGTGACGGGGCCAACCTCCCCAACTTCAAGCCCCGTAACCGAAGGTGAGTCATGACTACCCCGGAATACCCGTCGAACCAGCCGCCTTACCAGCCGCCCTACCAACCGCCGGCGGCCCCGCAGTACCAGCCCCCCGCCGCGCCGCAGTACCAGCCCCCGGCACCGCAGTACCAGCCCCCGGCACCGCAGTACCAGCCGCCGGCGCCGCAGTACCAGCCCCCGGCGCCCGCGGCGCCGCAGCCGTACGGTGACCCGCAGCAGCTCGCGCCCATCCCGCCCGGCTCGGTTCCGCCCGGTGGCTACCCGGGTGCCCCGGTGCCCCCGCCGGCGCCGACGAAGAAGGGCGCCGGCAAGATCTTCGCGATCCTCGCCGTGGTCCTGGTCGTCGTCATCGGCGGGTGCGTGGGCCTGGCGTGGGGCGGGCGCGCCCTGCTCAAGAAGGCCGAGGATGTGCTCGCCGGTCCCGCCACGCCGTGGGAGGGGACGCCGATCGCCGACTACAAGCCGGCCGCCCAGGCCATCGAGCTGCCGACCGCCAAGGCCGTGCCGGGCTTCACCGCGGCGGAGGTCCAGGCGGCGCTGGAGAACGTCAAGAAGGCCATGATCGCCGGCCGGGTCGACGAGAAGATGCTCTACGAGCACGACGTCACCACACTGCGGGCGCTCTTCTCCGAGTACGGCCAGGACCTGCTCGACGACGCCTTCGACAACAACTTCGGCACGATCGTCGCCACCCGGATCGCCAGCGGCCACAAGCTCGTCGAGGACGGCATCCGCGCCAGGGGCACGGTGACGTTCAAGGCCAGCGAGATCGACGGCGTCACCGCGCTGACCGTGCACACGGAGTTCGTCTGGGTCTACGCCTTCACCGGCACCCTGATCACGCCGGGCGACCACCTCGTCTACATCGAAGACAAGATCGACTGGATCTTCCCGGCGCCGGACGAGGTTCGGGACGAGTACGTCGGCATGGAGCTCGGCGAGGACAGCGAGTTCAGCGTCATCGGCATGGACTGCGACCTGGCCGACAAGGACCTCATCGCGCTCGGCAAGCTGACCAGCGGGGGCAACCCGACCCAGGGCGCCAACAACGACCTGCCGCCGGCCTCGGACTGCTGACGAGATCCACCCACCAACGCCACACCGCGGGCGCCGTCCACCAGGGACGGCGCCCGCGTCGGTACCGGGGCAGGACCACGCACGCGTACGGGTTCGACGACAAGAGTGTCTACAGTGGACTTCCAGCGACCGCCCAGCCGGTGCCCCGCATGCGCAGCAGCAGCCCCACCAGCCGGACCAGCATGAAGGCCGCCAGCGCCGCCCACACCCCGGTCAGCCCCCACCCGGCGACGTGGGCGAGCCACGTCAGCGGCAGGAAGAAACCCAGCGCGGCGACCAGCGTGAGGTTGCGCAGGAAGCGGACGTCACCCGCGCCGATCAGCACGCCGTCCAGCGCGAAGGCGATCCCGCCCAGCGGCAGCAGGCCGACCAGCCAGGGCCAGACCACCAGCGCCTGCGCGTGCACCGCGCGGTCCGGGGTGAACAGCGCCGGCACCACCGGCGTGCCGGCCGCGATCAACACGGCGAACCCGATGCCGCAGACCAGGCCGATGCGTCCCACCCGGGTCGCCACGCCGCGCGCCACGGTCGCGTCCCCGGCACCCAGCGCCGCCCCCACCAGGGACTGGGCGGCGACGGCCACCGCGTCGAGCGCGAGCGCGCAGAAGAACCAGAGTTGCAGCGCGATCTGGTGCGCGCCGAGCGCGGCGGTACCCACCCGGGAGGCCACCGCGGCCGCCGAGAGGAAGCACGCCTGGAACGCCGCCCCGCGCACCAGCAGATGTCCGTTGACCACCAGCTGGCGGCGCAGCACCGCCGGCCGCGGCGCCAGCGACGCCCGCTCGCGCACCAGGGCCCGCACGAACAGTGCCCCGCCGAGCAACTGTGCCGCGACATTGGCGATCGCGGAGCCCGCCAGGCCGAGCCCGGCCGGATAGACCAGGATCGGGCACAGCACCAGCGAGAGCAGGTTCGCCGCGAGCACGTACCGCATGGGCGTGCGGGCGTCCTGCACCCCGCGCAACCAGCCGTTGCCGGCCATCGCGAGCAGGATGCCGGGGATGCCCAGCGCCGCGATACGCCACCACTGGGCGGCCTGCGCCGCCACGAGCGGGTCTTCGCCGGCCAGCAGTCGGGTCGCCGGCTCCGCCACGAGTTGAGCGAGCACGGCCATCGCCACGCCGACGATGACGGCCAGCCAGGAGGCCTGGACGCCCTCGCCGACCGCCTCGGCCCGGTCCCCCGCGCCGTAGCGACGCGCGGCCCGACCGGTCGTGCCGTACGCCAGCACATTGCCGAGCCAGCTGGTGATCGACAGTACGCCGCCGCCGAGCGCGAGGGCGGCGAGTTCGATCTGGCCGAGGTGCCCGACGACGGCGACGTCGACGAGGACGTAGATCGGCTCGGCGGCCAGGACGACCAGTGAGGGCACGGCCAACGACACGATCCGCCGGAGGGTGACCGCCTCCGGCGCGGCGGCCGCGGGCGTTACCAGCGCAGGTCGAGTGACTGCTGCAGCGCCGACCGGGCCGACTGCGGCGACGGGGTCTGCTGCCGGGGGCGCGAGGCTGCCCTGCTCGGCATCGGCGCCGGAGCTGACGTGGTCTTGTCGTTCATGGGATGCCCTCATGTCTCGATCGTGCGCAACGCGGCGCCGGGCACCGCGCACCGGGTGACGGCGGGCGTGGGTGACGGCGGCAGCGGCCGGGCGCGCGATCGCCTTGTGGGCGCGGCGTCTTGCCCGCGGCTGCGAGTGCGTTGGTGTCGGTGCTCCGGCCGGGTACGCCGAGCACGAAAACTAAATTAGCGTTAAGTCAGGTGCCGGCAGCCGGGTTCCCAGATGACGAGACAGCAGCGGGCCCCCGTCGACGCCACGCACGCCCGGTCAGCGGGCCAGGAAATGCCAGCCCAGCCACCACCAGAAGCCGAGCACGGCGACCCGGCCGATCGGTACCCTGCCCACTTCGTAGGACATGACGAACGCGGCCAGCTCGCCGAGGCTCGGAATCCTGGCGCCGTCGTCCGGGCCGGTGTTCTCCCGTCGGGACAACAGCGCCACCACCACCAGGGCAAGCCCGCCCAGCGCGAAGATGGTCAGAATCGCGGTCCGCACGATCTCCCCCTACCGCCGGACCAGGGCCCAGAAGCCGGTGAGCCAGCCGAAGTAGGCGGCGGCCCGGGGCAGGTAGTGCTCCAGCACGGGGTCCGCCAGCAACGAGATCGTCGGATACTCCGGCCGCGAGGCGTGGGCGAACGAGTACAACTCGGTGAGCGTGAGCAGCAGCACCGGGACCAGCCACCAGGCCGCGCCCGGCCCGAGCCGGCGCGGCGCCGGGCGGCGGGTGATCCGGCCGCTGAGGCCGAGCCAGAACAGCGTCCCGCCGATGGACAGCACGAGCAGATTGGCGGTCAGGGTGAACGAGTCGAACAGACCGCCGACGGCGGCGATCAGGGCGAACGTCGGGAGCATCACCAGCGGGCGGTCCCAGACGCGGACCTCCTCGGCCGACGCCTGCGGTGACTGCGGCATGAGATCGATTGTTACCCGCCGGGCCGGCCCGCGCGGGGTTTCTCCGACGGCGGGTGACGGCTAGCGCAGTTGCTCACGCACCGCGGCGATGACGTCCTCGGCGCTGCCGTAACCGGTGAAGCCGGCGGCGAGCCGATGACCGCCGCCGCCGAGCGCGACCGCGACGGCACTGACGTCGGTCGCCCCGCGGCTGCGCAACGAGACCGCCCAGCGGCCGTCGGCGACCGGCTTGACCAGGCACGCCACGTCCGCCTCCTGTGCGGTGCGCAGCACGTCCATGAAGCTCTCCAGCACCTGCCGCGGTTGGTTGTGCCGCTGCAGGTCCGCCAGCGTCGCGTAGGTGGCGACGAGGCCGGCGCCGGACGCCGCCTCGGGGTGCAGGCTCGCCCGCGCCATCACCTCGGTCAGCAGCTGGATCGCGGCGAACGGTCGGCTGTCGAAGACCCGCATCGCGACCAGCGACGGGCTCGCGCCGGCCGCGACGAGCCGGGCGGCGAGCTCGTGCACGGCGGCCGTGGTCATGTCGAACTTGAACGATCCGGTGTCCGTGGCCAGCGCCACGTAGAGGCCGGTGGCGATCTGCTGGTCGAAGGCCACGCCGAGCCGGTCGAGCAGGCGCGCGGCCACCACCGACGTCGCCGCGGCGTTGGCATCGATGAGCCGGATGCCGCCGAAGCCCGGGTTGGAGACGTGGTGGTCGAGCACGATCCAGGTCGGTGCGCTCTGCAGCGCGGGCGCCAACTCGCCGAGCCTGCCGACGGCGGCGGCGTCGAAGCTCAACGCAAGGTCGGGGGCGGTCGGCGCCTGGGCCGGGGGCACGAGCAGTTCCTGCCCCGGGATGAAGTCGAAGACCGGCGGCACCTCGAACGGCTCCGGGAACGTGGCGACGATCCGGGTGAAGCCGAGCCGGCGCAGCCCGAGCCCGAAGCCCAGCATGCTGCCCAGCGCGTCACCGTCGGGGTTGACGTGGCAGACGAGCAGGACGACCGCGTCCCGCGGTGTGGTCAGGATCGCCTGCGCGGCGCGGTCGAACTCGGTGTCCAGTGTGGACTCTCCTGGGGCGCTGGGGGCGTACTCGTCAGCCACGGCTCCGCTCGGTGGGGCGACCACCGCGGCCGCGGCCAGGGCCGGCGTCACGAACGCTCGCCGGTGTCGTCCGGCGTCGCCGACTCGCCGTCGTCGTCGGCGACACGGTAAGGCTGCGCGTCACCCGCGTAGCGGGCGTTGGCGGCCAGCGCGTGCACCTTCGCGTCGGACTCCCGCGCGGCGGCGAGCAACTCGTCGATGTGACGCACGTTGTCCTGCACCACGTCCTGCTCGAACGCCAGCGACGGTGAGTGGCGCAGGCCCAGCGCCTTGCCGACGATGCTGCGCAGCATGCCCTTCGCGCTCTCCAGAGCCGCGGCCGTGGCGGCCTGCTCGGCGACGTCCCCGAGGACCGTGTAGTAGATCGTCGCCTCGCGCAGATCCGGGGTGATCCGGGCATCGGTGATCGTGATCATGCCCAGTCGGGGATCCTTGATCGTGCGGAGCGCTCCCGCGACAAGCTCACGGACCCGCTCGGCATGCTTGCGCACCCTGGCTGGATCAGTCATCGTCGCGCACCTCCGCCTCTCTTACCTGGCTGGCCCCACGGAGTTCACCGTGGTGTGGACGGTGGTTCGTGTGCAGCGGCCGTCCCCTGACCTTACCGCGTGCCCGTCGCCCCCTCGGCGCGACGGCCCCACCGGCGTGGCGGCCCTCGGCCATCAGTCGTCCTCGCCGTAGAGCCGACGTCGCACGGCGAGCACCTCGACCTCGGGTCGTCCGTACACCAGCCGCTCACACGAGTCGAGCACCTCCGTGACGTGTGCCGGATCGGCGGCTATCGCCGCCACGCCGATCTCGCTGCGTCCGTGCAGGTCCTGCAGGCCGACCTCGGCGACCGAGACCTCCAGGCGGCGCAGCGCGGCGACGATCGGCCGCACGTAGGAACGTTTCGCCTTCAGCGACCGGGAGTCGCCGGGCAACAGCAGGTCGAAGACCACGGTGCCGGTGAACACAGCACGCCAGCGTACAGACAACGAGGAGGTCCCTTCCTGACTTATTTGCCAGGAAGGGACCTCACACAGACTAGGGGGCCGGCGGGCGACGCGGACCGTCTTCGGCACACTGCGCGGGCGTGCCGGTGGGCCAGCGGCGGCGAGCGTGGCGGGTGTGCGAGGCTGGCGCGGATGAGGTCGTACGTGCTCCTGATCCTGCCGTCGGCGAACCGGGTCTACGCCGAGGCCGCCGTCGAACTGACGGTCGCGGAACTCGAGGTCTTCAACCTGACCGTCCTTTCTGGACGATTGCGGGACATCGCCGCGGCCACCATCGCGGGGGTGCGCTACGTCGGGTTCACCATCGACGAGGAGCTGACGCCCGACGAGGTGGCGGCGCTGTCCAACGCCGCCGGCCTGTACGCGCTGTTCGCGGTCGAGGGCTCGCTGCTGCGGCCCGTCGCGACCACGCCGCTGGCCCACTTCGACGACGATCTCATCTCGATCCCGAAGTACGCCGGCAAGACCAACGAACAGTTCACCCACCTGCTGCTCAACGTCACCCTGCTCAGCTCAACCGCCTCATCGTCCTTTCTGGACGGTGGCCTGCGGGTGCTGGACCCGCTGTGCGGCCGGGGCACCACGCTCAACCAGGCGATGGTCTACGGCTACGACGTCGCCGGGATCGAGCTGGACGGCAAGGATGTCGAGGCGTACACCGCGTTCCTGAAGACCTACCTGCAGCGCAAGCGCGTCAAGCACCGCATCGAGACGGTGCCCGTACGGCGGGACAAGCGGCTGGTGGCGCGGCGGGTGACCGCGCGGATCACGCCACCACGTGGCGCCCGGGAACTCACGCTCGACGTGGTGCACGCCGACACCACCGCCGCGGGCGAGTTCTTCAAGCCGGCGACCTTCGACGCGATCGTGACCGACGCACCCTACGGGGTCCAGCACGGCAGCCGTACGGTCGCCGCCGGGCTGCGCCGCTCCCCGCTGCAGCTGCTGGCCGAGGCGGCGCCGGGTTGGGTCCGGTTGCTGCGCCCGGGCGGGGCGCTGGGCCTCGCGTGGAACACCCACGTGGCCGCGCGGGACGAGGCGGCCGCGCTCCTGCGCGACGCCGGCCTGCGGGTGCTCGATCACGGCCCGTACGGGCGGTTCCAGCACCGCGTCGACCAGGCCATCACCCGGGACATCCTCGTCGGCGTCCGCGCGTAGGAGCCCGTACGGGCGCTTGGGGCCATGCGGAAGGGGTCCCTCCCCCGCAAGGGAAGGGACCCCCGGTGACCATGCGCCGTCAGGCGCGGGGCTTCTCCCGCATCTCGTACGTCTCGATGATGTCGCCCACCTTGACGTCGTTGAAGTTGCCCAGGGTCAGACCGCACTCGAAGCCCTCGCGGACCTCGGTGGCGTCGTCCTTGAACCGCTTGAGCGAGGTGATGGTGAGGTTCTCCGCCACCACCGCGCTGTCGCGCAGCAACCGGGCCTTGGCGTTGCGGCGGATGATGCCCGACCGCACGATGCAACCCGAGATGTTGCCGACCTTGGACGAGCGGAAGATCTCGCGGATCTCCGCCGTGCCGAGCGCGACCTCCTCGTACTCCGGCTTGAGCATGCCCCGCAGAGCAGCCTCCACCTCTTCGATGGCCTGGTAGATGATCGTGTAGTAACGGATCTCCACGCCCTCGCGGTCGGCGTAGTCGCGCACCTTGCCCTCGGCCCGGACGTTGAAGCCGATGATGATCGCGTCCGATGCCTTGGCCAGGTTGACGTCGTCCTGCGTGACGCCACCGACACCCCGGTGGATGATCTTGAGCTGGACCTCCTCGGAGACCTCGATCTTGACCAGGGCGTCCTCCAGGGCCTCCACCGAACCGGAGACGTCGCCCTTGAGGATGAGGGTGAGCGTGGTCTTCTCGCCCTCCTTGATCCGGTCGAGGAAGTCGACCAGCGACGCCTTGGGCCGGCGCGACGCCTGCTGGGCGGCGCGTTCCCGGGCCTGACGCTGCTCGGCGATCTGCCGGGCGATCCGGTCCTCGGCCACCGCCAGGAACGTGTCGCCCGCGCCGGGCACCGCGGTCAGACCGAGCACCAGGACCGGCCTGGCCGGCCCGGCACTCGCGACCGGGTTGCCGTTCTCGTCGAGCATGGCCCGCACCCGACCGTGCGCGTCGCCGGCCACGATCGAGTCGCCGACCCGCAGCGTGCCCCGGTTGACCAGCACCGTGGCCACCGGACCACGCCCGCGGTCGAGGTGCGCCTCGATCGCGATGCCCTGGGCCGGACCGTCCACCGGCGCCCGCAGGTCGAGCGCGGCGTCCGCGGTCAGCAGCACCGCCTCCAGCAGGCCCTCGATGTTGATCCGGCTCTTGGCGGAGATGTCGACGAACATCGTGTCGCCGCCGTACTCCTCGGTCACCAGGCCGTACTCGGTGAGCTGCTGGCGCACCTTCGCCGGGTTGGCGTCCTCCTTGTCGATCTTGTTCACCGCCACCACGATCGGTACGTCGGCCGCCTTGGCGTGGTTGAGCGCCTCGACCGTCTGCGGCATCACGCCGTCGTCGGCCGCGACCACGAGCACCACGATGTCGGTGGCCTGCGCACCACGGGCACGCATGGCGGTGAACGCCTCGTGACCCGGGGTGTCGATGAAGGTGATCGCCCGGTCCTCGCCCTCGTGCTGGACGTGCACCTGGTAGGCGCCGATGTGCTGGGTGATGCCGCCGGCCTCGCCCTCGGCGACCTTCGACGACCGGATCGCGTCGAGCAGCTTGGTCTTACCGTGGTCGACGTGACCCATGACGGTCACGATCGGCGCCCGGGTGACCAGCCGCTCCTCGTCGATGTCCTCGTCGAGGTCGATGTCGAACCGGGCGAGCAGCTCCCGGTCCTCCTCCTCGGGGCTGACGATCTGCACCTCGTAACCCAGGTGCTCACCGAGCAGCTGCAGCATGTCGTCCCGGCACGACTGGGTCGCCGTGACCATCTCGCCCAGGTTGAACATCTCCTGGACGAGCGAGCCCGGGTTCGCGTCGATCTTCTCCGCGAAGTCCGACAGCGAGGCGCCGCGCGGCAGCCGGACCACCTGGCCCTGACCCCGCGGGGCACCCGAACTCATCGTCGGGGCCGAGAGGTTGTCGAACTCCTGGCGCTTCTGGCGCTTGGACTTGCGGCCCTTGGGCTTGCCGCCGCCACGGCCGAACGCGCCACCGGCACCACCGGTACGGCCACCGGGTCCACCCCGGCCGCCGGCACCCGGGCGACCCGCGCCCGCACCGGCACCGCCGGGACCGCCAGCACCGCCGGGACCGCCACGGAAACCACCACCGGGGGCGCCACCCGGGCCACCCCGGAAGCCACCACCACCGGGACCGCCGGTGCGGAACCCGCCGCCGGGACCACCCGGCCGCGCGCCCGGTCCGCCACCGGGTCCACCCCGGAAGCCACCGCCGCCTGGTCCGCCCGGGCCGCCCGGACGACCGGGCCGGTCAGCGCCGGGACGGCCCGGCCGCTGGCTCGGCATCTGCGACGGGTTCGGCCGGGGGCCGCCCATCGAGGCCGGGTTGGGCCGCGGCGGCATCGACGCCGGGTTGGGCCGGGGCATGCCGGCCGGGGAGGGCCGGGGAGCACCGCCGGCGGCACGCGGAGCGCCACCCTGGATGCCGAACGGGTTGTTGCCCCCTGGGCGTGGCGGGCGGTTGGCCGGAGTCGGACCAGCCGGCCGCGGACCGGCCGGAGCCCGGCCCTCGCCACTCTCCGGCAGGCCCGGCGTGGGGCCCGGACGGGGGGCGGTGGGGCGTGGCGCCTGGGGACGTTCACGCTGCTGCTGGGCGGCGCGGACGGCCGCCTCCTGCTCAGCCTTCAACGCGGCGGCGCGCTGCTCGGCAGCGGCCACCTCGATGTCATGGGCACTGGTCGGACGCAGTCCGGGCGGCGGTCCCGGCACGGGACCACGACGCGGCGCTCCCCGGCCGGTCTCCCCCGGCTTCGGGGTGGTCCGTGGCGGCGCCGGCCGCGCGGTGCTCGCGGCACCATTACCCGACGGCGCCGCGGCGGGCGCCGCGGGTGCGGCGGCGGCACCGGCCGCCTCCATGCTCGCGCGCAGCCGACGAGCCACGGGCGGCTCGATGGTGCTGGACGCTGACTTGACGTACTCGCCCATCTCCTGCAGCTTGGCGAGCACGATCTTGCTCTCTACCCCGAGCTCTTTGGCGAGCTCGTGTACGCGGGGCTTGCCTGCCACTACTCTCCTCATCCCGAGGTCGAGCGGGCGCAGACCCCGCCGACCTCATTACGGCACTTGAACGCGGCTCATGGCTGCGGGTTCATCGTGTGCTCATATCGGTCGTCCTACCTTGCTGTCCGGGTGGACGCGTCACGTCCACCGCCGGTCTGGCCCGCCACCGCCGACCCGGTCGAGCCCGTGTGCGATGCCACGTAGCTCGCCAGCGCGTCGGTGTCCAGGATCCCCGCCACGCGCAGCGCCCTGCCGAAGGCCCGGCGTCGCACCGCGGTGGCGAGACACTCCGGGTCCACGTGCAGGTGCGCACCCCGTCCCGGGAGGCGGCGTCGAGGGTCCGGCACGACGGTCGGCCCCGCGGCATCGACTCTCGCGACGACGCGCAGCAACATGGAGGCTGGTGCGCGGTTCCGGCAGCCCACACAGGTGCGCACCGGTTCCGCGCGTAGTACCACTGAGGAAGTCTACCCCCAGCAGGGGCTCGGCACGTCGGCCGGGCGCGCGACGATGATCGGCAGTCCGCTCACTCGGCCGCGGCGGGCGTGGCGAGGTCCGCGGCCGCGCCGTCGGTGGGCGAGGGCACGACGGCGCCACCCCCGGTCTCCGCACCGGCGGCGGTCTCCGTCTCGGTGTCGGGCCGGATGTCGATGCGCCACCCGGTGAGGCGGGCGGCGAGCCGGGCGTTCTGACCCTCCCGGCCGATGGCCAGGGAGAGCTGGAAGTCGGGCACCGTGACCCGGGCGGTCCGGGTGGCGGCGTCGACGACCTCCACCCGCAACGCCTTCGCCGGCGACAGCGCGTTGCCCACGAAGTTCGCCGGGTCGTCGGACCAGTCGATGATGTCGATCTTCTCGCCGTGCAGCTCGCTCATGACCGCCCGCACCCGGGAGCCCATCGGGCCGATGCAGGCGCCCTTGGCGTTCACCCCGGCCGCCGTCGAGCGAACCGCGATCTTGGTGCGGTGACCGGCCTCGCGCGCGATCGCGGCGATCTCGACCGTACCGTCGGCGATCTCGGGCACCTCCAGCGCGAACAGCTTCTTGACCAGGCTGGGGTGCGAGCGCGAGAGCGTGACCTGAGGCCCCCGGGCACCCTTGCTCACGTGGATCACGACGCACTTGATCCGCTGGCCGTGCTCGTACGCCTCACCCGGCACCTGCTCGGCCGCGGGCAGCATGGCCTCCAGCTTGCCCAGATCGACGCTGACGATGCCCTTCTCGGAGCGACCCTCGTGGGCCTGGATCACGCCCGTGACCAGGTCGCCGTCACGGCCGGCGTACTCGCCGTAATGCACCTCGTCGGTCGCCTCCCGCAGCCGCTGCAGGATCACCTGCCGGGCGGTCATGGCGGCGATGCGCCCGAAGTCGTGGGGGGTGTCGTCGTACTCACGCACGACCTCGCCGTCCGGGCCGAGCTCCTGCGCGAAGACCGTGGCCGCGCCCGTCTTGCGGTCGATCTCGACCCGGGCGTGCGGCTTGGCGACGTCGGTGTGGCGGTAGGCGGTCAGCAGCGCCGTCTCGATGGCGGACAGGATCGTCTCGACCGGGATCTCCCGCTCCTGCGCCAGGGCCCGAAGGGCCGCGAGATCGATGTTCACGCCTGGTCCCCCTCCTCCTCCTGGTCGATCTGGTCCCCGTCGGACTCGTCCAAAAGCCCGTCATCGTACTCGTCGTCACTGATCTCCGGGCCGAGTTCCTCGTCGGAGAGCTCGGCGAGCCGGTTGAACTCCACCTGCACCCGGCCGGGGCCGAGCTGGGCGAAGGATCCTGACACGCGCTGGCCGTTCACTTCCAGTACGACTCCGTCAGGCCCCACCTCGACGACGCGCCCGGTGACCTGGCCGGTGCCCTCCACCCGCACCGAGACCAGGCGGCCGACGTTGCGCTGCCAGTGCCGTGGCAGGGTCAGCGGCCGGTCGATGCCGGGTGAGCTGAGTTCGAGCGTGTAGGCGCCGGGGGTCAGCTCGCCACCGGCCGCCTCCGCCGCGTCCAGGGCCGCAGAGATCGCCCGCGAGGCGTCGCTGAGCTCGTCGTGCCCGATGCCGCCGTCCGCGTCGACCGTGATCCGCACGACGTAGCGCCGACCCGCCCGGGTCACCACCACGTCCTCCAGATCCAGACCCTCGGCCTGCACCACCGGCGCCACCAGCTCGCGCAGCCGGTTGCGCAGCGCCGCCAGCTCGGCCCGGCTCAGCGGCGGAGGGCCGGCGTCCTCGAAGGCACGACCACCGTCGCGGGATCTGCCGGCGCCCGTGGCCGGACGCCCGCCATACCCCGCCCTGCTGCTGCTACGGTCGGCAGAGCGCGACCGGGATCGGGGTCCCGCGTCTCGGGCCCGTTGCGCCATTGCCCGCCTCCCGGGACCGTGTCGTGCGCCGATGCCACACAGGTGCCGGCGGCCCCTGGCGGCTGTGCGAAGCGTAACGCACCGTAACCGCGCCCGCCGGAGTTAACCGCGACGACACGCGCGACGCATCCATGGTTCCCAACGTTCGATCTTGGTTGGGGTCGCGAGGTGACGCGCACGGGTGCACGGCGGGGGCGCCTTGGCGCGCGACGGCGCGCGACTGGCAGGATGAGCCCGTGCACTCGGGGATCTCGCGCCGTGTCCTGCTGCGCGGCCTGGCGGCCGCCGCCGGTGTCGCCGGCGTGGGGCTGACGGCCGGCTGCGACCTGCTCGCGGACCCCGTGGTGAACCTGCCCGAGGCGGCGCCCGAGCTGCAGGCGCTGCTCGCGCAGACCGTCGCCTTGGGCGACACGTACGACGCCACGATCGCGCGCGTCCCGTCGCTGGCCGCGGTGCTGACCGCTGCTCGGGACGCGCACCGGGCGCACGCCCAGGCACTGGCGCAGGCGCTGGGGATCACCGTGCAGGTGAACGCCACCAACGCCGGGGGCTCGGGACCGACGGATCCGGCCGGCGCGCGGGCGGCCCTGATCGACGCCGAGGCCAAGGCCGAGGCCGCCGCTCGGGAGCTGTGCCTGACCGCCTCGCCCCGGCTCGCTTCGCTGCTCGGCACCATCGCCGCGGCCCGGGCCTGTCACCAGGAGGCACTCCGGTGAGCGAGGCACGAGCGAGGAGCGCAGCGAGGGCGGTGGATGAGCTATGAGCATCGAGGCGTTGCGCAGCGCCCTCGCCGCCGAGCACGCGGCGATCTTCGGCTACGGCGTGGTCGGGGCCTACGTCAGCGGGGCGGCCCGGGACAGCGCCCGGCAGGCCGAGACGGCGCATCGTGATCGGCGGGACCAGGTCGCCCTGCGGATCGAGGCGGCCGGCGGCGCGATCGTCGGCGCGCAGGGTTCCTACGCCCTGCCGTTCCCGGTGAACGACGCGAGCAGCGCCGTGCGGCTCGCCGCCCAGCTGGAGGAGGGCACGGCGGGTGCCTGGCGCGAGGCGCTGTCCGGCACGACCGGCGAGGACCGTGCGCTGGCGCTCGACGCCCTCATCGCGTGCGCCGTCCAGGCGACCAGGTGGCGCAAGGCGGCGGGGATCTCGCCCACGACCGTGACCTTCCCCGGCGGCGCCACGGCCTGACCGGCACCGCCGACCACGGTCGGCACCTCCGCCGTCCGACGCCGCCCGACGCCGCCCACCCCCGCCCCGACTGATGCTCCCGACGCCGGTTCTCGGCTAGGTTGTCGCCGTGATCGCCAGACTCGCGCGGTGGCTGGGCCAGACCCGGCCGATGGTGTGGTTGGCGCGGACCGTCATCGTGCCGGCGGACAGTTGGGTCGCCCGGCGCACGGGCGGCCGGCTGGTCACCTTCGGGCTGCGCGAGCTGCCCACGTTCCTGCTCACCACGATCGGGCGGCGCAGTGGCCAGCCACGGACCGTACCGTTGCTGTACCTGCCGTTGGGCGACCAGTTCGTGGTGGTCGGGTCGAACTTCGGTGGCGAGAGCCATCCGGCGTGGTCGGCGAACCTGCTGGCGCACCCGAAGGCCGAGGTGAACGTGCGCGGCCGGCCGATCCCGGTGACCGCGCGTCTGGTCGAGGACGACGAGCGCGAGGAGCTGATGAAGCGGCTGCGCGAGCTGTGGCCGGCCTACGACAAGTACGCGCAGTGGTCGCAGCGCACGCTGCGGGTCTTCCTGCTCACCCCCGACGGCTGAGGCGCGCCCGAACCCCGCACCGGTACGGCGGCCACGACGGCCGGACGGACACAGTGGCGACGGGGCGCGACGCGATGAGCGCACACTGGTGCCCACAATGGACGACGTGTCCCCCACCGCCGGAGCGGCCTTCCCCGGGTCGACCGCCGCCGGGTCCGCCGCGCGCGGGCCGGATGGCGCGTTCCCGGGCGCCGCCAGGCACAATCCGCGCCTGGCGGTGGCCGAGCGCGTGTCCCGCGCACTGCGGGACCGGTGGGGCGCCGGCCTGCAGGCGGTGGGCGTGTACGGCGCCGTCGCGCACGGAGACGACACCGAGGTCAGCGACGTGGAGATGGTCGCGGTGACCCGTCGGGCGGGCACGGGTCCCGCCCCGGGCGCGCGCCGCATCGACGGCGTGATCGTCGACCTGGCGGTCATCGGGGCCGAGGAGTACCTGCGCCACGCCCGGACCCTGACCACCTCCTGGCCGCTGGTCGCCGACCAGTACCTCACCACGAAGGCGCTGCACGATCCGGACGCCTGGCTGCCGAAGCTGCGCGACACCCACCTGACCCGGCTGGCCGAGACCGACGGTCAGGTCTTCGCCGCGCTCGCCCGGGAGGCATGGTGCCGGGCCACGATCGCGCACGGGAAGGCCCGGCGGATGGCGGAGTGGTACGAGACCGACGCCGCGGTGGTGGTGCTCGCCGAGGCGCGGGTGGCCGTGGCCGTGGTCGAGGGCCTGCTCACCCGCACCTACTTCCGCAACCCGGCCGACGCCGTGCGCCGCACCGGCGTGGCCTCCGCCCAGGTACGGGATCTCGGTGACCGCCTCGCGAGCCAGTCGCAGGAACTCACCCGCCGCGGCCGCCCGGTCGACGGCGACATCGAGGACCTGCTCGGCCGCTAGGTGGCGCGAGCGCGGCACGTTCGCGCGCCAGCCCGTCAGAGCGAGCCCGCGACGTCGCCGATCAGACGGCCGATGATCCAGGTCACCCCGGCCGCGGTCGCGCCGAGGGCCAACTGGCGGGCGCCCGAGAGCCACCAGCGCCGGTTGGTGAAGCGGGCGACGAGGGCGCCGGCCAGGAAGAGCCCCAGACCGCCGGCGGCGAGCGCCATCCACAGCTCCCGGCCGCCCAGCAGGTAGGGCAGGATCGGCACCAGTGCCCCGAGGGAGAAGAAGGCGAAGGACGAGATCGCCGCTGTCCAGGCACTGGGCTGCTCACCGGGCTCGACGCCCAGCTCCTCCCGGGCGTGCAGGCGCAGCGCCTCCTCCGGGTTGCGATGCACCTCCGTGGCCACCTGGTGGGCCAGCTCCGGTGACAGGCCCCGGTCGATCCACAGTTGGGCGAGTTCGGCCCGCTCCCCCTCGGGGTTGCGCTCCAGTTCCCGCCGCTCCATCGCCAGTTCGGCCTCGACCTGCTCGGCCTGGGACTTCACGCTCGTGTACTCGCCCAGCGCCATGGAGATGGCGCCCGCGACCAACCCCGCGAAGCCCGCGACGACGACCACGCTCACGGCGGCGCCGCCACCGCCCACGCCGGAGATCAGGCCGACGTTGGAGACCAGGCCGTCCATCGCGCCGAAGACCGCCGGGCGCAGCCAGCCGCCGTTGACGTCGCGATGGTGGTCGGGAGGGGGAATCTCGCCGGGCCGGGTCACGGCTGGGTCAACAGCTCGTAACCGGTGTCGGTCACGGCCACCATGTGCTCGAACTGCGCGGTCCACCGGCGGTCCTTCGTGACCACCGTCCAACCGTCGGCCCACGTCTCGTGGCGGTAGTCGCCCAGCGTGATCATCGGCTCGATCGTGAAGGTCATCCCGGGCTCCATCACCAGCGTGAAGTCCGGGTTGTCGTAGTGCGGGACGAACAGGCCGGAGTGGAACGTCTCGCCGATGCCGTGCCCGCCGAAGTCCCGCACCACGCCGTAGCCGAACCGCTTGGCGTACGCCTCGATCACCCGGCCGATGACGTTGAAGGGTCGGCCCGGGGCGACCGCCTTGACCCCGCGCATGGCCGCCTCACGGGTGCGGTCGACCAGGTCCCGCGCCTCCTGGGACACCTCGCCCACGCAGAAGGTCTGGTTGGTGTCACCGTGCACACCGTCGATGTACGCGGTCACATCGACATTGATGATGTCACCATCTTCGATGACCGTCGAGTCCGGGATGCCGTGGCAGATGACCTCGTTGAGGCTGGTGCAGCAGGACTTGGGGAAGCCCTTGTAGCCCAGCGTCGACGGGTAGGCGCCGTTGTCGATGAGGAACTGGTGGACGATCTCGTCGATCTCGTCCGTGGTGACCCCGGGCTTGCAGTGCTCACCGGCGAGCACGACCGCCTGCGCGGCGATCTTGCCGGCCCGACGCATCTTCTCGATCGTCTCGGGAGTCTGCACGTTCTGGTTGGAGCGCTTGGGCTCCTTCTTACCGACGTACTCGGGTCGGCGGATGTGGGCCGGCACCTCGCGAGCGGGCGAGACGCGGCCCGGCGTCAGGGGGGCACGGACAGTCACGCCGACCAGCGTACCCGCCGCGACCGGTGTGCCCGATCAACGTCGGGGCGACAGTGGCGTGCGGCGCAGCACGCGGTCCCGCGCCGCCTCGACCAGAGCGGCGAAGAGCCGCCCGTCGGGCAGGTCCTCCGGGTGCCACTGCACGGCGAGGGCGAAGGCGCGGTCGGGCCACTGTGCCGCCTCGATCAGGTCGTCGGCGGGACACCAGCCGGCGGGGATCAACCGGCCGGGGTCGGCGACCCCCTGATGGTGCAGCGAGTTGACGCGCACCTCGTCGCCGAGGATCTCGTGCAGCCGGGTGCCGGCCCGCAGTCGCACGGTGTGCTCGCCGTAGCTGGGCACCGTGCCCGGATCGCTGGGCGGGCGGTGACCGGTGTGGCCGAGCAGGTCGGGCAGGTGCTGGTGCAGGCGTCCGCCGGCGGCCACGGCCATGAGCTGCATCCCGCGGCAGATGCCGAGCAGGGGCAGGTCCCGTTCGACCGCGCCGCGCAGCAGGAGCAACTCGGCGGTGTCCCGCTCGATGCTGGACGCCGTCGTCGGATGCGGCGGCTCGCCGTAGTGGGCCGGGTCGACGTCGGGACCGCCGGCGAGGATGAGCCCGTCCAGCCGGTCCAGCACGTCGGTGCCGGGATCGTCGGTAGGGACGAGCACGGCCCGGCCGCCGGCCCGGTTGACCGACTCGGCATAGCCGACGGGCAGCAGGCTCACCCGCCCGGCCCGGCTGCCCCACTGAGCGTCCTCGGCGTAGGTGGTGACCCCGATCCACGGCCGCATCCCGCCACGCTAGTGGCTCCGGTCACGCCGTGCTGGCCAGCGCCAGCGGCAGCACGGCCGGCGCGCCCGCGCGACGCAGCGCCCGGGCCGCGACGGTCATGGTCCAGCCCGAGTCGATCAGGTCGTCGACCAGCAGCACCGGCCCGGGGGTCGCGGCCAACCCCGCCGCCAGTTCGGGCGGCACCTCGAACGCGTCCCAGACGGCGGCGAGCCGCTGCACGCTGTTGCTGTTGGCGCCCGCGCCCGGGGCGCCGCCACCGACCCGGGGAAGTTCGCCGAGGTCGGCCAGTCGACCGACCCGCGCGATCCGCCGGGCCAACGAGCCGACGAGCCGGGGCCGGGTGCGGGAGGCGACGCCGACCACGGCGACCGGGCGTTGCGGCCAGCCCCAGGCCTTGAGCACCCCCACCACCGCCTGGAACACGTCGTCGGGCACCTCGACGTCGGGCGCGCCGGGCGCGAGCAGGTCGCGCAGCCGGCCACCCCAGCCGAGGTCGGTGAGCCGGCCCAGGGCTCGACCCTGGTCGGCGGCCTCGGCCGGCCCGATCTTCCCGCTCACGGGCACGCCCAGGGTCGAGGCGCCGGTGGGCCACAGCCGCCGGGGCTCGACGGGGACGCCCGGCCGCGCGAGGTGGGCGCGGGCCCGGGCCAGTGCCGCCTCGGAGACCTCGGCGACCACCCACGGCCGCTGGCAGTTGTCGCACCGCCCGCAGGGAGCCGCGGTGGGGTCGTCGAGCTGGCGGCGCAGGTACTCCAGACGGCAGACCGTGGTGGTGGCGTACTCGCGCATCGCGGCCGCCTCGTCCGCCCGTGCCCTGGCCACCCGCGCGTACCGCTCGCGGTCGTAGCGCCACGGCTGCCCGGTGGCGACCCAGCCGCCCTTGACCCGGCGCACGGCACCGTCGACGTCGAGCACCTTGAGCATCAGTTCGAGCCGGGTGTGCCTCAGGTCGACCCGCGCCTCCAGCGCCTGCGTCGAGAGTGGACGGTCGCTTGTGGACAGTGCGGTGAGCACCCGGTCGACCTGCTCCTCCGGCGGGAAGGCCAGCGAGGCGAAGTAGCGCCAGATCGCCTCATCCTCCGGCCCGGGCAGCAGCAGCACATCGGCGTGGTCCACCGCCCGACCGGCCCGGCCGACCTGCTGGTAGTAGGCGATGGGCGAGTTCGGCGCCCCGAGGTGCACCACGAAACCGAGGTCCGGCTTGTCGAAACCCATGCCGAGCGCCGAGGTGGCGACCAGCGCCTTGATGCGGTTGTGCAGCAGATCGGCCTCGGCCTGCTCGCGTTCGGCGGGCTCGGTGCGCCCGGAGTAGGCGGCCACCGCGTGCCCCGCGCCGCGCAGGAAGTCGGCGACCTCGTCGGTGGCCGCCACGGTGAGGGTGTAGATGATGCCGGAGCCGGGCAGCTGCGCCAGGTGTTCACCGAGCCAGGCCAGCCGCTGCGCCGGGGTCGGCAGGCGCAGCACCCCCAGCCGCAGGCTCTCCCGGTCCAGCGAGCCGCGCAGCACCAGCGTCTCGGGGCCGTCGGGGGCGGGGTCGCGCAACTGCTCGGCGACGTCCTCGGTCACCCGGGCGTTCGCGGTCGCGGTCGTGGCGAGCACCGGCACGCCGTCGGGCAGGGACCGCAGGAAGGTGGCGATGCGCCGGTAGTCGGGGCGGAAGTCGTGACCCCAGTCGGAGATGCAGTGCGCCTCGTCGACCACGAGCAGCCCGCACCCCGCCGCGAGCTCGGGCAGCACCTCGTCGCGGAACTCGGGATTGTTGAGCCGTTCCGGGCTGACCAGCAGGACGTCGACCTCACCGGCGGCGACCGCCTTGGTGATCTGCGCCCACTCGGTGACGTTGGCGGAGTTGATGGTGGCGGCGCGAATCCCGGCGCCGGCGGCCGCCTCCACCTGGTTGCGCATCAGCGCCAGCAGCGGCGACACGATCACGGTCGGACCGGCCCCGGCCCGGCGCAGCAGGGCGGTGGCGACGAAGTAGACCGCCGACTTGCCGAAGCCCGTGCGCTGCACGAGCAGCACCCTCCGGCGACCGGTGACCAGAGCGTCGATGGCGGTCCATTGATCCTCGCGCAGCCGCGCCGCCGGCCCCGCCAGCCGGCGCAGGATCTCCTCGGCCTCACCACGGGTCCGCGTCATGCCCACCTTCCTACCCCCACCCCCGACAACGACGCGCCCGCGTTGGCGAGCGCGGGACGCGACGTCAGGTGGCGCGGTTGGCACGCAGGAAGGTCTCGACGCCGGCGTCGACGGCACGGCGGATCACCCGGTCCGGCACCTTCTTCGTCCCCTGCTCGGTCAGCTCGGGAATCTCCGCCGAGATCAGCGCCAGGAACTGCCGGGCCGCGAGCGCGGGGTCGGCGATGTCGAGCAGCCCGGCGTTGCCCAGCATCGCCAGCCGCCCGGCCAGCGCCTCGATGATCGGGTCGGCCGCCTTGGCCCGTACGGTCCGGTAGACCTCGGGATCGCGCGCCGACTCGGACGCGATCATCCGCTGCAGGCGCAGGCCGCACTCGTTGCGCTGGCACTGCACCAGCTGCATGCCCAGCTCGTGCAGGCTCGCCCGCCACCGCTGCGGCGACAGGTCCAGGCGCGAGATCGCCTCGTACGCCTGGGCGTTCTGCTTCATCGCGCTGTCCGCGACGGACTCCCGGAACAGCTGTTCCTTGCCGCCGAAGTAGCTGTAGATCGTCGGCTTCGACACCCCCGCGGCGGCCGCGATGGCGTCGACGCTGGCCCGCTCGTAGCCCTCCTCGCCGAAGATGGGCGCGGCCGCGTCGAGGATCGCCCGGCGCTTGTCCACCCGGGGCGCGCGCACCATTCCGCCAGCCACGCGCTCCACTCTACCGTCCGACTGGCTTTACTAAACCGTTTAGTTTAGTCTCGTGCCATGTCGGTAAAGCAGGATGTCGAGCCGGGTACGGTTCACGAGCCGCGGGGCTCCCGCCGTACGGGCCCAGCTCTGGCCGCTCTCGGCCTGGCCGCCCTCGTCGCGGTCATGGATGGCACCGTCGTCGCCGTCGCCTTCGACGCGTTCGCCGAGGCCTTCGCCACGAACCTGGCCACGGTGGTGTGGTTGACGGTGGCCTATCTCATCGCCGTCGCGGCCACCCTGCCCGCCCTGCCCTGGGCCACGGCGCGGTTCGGCGGGCGCTGCGTCTTCCTCACGGGACTGATCCTGTTCGTCCTCGCCTCGGCGCTGTGCGCGGCGGCGCCCTCGGTGGGGTGGCTCATCGCCTTCCGATTCCTGCAGGGCCTGGGCGGCGGCCTCCTCGAACCCATGTCCCTCACGCTGGCCGCGACCCTGGCCAACACCCGGACCATGGGCAAGGTGATGGGCACGATGTCGGCGGTCATCAACGTCGCCCCGATCTTCGGCCCGATCATCGGTTCAGCACTGGCCAACGGGGGACACTGGCGGTGGATCTTCGCGCTGAACCTTCCGCTCGGCCTGATCGTGCTCGTCGCCACGCTGGTCTTCCTGCCGCGGGACGACACCCGGGCATCGAGCCGGCCGGCGCCGGTCGACGTGCGCGGCCTGACGCTGCTGACGGTCGGGTACGTGTCCCTGCTCTTCGCACTCAACCGCAGCGGCGAGGCCCCGCTCGCCCTGGTCCTCGGGGTGGCGCTGGCCGGTGCCGCGCTGCTGGCCGGCTACACCCGCCATGCCCTGACCACCACCGCGACTCCGGCGCTGGATCTGCGACTGCTGGGTCACCCGGGCTTCGCGGCCAGCCTCGCCGTGATGGGGTTCGTCGGCTTCCTCATGTACAGCCAGGTCGCCGCGCTGCCGCTCGTGGGCGCGGCCGACCACCAGCTGGCGGGCACGGCGCAGGGCGTGCTGGTCTGCGCCCTGGGCGCCGGTCTGCTGCCGTCGATGTCGCTGGGCGGGCGGCTCAGTGACCGGTTCGGGCCGCGCCCACTCGTGCATGCCGGGAGCATCATCGCGGCCGCCGGGTTCACCGTGCTGGCCGCGTTCCACGCCGCGCTGCCGTTGCCGGCGACGCTCGCGCTCCTCGTCGTCATCGGGCTGGGTTTCGGCGCCAGCGCCTCGCCGACCTTCGCCAGCGTCTACCGGGTGCTGCCGCCGCAGCGGCAACCCACCGGCAGCGCCGCGCTCTTCATGACCGTCCAGCTGACCGCGTCGCTGGCCGTCACCGTGCTCGGCGTGCTGACCCGGTCAGACACCTGGATCACGCCGTTCTTCGTGCTGCTCGCCGCGGCCGCGCTGGCCATCACGGCGTTGAGCCCACGGCTGCCCGGCCGTCCCGTCCACACGGGATAGTCATCCGACGGGGGCCACGGCGCGGCCGCGGGAAGGCAGCCACAGCACCACCGCGGCCACGCCCATCAGGCCCAGGGCGATCCAGGTCGAGGGCAGCAGCGTGTAGAGGGCCGGACCTCGGCTGGTCTGCACGTCGACCACCACCACGAGCGACTGCACCGCCACGAGCGCGAGCAGCAGCGTGCGGCGCGGATGCTCCCAGACGGCGATCACGCCCGCGGCGACGACCACGGGGAAGGCGTACAGGGCGTACCGGCCGTAGTCCGAGCCGAACAGCCACTGGCCGAAGACGGGCAGCAGCATCCACCAGAGCCGGCCGCCGTGCCGCCACCCGGCGAGCCCGAGGACCCACCACAGCCCCAGCGAACCGGCGATGCCGTACGCCAGGAAGAACAGCGGCCGCTGCACGACCTCGTGCCCGACGTACTGCAGCAGGCCGTACTTCATGAGCCCCAGGGTCGAGGAGTCCATCACGTAGCTGGTCGGCTGGCGCACCGCCCAGGTCACCACCACCGCCGGGGCGATGAAGGCCACCGTCCGCCAGGCGGCGGGCAGGTCCAGCCAACGCTGGCGCAGCCACAGATAGATCGGCACCGCGAAGCCGACCACGGTCTCGCGGGCCAGCCCGGTCAACACGAGCAACAGCGGCAGGATGGCGAACCAGCCATTGATCAGAGCCAGCATCGACCAGGCCAGCAGCGCCAGCGCCGGACCGTCCACCAGGTACGGGTCGTAGAGCAGGTGCGTCCACATCGGCAGCGACATCGCACCGGCCATGCCGACCAGGGCGGCGGCGTGGACGGCGCCCAGGCGCCGGCAGATCAGGTACAGCGCGAGGCCGGCCATCAGCAGCGAGGTCCAGGTCAGGTACATGAAGGCGCCGACGTAGTGCTCCGGCCCGCCCAGGGCGTGGGCGAGCCAGGGCTCCAGACCCCGGTAGGCCAGCGGCACCCAGTACTCGCCCTTGGGATCACGGGCCATGTCCAGGTAGGTGGTCGTGTCCCCGCCGGTGCTGCGGAAGTCGCCGAGAGGCAGGTAGAGCACCCAGCCCACGGTCAGCGCGAGCCCGACGCCGACGGCCACCGCGAGTTCGACCGGGGTGCAGTGGGCGACCGCCCGGAACGCCTCCCACCGGATGCCGGGCGTGCTATCGGCGCCCCGGTCCGCCTCCCGAGCTTCGATGGCCATCGCCCGCCCCCACCCGACAAACCCGGCATAGAGTGCGGACTCTAGCATCGCCCGACCCCGACTCCCGGTCAACGCGGCCAGGGCGAGGGCAGGTGTCGAGGCGGAAATGGGACAGTTCCCGCCGAGTTATCAGGACAATCCGGACCGCGGCGCCTGCTAGTCTTTCGTGATTCTTCGACTCGAATCGGACCGGCGAGCATTGCTGATGGAGACCAGGCCACGGCTGTCTGTCGTGATCCCGATGTTCAACGAGCACGAGGTGTTGCCCCTGCTCCAGGGACGACTGCGCCCCGTGCTGGACGGACTGGGCGTCGACTACGAGGTGGTGGCGGTCGACGACGGCAGCACCGACAGCACTTTCGCCATGCTGGAATCCATGGCGCGCTCCTGGCCGCAGTTGCGCATCATCGCGCTCAGGCGCAATTCCGGGCATCAGACGGCGCTGATCGCCGGCATTCTCCGCGCGCAGGGCGAATATGTGGTGAGCATCGACGCCGATCTCCAGGATCCGCCGGAGATCATTCCGCAGATGCTCACGCTGGCCGAGCGGGACGACCTCGACGTCGTCTACGGAATCCGTACCGACCGCAGCCGCGACAGCATCGGCAAGCGCACGACGGCACGCGTCTACTACCGGCTCATGCGCCGGCTGGTGGGGCGCCGGATGCCGCTGGACGGCGGCGACTTCCGGCTGCTCAGCCGGGCCGCGGTGGAGACGCTGCGCCAACTGCCGGAGCAGCGGCCGGTCCTGCGCATGGTGCTGCCGTGGATCGGTTTCCGCAGCGGCCAGGTCGGCTACGTCCGGGAGAAGCGCGCCGCGGGCCGCACCAAGTACCCGGTCAGCAAGATGGTCACGCTCGCGGCCGAGAGCGTGGTGAGCTTCTCCGTCGCGCC
>Ga0164243_10003716_pt1 | contig 24328 bp, 22 predicted proteins | sample OricompcompostOP_FD_108781 | JGI IMG/M metagenome (GOLD analysis project Ga0164243, IMG submission 108781) | Organic Plus compost microbial communities from Emeryville, California, USA - Original compost - Organic plus compost (OP) | ecosystem: Engineered > Solid waste > Mixed feedstock >...
CTTTTTTAGCCGGGACTCTTTATGTTGATCGTTTGCTTTATCTGCTTACTTTGCTCTCAACAAAAGCATTCCCGGCCTACTGGTAAAGTAGAAATAAAAATAAAAGTAAAAGAAACGGTATGCCTTGTTGATGATCATGACAACCCAAAAATAGGAAGTAAATAGTTACATACAAATTATTTTATCAGCAAATTACGATGGCCAACAAACAGATCACCGGCTGAAACCCGCTCCAGGCCTTCATTTCCATGGTTTTAAAAAAACATTTTCAACTACAACTAACAAACGTTCGCAACGATTTGTATGGTGTCACCAACGGGTTTTGCTTCCTGTGCAATGATTGCTTCCGTAGTTATTGCAGCCGCTTTTGCATTTGCTCATCAATCTTCTTAAACAAGTGGAAGGGTTTATACGTGCGCCAGTTATCCAGTTGCATCAGTTCCAGGTAACGATGCAATCTTGCGCGGCGGAAGTCGTGCTGGGTTTGTTCCGGCATATTGAGCACCACGATCCATCCGTTCTCATCCGTCACTTCTTCAAACCACTCCTGGTAATAGTCTTTATCGCCGCTGTGAAAGTTGAGTACATTTTCGGTGATCAGGATGAATTTGGTGATGCCATTCTGAAAGAAGCAGTCTGTTACTTCGCGCTTCAATTCCATAATATCATTTTCGATGGCATCATTCCATTCCCCGATCAGTTCAATGATGGCATAATGTTCATCATAATCCGCCAGCAGCACTTTCAGGTACATGGTGCGTGACCCGAAGTCATCCCACTGTGGATGTATATAATAGTTGTAAACAGTTTGCGAAAATTCAAACTCAGAATACACCCTTCCATAGAACGGTGACCGCTCATCCTGCTCACTTACATAGATGTGACGCCAATTGTAAAATGGTTCAATATCATGCATACTTACCTCTGTCCGGTTTTATCTGTGAATGCATATAGAATGCCATAAGTCATTCCTCCTGTTTTTTGCTTTGCAATCAGCACCAGGTATAGTACAATTTACACCATCAGGCCTGCCCTTTCCAAATATTTGTCCGGGATTTTATGATTATTTTGATGGTTTACCGAACTTAAATGAGAAGGCAGGTTTCCTATCAACAGAAAACCTGCCTTCTCCCATGATGTTGGTTTATTTCATACCGCTGCAACGCCCGCAATACATTGCCGGCGTAAAATTCTATTCTTATTTAGTCACCACAATCTTATCTGCAAACACTGTTTTTTTGTTATAGTTTAACACTTTTACCAGGTATGTTCCATTGGCCAGCATACCGCGCAAATCCATTTCTGCTACCTGTCCCTGGTGGGCAATGCTGTACGATTTGGTTGCCACCAGTTTCCCGGTGAGGTCTACCACCTGAATATCATAGCGACCCAGGTCGCGACTGTTGAACGTTACACGAAAACTGCCGGTGGTTACAGGATTCGGATATAAACCGATCTTGTTGTTGCGCACCACTGCCCGGTCAATCAGCTTAACGGGCGTTTCAGCATTTTTCGAAAATGCCAGGTTGCTGTTGGCAAGGTCTGATGCATTGAATACTTTGTTATTGTTCAGGCGAGCGGCCTTCCATGTATGCATGTCAACCGCGTAGTACCCGTCAGTGGAACTGGCGCTGCTTACCACGAGTTTGCCTTCCTCGTCCACTACAGCGCCATTGGTGGTGAAATTGAGTGGCAGTCCTTCAATCTTTGCAATATGTGTGGCCGTGCGCGTGCGGATATTTATTTTAAACACGTTGTGAAAAGCAGAAATGATATACAGGTTGCCGGTGGCGTCGGCAATCATATCGCCGCCCCAGCTTGTTTGTTTTTCGTGAATGGAGATGGTGTTCTTCGGATCGTCCTGTAAAGCGCCAAGATCTGTGATGGTTGGTTTCCTGCCCGTACTGAATTGTATAAAGTGATTGCCATCGTTGCTCACGGCATACCCTTTTCCATCGGCAGCAATTACCATGCGGGTAATATGGCTGGCTTCCGTGTTGAGCGATTGGGCGCTGCTGAAATTCTCCTGGTCGAAATAATAAATGGAAGTTTTTTCCGATGACAAATCAATATAACGGAGCTGGTTAACGTACATGGGTGTATAGTACAACCGGTTGTGCCGTTTGTCGTAGGCCAGTGCCGCCGACATGGAGTGCAAGGGCTGTGCCTGCTGGTTGCGCACATTGCCCTGCGCATCTTTCACCATAATTTCTTTGCGTGTTCTGGCATTGTAGGCAGTGTACGATTGTTTATCATCAAAAATGGTGCGCAGTACCTCGCCGGTGCGGAGGTCAATCATCTTGATATTGGTCCATTGAAATTTACCTTGTTCTGCGCTGGTAATAGCAAAAGCAACTGATGGTGACTGTTGTTGCGCTTCAGCAGTGTAAGCAATAACGGGAGTGAGTAAAGCAAGTAAAATTTTGTGTCTCATAATGCATGTTTAATGGATAAGTTGACGACACAAAAGTTACGGCATTTTGCAGGATCTGTGAAATTTTGGAATGGGGAAATTTCTGCTGCAGATACCCCCCCATTCCGCCGTCTTATTTGTATGCAGTGAAGGAGTCTACTGCTTTTTTTACGCTTCCGTTGTCCAGCAGCAACTGTTTGGCTTTTTCATAATCACGGATACCGGTTTTTTCCATTACCATTTTGGTTCCCCGATCAATCAGCTTATTGTTAGTGAGTTGCATATTCACCATTTTGTTATCCTCCACCCTGCCGATCTGGATCATCACTGCCGTGGAGATCATGTTGAGCACCAGTTTCTGGGCGGTGCCGCTTTTCATGCGTGTGCTGCCTGTTACAAATTCAGGGCCTACCACCACTTCTACCGGCAATTCTGCGGCCATGGCTAACGGCGATCCTTCATTACAGGTAATGCAACCGGTGGTGATGCCTCTTTTGCGTGCTTCCTGCAGGGCGCCGATCACGTAAGGCGTAGTGCCACTGGCGGCAATACCGATCACTACATCTTTATTGTTGATGTTGTACTTCTGCAGATCGGCCCAGCCTTGTTGCCAGTTGTCTTCCGCCTGCTCTACCGGTCTTGTGATGGCTTCTTCGCCACCGGCAATAATGCCAATTACCAGTCCGTGCGGCAACCCATAGGTAGGAGGAATTTCACTGGCATCCAGAATACCCAGCCGTCCGCTGGTGCCGGCGCCGATATAAAACATGCGGCCTCCTGCCAGCATTTTATCGGAGATGGCGGCCACCAGTTTTTCTATTTGCGGAATAGCCTTCTCAACGGCAAAGGGTACCTTCTGATCTTCTTTGTTCATATTAACCAGCAGCTCGTGCACGCTCATTTTTTCCAGGTAACGATATTCACTCGACTGCTCTGTAACTTTGATAAATGATGACATGTTGTTGATCGCTTTTTTTCGGGTTCGGCTATTGGTTATTATGAAGGTGATAACTGATCAATCCTTCCATTGGATTTTTCAGAATTTTTCCCAGTTCAAATTCATACGACTGGCAGAGTGCTGATACTACATCGCGGAATGCATAGCTTACTCCACCAACGAAATGGACTGGTAATTTCCAGCTTTCGTTATACTTACAAAGATGATTAAAGAAAAAATCATTTAAGCCATCTTCGATAATATTTTCTATCATGTAGTGGCCGCGGTTTTCTGCAAGGAACATTGTGAAAGATGCGAGATAACGGTTGGGTAGCGGCTTTTTGTAAACGTTTTCGAGAATTTCTGAACGGTTGGTAGCATACTTTGCATCGAAGCGATAACGCAGATCTTCGTCAAACGTGTTGTACAGGTAATACTGCAACACTTTCTTACCCAGGTATGCGCCACTGCCTTCATCACCCAGCACATAACCCAGTCCCGGACTGTTCTTTGCAATCTTACGCCCGTTATAATAGCATGAGCTACTGCCAGTTCCGAGTATGCACGCAATTCCTCTTTCATTACCGCACAACGACCGGGCAGCACCCGTGAGATCGTCGGTTACCAATACTTTGGCTTCGGGAAACACATTTTGAATGGCTTTTTTCACCATCTTCGCGTTATCCGGGTTGGCGCAACCGGTGCCGTAATAATAGACTGCGTGAATTTGCGTTTTTTTTATGCCGGGTAAAAGTTCGTTGCGGATTATTGCCTCTATCTGCGCTGTATTGAGGAAATATGGACTGATTCCCTGCGAAAAAACTGTCCGGGTCCGTTTTTCAGATTCTGCCAGGCACCATTCACATTTTGTTGCTCCGCTGTCTGCAAGCAATATTGCCATAAAGTTTATCCTTTTTGTCCTGCTTTCATAATGTGCAAACAACCGCCTAACCATGGCAATGTCTCAGGGGGAAGCTCTCTATGCCTTTCAAACTGAGATACTACCGGTTGACGAAGGTAAGGCGATGAATTGAAAATTAATTATGAACTTCGCCGCTAAATTTGAGAAAATTATATATTGAAGATTACCGGTGACCCCGCACAAAACTGCAACCCTGTGCAGGTACTTATCCGGCCATTGAAAAAACAAATAGTTGGGATGAAAAGATTACAAGTCTGGACGCCGCTCCTGTTTTCCCTGGTGCTGATTGCCGGTATGTGGGTAGGTTCGGGATTGCGGCAGAATGTTCCTTCTTCACGAAGCATTTTCGATACCAGGAAAAAATCCGCGCTCCAGGAAGTGGTGGACCTGGTGAACCTGAAATACGTTGATAAGGTAGATACCGATACGCTTACCGACGATGCTATCCAGGCGATGCTGATGCAACTGGACCCGCATTCTGTTTACATTCCCCCCACCTATCTTACTTCCATCAACGAAGACCTGCAAGGCAACTTCGATGGCATTGGCGTGGAGTTTTTCATTATTGACGACACCGTGCACGTGGTTCATGTGCTGAAAGACGGACCCAGCGATAAGGCCGGGCTGCAGGTAGGCGACCGTTTTCTGAAAGTGGAAGACTCCGTTGTAACGGGCAAGTCTGTAAACAACGACGTGATCATGAGCCTGCTGCGTGGCAGAAGCGGCAGCCAGGTGCGCGTAACGATGTTGCGCAACAACAAGCCTTTTGAAACCACCATTACGCGCGGCACCATTCCGCTGCGCTCTGTTGATGCCGCTTACATGATTGACGCCACTACAGGATTCATTCATCTCAATAAATTTTCCGGCACCACGTACGAAGAGTTCATGCAATCGCTGGAAGCACTGCTGGCAAAAGGCATGAAGAAACTGATCTTTGATCTTCGTGGAAACGGCGGCGGTATTCTGTCAGAAGCGGTAGACATTGCCGATGAATTTCTGAGCGGAGATAAACTCATCGTATATACGCAGGGCGACAAACAAAAGAAAGAAGAATATCGTTGCAAACGTCCGGGATTGTTTGAAACAGGTGAAGTGGTTTTGCTGGTGGATGAAAACTCTGCTTCAGCCAGTGAAGTAGTGGCAGGCGCATTGCAGGACTGGGACCGTGCTACCATTATAGGAAGAAGAACTTTTGGAAAGGGATTGGTGCAGGAACAATATGATCTGAGCGATGGTTCCGCCATACGGCTGACCGTTGCACGCTATTACACGCCTTTGAACCGCAATATTCAGAAACCGTATAACAACGGTCGCGCCGCTTATCATAGTGAAGTGGCCAGGCGTTTTGAGAACGGAGAACTGGTAAATGGTGATACCGTGAGCCAGCACAACGGACCGTCGTATAAAACGCCTGCAGGACGTATTGTGTATGGCGGCGGCGGCATTACGCCTGATATATTTATTCCGTTCGATACCGCAACATTTATCTCGAACGTGTATACCTTATTCGACAACCAACTTTTCAGCAAGTTCATCTATTCTTACTATGTGCGGAACATGGACTATTTCAGGCAGTTCAAAGATCCGGCAGACTTTGCCCGCAACTATAACAACACAGGAGAAGCCTGGAAGAGTCTGTTGCAGTATGCCGCACAACACGGCGTTACTATCTCTTCAGTACCTGACCGCGACCGCAAGGAAATTGAGCATAGAATAAAAACCTGGCTGGCGCGGCAGCTATGGAGAATGGAAGGTTATTACCAGGTAGCGAATGTGGAGGACCCGGCGGTGGTGAAGGCGATTGAGGTATTAAAGGAGAAGTAGTTGGTATGGCGAAAGCGGTATAGTTAAAATGACTTAAGCAGAACGGTTGGATGATTTGATTCGGGTATCAAACCATCCAACCGTTTAGCTTTTTAATTGTTTCCCTGAATCGCACTTTTTTAATCCAGATTGTCTTTTTCGATTTTTTTCTGGTGCAGCAGTTCTTTCTTTTCAATCCGGTAAGAACCGATCAGGCCGAAACCGCCACCAATGGCGATGAGGGCAAAATAGACAAACGGGTTTTCGTCGCCGTGCCTGCCGTATTTGTCGTAGGTGGCCAGCACATACTCCGACAGGAAATAAGCAAGAAGTAAACCGGTGCCGGCGCCCACCAGCAGCAACCCCCATTTCAGGTTCTGATAAGGAGCCGGACGGTGTTCGTTGAGTTTGGGGTCCCTCCCCTTTTCGATCATGGCCATGGTTTCTTTATTGCGGAGGTAGCGGATACCGAATATCATAGCAAAAAGGGCCAGGGTACTGAGCAGCAACCAGATAATTGCCAGGTGACTCGTGTGCATATACTACTGATTTAATTGTTTTTATTGAAGATTGTTGTTGTTTGTTTCTGTATCAGACTACAGCCGTTATTCCCGGGTTACAGCTTATCAAAAAACTTTTTTGGATTGCCTGTACAATAAACTCAGACGCCGCCCGGGCAGAAGAGGTTACATGGCACGCTCATTCTTCCCTCCTTTTCGTACCTTGTATTGTAACCTCCCGCTCCCACCACGCGTCATAAGGCACAGATGAATACCGGACCAAGTGATAATGAAATCATTAGCAGTGTACTGCTGGGTGACCAGGCCCGGTATGCCGAACTGGTGAAGCGGTATCAGAATTTTGTTTTTACTATTGCCTTGCGGTATGCCTCCCGGCGGGAAGATGCAGAAGAAATAGCCCAGGATGTATTTGTAAAGGCGTACCGCAGCCTGGCAGACTTTCGCGGGGATTCAAAATTCAGCACGTGGTTGTATACCATCGTCAGCACTACCTGTATCAGCTTTTTGCGAAAGAAGAAAATTGACACACGTTCACTGGACAATGAACAGGTGTTTGAAGTGGCCGACAGCCAGGATTCGGGCATGCACGCCAACCAGGTAGAACAGAAGTCGAAACTGCAAATGGTGAATGAAGCCATTAAACTATTAAGTCCGGACGATGCCAAACTGATCACGCTTTTTTATAAAGGCGAACAAAGCCTGGAAGAGATCAGCCGCATCATGGGAATGGAAACAAATACCGTGAAAGTAAAATTGCACCGGGCACGGCAACGGCTGAAAGACAGGATGGAAAAACATTTTGTACAGGAAGTAAAGGACCTGATGAGTTGACACCCTATTACAAACAATATTATACAAGCGCATATGGAATCGCAAGCTAACATGGAAACCCGTTTGTGGGATTATATAGACGGGCTGTGCAGTGAGGAGGAAAAATCAGTTGTCGAACAACTGATTGCCGGTAACCAGGAATGGAAGGACAAGTACAAAGAACTCCTGGAAGTGCACCAACTGATGGCCGGCATTGAGTTGGATGAACCTTCTTTGCGGTTCACCCGGAACGTTATGGAGGAAATCAGCCGCCATCACATTGCTCCGGCTGCCAAATCCTATATCAACAAACGGGTGGTCTGGGGCATTGGCGCATTTTTCTTACTGAGCATTGCGGGATTCCTGGTATATGTATTTGGACAGCTACCCGGATCAGAAATCAGCGCGCCTCCTGTAAATATTGATAATTTCAACCTGGACAAAGTGAACTTTGGCAAGCTGATCAACAATACCTACACGTATGTATTTGTAATGATCAATGCCATACTGGGCCTCGTATTGCTGGATATGTATCTGGGAAAGAAGAAGAGGAAACTGGAAGAAGAGACAGGGAAAGGGTGAATGAGTCAATCATATGAAATGGTTTCATTGTTATATGCCGTAATGCTATAACAATGAAACCATTTAAGTTTATTTAGTCATTGAATTTCTTCTTCAGCTCCATCAGCTTTGCCTGGAAGGCGTTCAATGGTTCCTGTTTTTTGGGCGCCTGTTTGCCACTGAAAGATTTTCCGCCGCCTGTGCGCTTGTCGCCGCCCCTGTTTTGATCTTTCATGGTAAGTGAAATGCGTTTCCGGGCCACATCCACTTCCGTTACGGTAACAGTTACTTTCTGCTGCAGTTTTACCACTTCATTGGGATCAGATACAAAGGTGTTGCTGAGCTGCGATATATGCACCAGGCCATCCTGCTTTACCCCGATGTCTACAAACACCCCGAAGTTGGTGATGTTGGTTACGATGCCCGGCACAGTCATACCAGGCTTTACATCTTCAATGGACTTGATGGTTTCATCAAAACGGAATTCCTCGATGGGAGCACGCGGGTCGCGGCCCGGCTTTTCCAGTTCTTTCAGTATATCGTCTATGGTATATTCACCAATCTGTTCGGTGATGTATTGTTTCTTATTCACCTGCTTGCGCAAGGCGGGCTGACGTATCAGGTCTTCCAGCGAAGCCTGCAGGTCTTTGGCCATTTTCTCCACTACATGATAGCTCTCCGGATGCACCGAAGAATTGTCCAGCGGATGCTCCGCGCCGGGAATACGCAAAAATCCTGCGCACTGCTCAAACGACTTCGGTCCCATCATCGGCACTTTTTTCAATTCCTCACGGCTTTTGAACGGACCGTTTTTGGCTCGATACTCCACAATATTTTTAGCCAGCGTGCTGCTTAACCCCGAAACATATACCAGCAAATGCCGTGATGCAGTATTTACGTCCACGCCCACAAAGTTCACGGCGCTTTCCACCACGCGGTCCAGCGCTTCCTTCAGGCGGGTCTGGTTTACATCGTGCTGGTATTGTCCTACCCCGATGGATTTGGGATCTATTTTTACCAGTTCACTCAACGGGTCCAGCAACCGGCGACCGATGCTGACGGCACCGCGAACAGTCACATCATGATCGGGAAATTCTTCGCGGGCCACTTCAGATGCGGAATAAATAGAAGCGCCGCTTTCATTTACCTGGAATACGCTTACCGGCTTTCCGAAATCAATGTTGCGCACCATTTGTTCGGTTTCGCGGCCGGCGGTGCCGTTTCCTATACCAATGGCTTCAATTTCGAACCGGTCTACCAGGAATTTGATCTCCGCAATACTTTTCTGCAACTCGTTTTGCGGCGGATGCGGATAAATGGTGGTATTGTGCACCAGGTTGCCTTGTGCATCGAGACACACCACTTTACATCCGGTACGGTAACCCGGGTCTATGGCCAGCACCCGTTTGCTGCCCAGCGGAGAAGCCAGCAACAGTTGCCGCAGGTTTTCGGTAAACACGCGAATGGCTTCTTCATCGGCCTTATTCTTACTCAGTAAACGGAATTCATTTTCTATGGACGATTTCAGCAGGCGGTCGTAGGAATCTTCAATTGCTTTTTTTACTTCTGCACTGTTGGCGTTGGAGGCTTTGATAAAAATGCGCTCCAGTTCGTCAACCGCGGTTTGTTTGTCAATGCTGATATCCATCACCAGGTAGCCCTCCTTTTCTCCGCGACGGATAGCAAGAATGCGGTGGGAAGGACTTTGTTCCAGCGGTTCGCTGAACTCAAAATAATCACGGTATTTCTGCGCTTCCTCTTCTTCTTTTTTGCTGCTAAGCACCTTGGACGACAGCACAGCTCCTTCGGTAAACAACTGACGGATTTTGTTGCGCGCCTGTTCATGTTCACTCACCCATTCCGCAATAATATCGCGGGCACCCTGCAAGGCGTCCTTCACGTCTTTTACCTGTTCGTTGATATATTTTGCCGCTTCGGCATCGGGCTGTTCATTGCCCTGTTCAAAGAGTAGTTTGGCGAGCGGCTCGAGGCCCTTTTCAATAGCCTGAGTAGCTCTTGTTTTTCGTTTAGGCTTGTACGGCAGGTAAATATCTTCCAGCACGGTGGCATCATAGCACTCTTCAATCCGTTTGGCCAGTTCCGGCGTCATTTTACCCAGGCCTTCAATGGTTTTGATGACAGTTTCTTTTCGCTTTTCCAGTTCGGTAAAATACCCGATCTGCTCCACAATGGAGGTAATGGCCACTTCGTCCAGGTTGCCGGTTGCTTCTTTCCGGTAACGCGCCATAAAAGGGATGGTGGCGCCTTCGGAATGCAACTCGTACACATTATTGATCTGTTTCAGGGTAAGCGACAGCTTTTCTGCTATCTTCTGAATGTACTTTATTTCCATACTGCTGCTGTTTCTGGTATTATATCAACACAAAAAATGACCAGTTGTTTTGGGGGAGCAAATGTAAGGGGAAGCATGGAAAATGGAGGAGTGATTTTATTAACATGTGGGGGCAAATGGGGTTGCAGAAACGGGGATCGTGCAAAGGGGAATAGTTATTATTATTTTTCTAAGTACGAATGCGTTCAGCATAGATTTCGCAGGGGGAAACTACTATGGTTTGAATAATAGGCATGGGTATTGGCGAGTTGGAAACGTGCATACAAAAAAGTCGCCCTTTTGAGCGACTTCAGATAGCTAAAAAGGAACATATTATTGTTCGCTGGTTTCAGGTGCCTTTGATTTCCTCATTGCTTCTTCTAATTTGTTCTTCTTTTCAATAACCTTAAAGGTTTCTATCGTCATTACACAAGCATATAGAATCGTAAGCAATATCATTAGCACATTAAGAATTGTGTTGATCAATGCCACCATAAGATGCGTTTAAAAAGGTTATATTAATGTTGATTATTGTAGTTTGCCCTGCCGTTTTCCATTGAATACAGATAGCCCTTTCCCCAGATGCAATACACAAATGAAAATATCAGCCGTACACATGTTTCCGTTGTATGTAAATCAAACAACTTTACAGGAACAATATTTTCGTGCAATAAAAAGTATTGAAAAAAAAGTACTAATAATGAAATGCAGGGAACGCCATTTATAATTTGTCAAATACGCAATGACTCCAATAAACAATACAGGCGATACCCCCAGAATCATATTATACAAATACCACTCAAGGCTCTTTTTGTAGTAAAGCCACCATCTTCTCAAACGTACGCTCCTGATCATACCTCATTCATTACCGTTATACACCCACGAAGATAACATTTTCCTCAAAACACAAAAAACATTTCACTCCCTTTTCCACACATTTCCAATAAATTGGAATTTCAATGTCCCTCTTTTTATTATAACAAAATTGCTGTCAATACCCTTCCGTCTTTTGCATCTTTTAAATCCCCTGCCTGTCGCCATTGTGCATTTTCCGCTAAATAAAAATCCGATACCGGCAGCTAATCCTTCCCCTCCATTCTTCGCAAAAGATATTATTATCCACAGGCAATCAAAGGAAGCAGTTTGATAGTATTAAAATGGAAAAAATATTAGAACTTACATATCGCGTTGCCGCACCATGAAACCCCTTCACCTTTATACACTGCTACTGATCATCTGTATCCGGAACGTTGCTTCCGCGCAGGTGCAGCAACCTGCATTTTACCACCTCAGCACAGCAGAAGGGCTTAGCGATAACCAGGTAAACTCCATAGCCCGCGATCAGCAGGGCGTTTTGTGGTTAGGGACATTGGAAGGGCTGAACAGTTTTGACGGCTATTCCATCACCACTTATTACAAAGAACAGTATCCCGCCCTGCAGTCGAACCAGGTGCTACAGGTGGTTTGCGATGATAAAAACAGGATATGGTTGCGTACCGATGCCTGCCGGTTGACCATGCTGGACGAACGCCGTCAGTTTCATAGCATCCCCGTAGGTAACGACAGTAGCAACAGTAATCCGGTGAGACATCTTGTGCTCACCAGGAAATATGGCGTGCTCGCTTTGAAAGGCAATTGCTATTATTACCGGGATGAAAACAACCTGCAATTCACGCCGCTTGCTACGCAACCGGATTCGATACTCCCGCAAAATATCAACTATTTCATCCGGTACGGCGAAGACAAAGTGTTGTATACAGGTAATAACAAGTTGGTGGTCGCAAACCTTTCCCGTATATCCGAATCCGTTAGTCTTCCATTTGATGATATAGACGCCGCTGCGTCCCTGAACGACAATGAACTGATTGCTTTTACAACCAAAAGCAACACACTGTACCGCATCAACTGGCGCGAAAGAACCATCAAAAAAGTTTACCGCAACCTGCACGACCAGTATGGCCGTCCTATGTCATCGGAACTGCGCAGCATTTGTCGCATCAATGAGCACCAGTTTGTCATCACGGCACGCTTTTCGGGCGTTTACCTGTTTGACGTTGCTGCTGAAACTGTCACCCGCTGGCATCATGATCCGCTCGATCCCCGTTCACTGGGTGGCGACAATACCTCCGAACTGCTGTACGATTCTTCGGGCTATGTATACATCATGAGCCGTACCACCGGCGCGCATTATTTCAATACCCGGCAACAGGCCGCCACCTATAAATCTTACTTCGCCACTCCTGATGGCAAAGTATTCGATGGATATATTCAATGCATCGCTATGGCCGGCAACGGCAGGCTGTGGATAGGTACACAGGACCGGCTGATCTGCTGGGACAGAGCAGGCAACAACACCCGCTTTGTAAACTACCGGTTGTCCGACGGCCGTTCACCCGCAGAAGAAACCATCCGCAGTCTTGCGTTTGATAAGAGCGGCTTGTTATGGGTAGGAACAACCCGCTATGGTTTGTTGCTGATTGACAGCAATGGCGCTACACGTAAACATATTGCTGCCGGTCCGGGCAGTCCGTTGCCATCCAACTGGATCACTTCCATGGCCCACGATAAAAATGGTGACCTCTGGATTGGCACCCTGAACGGCTTGTGCAAAATGAACGCCAACACGTGGGAAGTAATCAGTTTCCGCAATCACCCCGTTTTAAAAAAACTGTCCGGGGAATCTATCTGGACAATCTGGTTTGACCATTCCGGAAAACTATGGATCGGCACGTATGGCAATGCCTGGTGTTATGATAGTTCAGGCGAATCACTGCAACAACATCCAATCAGCAAAGGCCTTGCCAATGAACGCGCCGTAGCGTTTAATGAAGATCGTTATAACAATATTTACATTGGTTCCATGTACGGACTTACCGTGCTGCGTCCTGACGGCAGCCGCTTTCAGTACAACCGGACCAATGGTTTGCGCAACGACAAATGCGAAGGTATCCTGCGCGATGAAGAGGGACAGTTATGGATATGCAATCAACGTTGTATCCTCCGCTTTGATCCCGCCACGCAACATTTTGCTGTGCTGGAAGAAGGCCAGGGATTCAGTCATGGCGGTTTTCGTATGCGGTCGTGCTACAAAAGTCCTGACGGTGAATTTTTCTGGGCAAGTGACAAGGGACTGTATTATTTCTTTCCGCAACAATTGCACACCTCCGCATGGGTTCAACCATCCGTTCAATCCATTCGCGCTGGTGATACCACCTACCGCTTTACGCAATACGATTCACTCGTTTTTCCGGCCGGCAACAGGTCCTATACCTTCCGGTTTATTTCCGGTGATCTGTCAGCGCCCGGCACCACCCAATTCCAGTACCGGCTGGCAGGATATGAAAGGGAATGGCATAAACCCTTCTCTCCCGGCCAGGCATTTTATAGTGCATTGCCTCCCGGCAAATACCGCTTGGAACTGAAGGCCTCCCGCGATGGCAAACAATGGTACCCGGCCTCGTATGCAATAGCCATTACCATTTTGAAACCCTGGTGGGAACGGGCATGGTTTAAACTATGCTGTGTGGCCACCGTGCTGCTGTTGACAGGAAGCATTTACTGGTATGCGCAGAAAAAAGAAAGACAGCGGGAAATCAGAAAAATGATCAACTATTTTGCCCACTCGGGATATGATCAGTCTTCCGTAACTGATATTTTATGGGATATCTGCCGCAACTGCATTGCAAGCCTCCGGTTTGAAGATTGCGTCATTTACCTGCTGGATGAAGAACGCAATGTATTGGTGCAGAAAGCAGCTTACGGACCCAAGAGCACCAGCGCTTATGAAATTGTGAATCCCATTGAAATTCCCGTTGGCAAAGGCATTGTGGGCACTGTTGCCGTAACCGGTCAGCCGGTGATTGTGGCAGACACTTCCAAAGATGAACGGTACATTGTAGATGATATGCACCGCCTTTCTGAAATTACCGTTCCGCTGATTCACGAAGGAAAAGTGATCGGCATTATTGATGCGGAACACCAGCATCGTAACTTCTTTACGCGCCAGCATCTGCACGCACTGCAAACCATTGCCTCTCTATGTTCAGCCAAGATAGCGCGCGCCATGGCGGTGGAAGCAATGAAAAAAAGCCGCATGGAACTGATGGAGTTGAATGTGAAGATGGCGGAATCGAAGTTTCTGCATCTCCGCCTGCAGATGAACCCGCATTTTCTGTTCAATTCCCTCAGCGCCATTCAAAGCCTGATTGTTTCGCAACAAACCACCAGGGCTTATAAGTACCTGACCGTGTTTTCCCATTTCCTGCGGTCGCTGCTGGATTATGCAGACAAGAATTTCATAACACTGGATGAAGAGGTCACCTTGCTGCGCATGTACATGCAACTGGAATCACTCCGCTTCGATAGTTCATTCCGGTATGATATCCAGATAGACGATTCATTGGGCAATGAAGAGATATGGATACCGCCGCTGCTGGTGCAACCTTTTGCAGAAAATGCCATCTGGCATGGATTGATGCATAAACAGGGGGAGAAGAAACTGGACATCCGCTTTACCGCCACGGCAGACGACAATATCATGTGCACCATTGAAGACAATGGTATCGGCCGTCACCATGCGCGCACTTTACAGCACAAAAAATTGCGGTCTGTCATACACAAAAGCAAAGGCATCCACATTGTGGAAGAACGGCTGCAACTGCTGCAGCAAAAAACCGGCAAACCGGCACGGGTGGCCATTGAAGATTTGTTTGATGACAACCTGCAGCCGGCCGGCACCCGCATCATTATTATAATACCTTTTTATAACGCTGAAGAATTATGATAAAAGCATTGATTGTAGATGACGAACAGTCTTCCATAGACCTGCTGCAATGGCTCATCGGGCAGTATTGCCCTGATATTACTACGATAAAAACCGCCAAGTCCGTCAGCGATGCGTTGCCGCTGATCCAGTCTTTTCAACCCGACCTGTTGTTCCTCGATATTCAAATGCCGCATGAAAACGGGTTTGAGTTACTATCGGCCATAGAAAACTGGAATTTTGAAGTGATCTTCACCACTGCCTATAATGAATATGCCATACAGGCCATTCGTTTCAGTGCACTGGATTACCTGCTGAAGCCGGTGGATGAAACGGAGCTGGTAAAAGCCATTGAACGCTATCATAACAAAAAGGTGCATAAGCACGCCACGCAGGGACTGTTCCGCAATTTTATGCAGAATATGACCAATGAGAAAAAGGAAGATTTTCGCCTGGCGCTGGCAGATGCATCAGAAGTAAGGTATGTAAAGTTGCAGGAGATCATCCGGTTACAGGCGGATAGCAATTACACCCGCATTTATCTCAGCAATGCAAAATCCTTTGTATCGGCAAAAACGTTGAAAGAATACGACGCTATCCTGAAAACGCATGGCTTTCTTCGCGTACACAAATCGCACCTGGTAAACCCCGCCCACATCAATTATTATAACAGGCAGGGATACCTGCATTTGCATGATGGGTCTGTCATTGAAGTGGCAAGAAGGAAAAAAGAGTATTTATTGCAGGCGTTAAAGGCGGCGCATCATGCTATTCATTGAAGCTGCAACATTCGTTATCCAGGGGTTATGCAGTTAATGCAGCAGGAGTGTTTCGTGTGATATCTTAATTACATCAGCTGCACGGGTCGTTAGCAGCTCCAGATCGGCACACTACATTATGGGTGGCTTGCTCATGCTTCACCAGTAACACTTCGCTTCCACTTTATGCAGTTAATGCAGCAGGAACAGTCAGTACTTCATGCAATATCTTATTTACTTCATCTGCACGCGTCATTACCAGCATATGCCCCGCGCCTTGCAACACATGAGTAGGTTTCGTATACTTCACCGGCAGCACTTCATCGCGCGAGCCGTGGATATGACAGAGGGGCTGCGGCGCCTGATCATTCTCCCAGGACAAGATGGCCTGCATACTCCAACGAATCAGGCGTGCATCGCTTTCCCGGATAATGGTGCAGAGCAACTTTTTATCATCAGCGGTTTCGCGTGTAAACAAGCGTTTTGCGGTTGCACTATATTTTAATAATGAAATGGGAACCAGTTTGTGCAAACCCATGCTGGCAGCTGTGCGAAAATATCGGGGCAGGTGTGAAGAAACCGGGATGCTGGACAACAGCACCGTCATCACCGGCGAATAACGTTTGGCGATTTCCGTAGCCAGCATACCGCCAAATGACAAACCTGCCAGCGCAAAGGGTTCATTGGTATTGATGCCTTTCGCCAGCCGCTGTGCATAGTCCGGTAAGGATTCATTCGGAAGGGGCGGAATCCAGTCAAGGTATACTTTTTCAAATCCACCGGGCAACTGTATCCGGTGGAATACCCTGCTGTCGGCCGCCATACCACTGATGAAATAAACTTTCATAACGATGCGGGTTTTATAGGGTGCAACGCCCGGATCAGCATAAAATTAAGAAAGGCCGCTGATTTGATGAATCCCGCACGGGGCTTATCCCCAAACACGAAAATCATACCTTTGCCCTGTTATGGATATAAAAAATAACATACTCGAAACGATTGGTAATACGCCATTGATACGCCTCAACAAGGTGACTAAGGAACTGCCCTGCGAAGTGCTGGCCAAGGTGGATTATTTTAATCCCGGCAACAGCATCAAAGACCGTATGGCCATCAAGATGATCGAAGTAGCAGAAAAGGAAGGGAAGCTCAAACCGGGAGGCACCATTATAGAATGCACCAGCGGTAATACCGGTATGGGCCTGGCCCTGGCTGCCTGCGTAAAAGGTTATAAATGCATTTTTACTACCACTGATAAACAATCGAAAGAAAAGATTGATATCCTGAAAGCAGTGGGCGCGGAAGTGATCGTTTGTCCCACCAATGTAGAACCCGATGACCCGCGCAGCTACTATTCCGTAGCGCGCCGTCTGAACAAAGAGATACCAAACTCCTTCCATTGCAACCAGTATGATAACCTGGCCAACCGGCTTGCGCACTATGAATCTACCGGGCCGGAGATCTGGAAGCAGACAGACGGTAAGATCACCCACCTGGTGTGTACGGCCGGCACAGGCGGCACCATAACTGGTACTGCCATGTATTTGAAAGAAAAGAACCCGAACATCCAGGTATGGGCCATTGACGTATATGGATCACTGCTCACCAAATATTTCCGCACCGGCGAAATAGATATGAATGAAGTGCATCCTTACATATCCGAAGGATTCGGGGAAGACTTTGTGCCGCAGAACTACGACATGAGCGTGATTGATCATTTTGAACAGGTGACTGATAAAGACGGCGCGCTCATGGCCCGTCGCATTGCCAAAGAAGAAGGCATTTTTATCGGATACAGCGCGGGCAGTTGTTTACAGGGGCTCCTGCAGATTGCTGGCGATCCCAAACATCGCCTCAAAAAAGACGACCAGGTGGTGTGCATCTTTCATGATCATGGCAGCCGGTACGTGGCAAAGATTTACAATGATCAGTGGATGATGGAACGCGGTTTCCTTGAAGTGAAATCATTCAAAGACATTGTATCGGGTCGTGCCAGCAAGCAGAAACTGGTGACCATTGAAGCCGGTCATACCGTGGCCGAGGCGGTAGAACTGATGCGGAAGTATGATATTGAACACATTCCCGTGGTGGATGGCAATGGCCCCATTGGTTCGATCAGCGAAAACGGATTGTTCCAGAAAGTGTTTTCCAATCCGGATATCCGAAACGCACGCGTGGGAGACGTGATGGAGCCGGCCTTCCCTGTGGTGGCGTACAACACGCCCATTGAAAAGCTTAAGACATTGATCAATAAGGACAACGGCGCCGTACTGGCTAAGGATGAAGCGGGGAATCTGCATATAGTGACGAAATACGACGTGATCCAGGCGCTGGGGAATTAATTAGCCAGGTGTGCGATCGGCGGATCAGCAAACACCGCGGGCACAAACCTTGTTTACTTTTACTTTTCTGAGATTCAACAAAATAAAAAAGGCCGGCTCACGCCGACCTTTTTTAATTCCTTTTCAGGTACTCTTTCAACTTTACGGACTTTGTCAAGGACTTGGTTTCTACCTGAATACCGGGTTCACCGGCAGGTTTTCGGATGATTGGACAACCGGTTTAACGGTTACTGGTTTTTTCAACGGATCTGGATACTGGTTTTTGGTTTAGGGATATCAGATCTTTTGGTTTTTCATGGACTTGGGTGACTGTTGCGACTAACGACATCTTAAAATTGCAAAAAGAACTTTAAAGTTGCAACCTTATTCGACGAGAAATTCAATGAGGCCGGTCAATGGAAGCCTTTGGCGGATAAACAGCATTAAAAGATGCAGAAATGGCTGTTTTGCAGACATTTCTATGACTAATTCGTTGATATTTGTCAAACTGAAGCCATACAACTTTCGTCCTGATCATCCTACCCTCTACAAGCAACAAAGCCGGTTTATACCGGCTTCTGCCAGAAATCTTTTTTCAGGTACTTCTTCGGGACGACTTTTCCTGGTTTCAAAGGCTAAACAGATTTCTCTGGTTTTTACGTACGATATTGGACCGGATCTTAAAGGATATAATCAACACTATCACCTTCGGTTTTTCACAGTGTTTTGGATATTCCCGTTTTACCGGGCGGTCTTTTCAGGAGTTGGATTCAACATTCTAAAATTTGTCAATTGTCCGCGTGTTTCCAACTTAATTCGATTAATTACGCCCTTCACCCGGCCAATGTTAACAATTGGCAGATAAAACACATATATTGGCATTCCTACCGTTTTTATCCCAATTCATTTGAGATACATCAAACAAATAGAAAAATATTATCGTCTCAACTGCCATTTTCAGGTCTTTATACACGAATTATAGGAGTTTTACGATACCCGGCAAGTAAAGGATACGATAGTTGCAGTAAATACCGAATGAATTAAATCGAGAGTTTCTGCTCTTGTTAACATTTGAGTGTGGATATACCTTTGTTCCAGAAGTTGATTGATAGCTAATCAATCAATCCAATATCCAAAAAGAAACCAGTTGTTTCCAATATCCGGGAAAATCCAGAAAATCCAGTATCAATCAACTTCATTTTTTTTAAAATCCAGTATCAAGCAATCCAATTATCCAGCCACCCTGTTTCAACGGGTGGAAGATCCAATGTCCGTGAAGAACGCGTTTATGTCCTTTTGTCCTGAAAAACCCGAACTTGAACGTATCCTTGAATAACCGTCCAAAAAATCCAACGTCCGAAAGACCGAGGTAGTTCCAATTCCTGTGTGTAAAGAACCGCTTGCTTTTAACTCCAATACCCTCCTGCTATACCAATCACCTGGTTTAGCAGGAGGCAGCAGCGGTATCTTCCTATTATGGCGCCGGCATCAGTAAATTGCAGAAATTTAGCTGCATGCCAGTATACACCGACCAGATGGGCTTACCGGTAAACATTCCTTTGCTACCGCAACGGATTGTATCGCTGGTTCCCAGTATCACGGAATTGCTGTACCACCTTGAACTGCATGACCGCGTAGCCGGCATCACCAAATTCTGTGTTCATCCTTCCACCTGGTTCCGCACCAAACAACGCGTAGGCGGTACTAAATCCATTAAAGCCGATAGCATCCGCCGCATACAGCCTGATCTCATTATCGCCAATAAAGAAGAGAATCTTCGCCACGAGGTGGAAGCACTCGCATTGGAATTCCCCGTATTCGTCACCGACGTAGATTCATTGGAATCTGCCCTGGAAATGATTGCTGCTGTCGGGAGTATTACCGGAACAGACAGCAAAGCGGCGGATATAGTTCACAAAATACGAGCCTCCTTTGCCACACTGGCGCCTTTTCCGGATGCATTGCGCACCTGTTACCTCATCTGGCGCAACCCGCTGATGACTATCGGTGGCGATACTTTTATTCATGACATGCTCCGCCGCTGCGGTTTGCACAATCTGTTCGGTGACCAGATGCGTTATCCTGAAACCACCTGGGAAGCACTGCAGCGAAAAAATTGCGAACTGCTCATCCTCTCTTCCGAGCCCTACCCCTTTAAAGAAAAGCATATTAACGAATGCCAGGAACATTTACCCGATGCCCGGATACTACTCGCCGACGGTGAAATGTTCAGTTGGTACGGCAGTCGTTTGCTGCAGGCCCCGGCGTATTTCAAGTCGTTGCTGGAGCGTATATAGATTGGGAATAGAGAACAACCCTGCAAATGCTCTGCGCATGAACCCATACCCGCATCCTCCCGGCGTTGATGAAATGTTATTGCTGGTATGGCAGGCGTTGTAGCAGGCGCCGGCGTATTTCAAGTCGGCCCGGAGCGTTTGTAGTTTCTGCATTAAAGCCCCCACGAATGTTATGCACACTGCCTGCTACCCCGAGCCTTACCCACGTTGATGAAACGTTATGCTCGCATGGCAGGCGTTTCCAGCATTCTCCGGCGTATTTCAAGTCGTCCGGGAGCGTTTGCAGACCAGCAGCCACACAATTCATGTTAAATTTGATTATGTAGCAACCCTATGCAATGGCCTGCAACAATTCTCCAATTTGTATCTTGTAACTTGTATCCGGAAACCTGTATTTCCAACTGGTTTCTTAAAACCCGAAATAGTACAACTTGCAAGACGCATCCACCATATTACTGAGCGACAACAAACCCAGCCGGAAAAAACCCATGTTCCCCGTGCAGGAACCACTACGCAATTACCTCCGGAATCATGGACGCGAAGTAAAACTTCCCGTAACCTACAACGATCTCTTACGCATCACCTATTCCGTACCGTTGAGAGACAAGAACGGCAAAGATACCCTATGGGAAACGGTGGTATACGACATGCGCGAATGGGAATTCATCCGCGAAGGACTGGTGGCCATGTATGCCATTCTCAAAACCGAAGGTGATCTTACTTTTACCAAACACCTCGATGTAGCGCGCATTGATTACTGCAGCTTTGGAAACTCCAATCCTTTTCGCATTCGCATCGTCAACAAGTTCAATGATAACTACGATCATTATTACATAAAGATTGCAGATGCTTCGCGCATTTACGGTCTGGAGTTGGAACATATCCTTTCGCCCAACCGCATCACCTACCTGACTTACCAGGATACCCTGGTAGAAGAACATATACCCGGCATTCCGGGCGATGCATTTATCGCCACCTACCTCAATGATCCGATGACAAACAAGATTCGCCTGGCGAAAGAATTCGTAAAATTCAATGAACGATGCTTTGTGCGACTGCTGGGCGATATGCGTTCCTACAATTTTGTAGTGGACATCACGCCGGATATTGAAGATTTCCAATACCGCATCCGCGCCATTGACTTCGACCAGCAATCGTATGAAGGCAGAAAGAACCTGTACCTGCCGCAGTTCTTCAAAGAAAATATTGCGCTGGTAAAACTCTGTACCAGGCTGCTCAACCAGGATACCATTGAACAATACCAGACGGAGGAACGCACCCTCATGGCCTTCCGCGTGGCGTCATCGCGATTCAGGTTGATGGAATTGCTGAATATTATGTCGAGAGACAAAATTTCCATTCCCGAAAAACTGAACCAGCTAAGGACCGAACTGGGCCAGTATTTCAACAATCCTGCTTTTTACAAATGCAATTCCATGGGACAGTTGGTAAAAAGGCAACTTAAGCAGACATTGCAGAAAAACCTGGCGTTGATACAAAAGAACCTGGGAAAATTTGAGGATTGAAGGCACTAAGAATCCTCTTGATTTTCCTCCCCGGCTATCTGAAAATGTCCTCGCAACACGATAAAGGACATTCCCAATACAGTCAACCGGGTACCAGTTGCTAAACTCTTCCGTATAAAAAAATTTGCTGCCTGCCGCGAATTATACACAGCAACTGTGTTTTCCCACCGCCCTGCACTTGTCGTTCCCTGCCCCGCATTGCCTGCCGCTACATTACTTTGCATATTTCTATCCTTATTTTTTCTAACAGTCAAATATATACTAAGTGCCATTTCCCAACATTTTTAGCCCCGGCTTTTTTCCACATTTTTTGCGGGAAAATTCCCGCAGGGTATTATCTTCGCGACTTGTTAAAAAACTTGCTGAATCATTAGATTTTCAACAAGAATTTTAACTTTTTGCAGAACCAATAAAAATTATACACTTAAAATCATGAAAAAATACAAACCGGGAGTGTTGTTTGGGGAAGCACTCAAAGCCCTTTACAACGATGCCAAAACCAACCAGTTTGCTTTACCAGCCGTGAACACTACAGGCACCAATACCATTAATGCCACCCTCGAAACGGCAGCCAAAGTAAACAGCCCGGTCATTATCCAGTTTTCCAACGGCGGCGCCCAGTTCATTGCCGGCAAAGGCATGCCCAATGACCAGTTGCAGGCCAATATTGCCGGCGCCATTTCCGGAGCCCTCCATATCCACAACGTGGCAAAGTATTATGGCGTACCCGTAGTATTGCATACCGACCATGCCGCCAAAAAATGGCTGCCCTGGGTAAGCGGACTGATCAGCGCCGGAGAAGAGTTCTTCAAAGAAAAAAAGCAACCGCTGTTCAGCTCCCATATGCTCGACCTGTCTGAAGAACCAATCGAAGAAAATATTGCCACTTCCGTTGAGTTCTTTAAACGAATGCAGCCGTTGGGCATGGGTATCGAAATAGAGTTGGGCGTTACCGGCGGTGAAGAAGACGGTGTGGACAACAGCGGCGTGGAAAATGAAAAACTCTACACGCAACCACAGCATGTTGCCTATGCCTACCAGGAGCTCAGCAAAGTAGGCGATCTCTTCAGTGTGGCCGCTGCTTTTGGTAATGTGCACGGCGTTTACAGTCCGGGTAATGTGGAATTGCGTCCCGAAATACTCAAAAACAGCCAGGATTACATCCAGAAGGAATTCAAAACAGGCCCGAAACCGGTCTACTTTGTATTCCACGGCGGCAGTGGCTCACCACAACACCAGATCCGCGAAGCCATCAGTTACGGCGCTATCAAAATGAACATAGATACTGACCTGCAATGGTCGTTCTGGGAAGGCGTAAAGGATTATTACAAGAAAAATGAAGCATACCTGCAGGCACAACTCGGTAACCCGGAAGGCGCCGACCGGCCAAACAAAAAGTATTATGATCCGCGTGCCTGGTTGCGCAAAGGAGAAGAAACATTTATAAAACGTTTAGAAATCGCATTCGAAGATTTGAACTGCATCAACAGAAACGCATAAATATTCAACAGTCCCGCAGTTTTGCGGGACTTTTTTTGTTTTTATCTTTTCCCGCTTTGCCCGCTCCGGCGCCTGCAAGTTGCTTCAAAACCCTTTCGGACTATCTTTGCCGCCAAAGAAATGGCTGATTCACTATTGTGAACACTGTTTGCATTAGCACATCAGCCTGTTTCCTCATTTGCTCATTTCAAATTTGCTAATTATCATGGCTTCCAAAAAGATTCTTGAACTGCTGGGCGATAAAGCGGCTTATCTGCTCGAACACAAGTGTAAAACGGTTGACCATTCCACGATTGCTTTGCCTTCTCCGAACCATGTGGAAGATATCTGGGTGAACAGTAACCGTAATAACAGGGTACTGAGAAGTCTCCAGACATTATTGGGCACCGGACGACTGGCCAACACCGGCTATTGCAGTATTTTCCCCGTTGACCAGGGCATTGAACACAGCGGTGGTTCAGCATTTGCTCCCAACCCTATTTATTTTGATCCGGAAAATATCATCCGGCTGGCCATTGAAGGCGGCTGTAACGCTGTGGCTTCCACATTCGGCGTATTGGGCATTATGAGTCGTAAGTACGCACACAGAATCCCTTTTGTAGTGAAAATAAATCACAATGAATTTCTCAGTCTCCCTAACCGGTATGACCAAACGATGTTTGGCACTATCAAGAGCGCCTGGAACATGGGAGCCGTAGCTGTAGGCGCTACCATATACTGGGGCTCTGCTGAAAGTTCACGACAGTTGAAAGAAGTGGCGGAAGCTTTTGAATATGCGCATGAACTGGGCATGGCCACCATCCTGTGGTGCTACACCCGCAACAGCGGTTTTAAAGTGGATGGCGTGGATTATCATACTGCA
>Ga0164243_10003717_pt1 | contig 24327 bp, 19 predicted proteins | sample OricompcompostOP_FD_108781 | JGI IMG/M metagenome (GOLD analysis project Ga0164243, IMG submission 108781) | Organic Plus compost microbial communities from Emeryville, California, USA - Original compost - Organic plus compost (OP) | ecosystem: Engineered > Solid waste > Mixed feedstock >...
ATGACGCCCGCGATCAGCAGGCTGTGCGGTATGTCCGTCGGTCTCATCGGCTGCGTCCCGTCCCTCGTGCCGGTGGCGGTGCGGCCGTACGGCGCGCGCCCGCCCTCTCGCTGTCGCGCCGCATCCTGGCCCCGGCGCGCACGGCGCGGGGGCGGTTTACGGGCAACCGCCCGCCGGCGGGCGGCAGTCGACGCACAGCGGGTGAATCCGTGCCGAACACGGCGGCGAACCACGGGAGTCGGTCGAACGTGCGCTCAACACGCCGACCACGTACGCCGGTTGGCGCCCCGGCGCCCCGGCGCCCCGGCGCCCCGGCGTCCCGGCGTCCCGGCGTCCCGGTTCCCCGGCGTCCCGGTTCCCCGGCGTCCCGGCGCTAGGTTCCCCGGAGTCCTGGCGGTCGGGGCCAGGTTCCCTTTGGAGCCCTGGCGGTCCTGCGCTCAGTCGCAGAGCAGCGCCACCCGCTCGGCGCTCAACGCGCCGACCACGTACGCCGGTTGGCGCCCCGGCGCCCCGGCGCCCCGGCGTCCCGGCGCCCCAGCGCCCCGGTTCCCCTGAGCCCCGGCGCTCAGCCGCAGAGCCGCGCCACCCGTTCCGCCTCGCCCGTGCGCGGGCAGGTCACGCAGGTGTCCTGCGGGCGCAGCGTGTAGTACAGGCAGCAGCTGGCCCGGTCCCGGGTGGTCACCCGCTCGCCCACGGGGCCGGTCAGCGTGCGGAACGCGGCGCCCCGCACGTACGGCGGGGTGCCGCCGGGCAGCAGCTCGCCGGCCTCCCGCACGGCCCGCTGCTCCTCGCCGAGCAGGTGGCCCAAGTACCAGAGCCCTTCGGTGACTTCGTCCGTGACCGTGCCCCACAGCGCGTGCGTGCCGCGCCGGGTGCGGCGCCGGAACCCGTCCAGCACCCCGCCCAGGCACCCGGCGACCGCGCCGCGCACCCGGGCGCGCAGCGCCTCCTCGTCCGGCACCGGGTGCGCCCCGTGCGCGCTCGCCGCCGGGTCGTCCGGCAGGCACGCGAACTGCCCGACGGATACGGAGACTTGGCCGCTTCCGCGGTGGAAGGAGACCGTTTCCGCGGACAGCGACGGCACCCGGCGGCACAGGAACCAGGGCAGCGTCACCAGCACGCAGGCGGGCCAGGCGAAGCGGTGCAGGGCGAAGGTGGCGACGACGTCCGGGCGTGCCCGCCGCCCGTACTCGCGCAGCAGCAGCTCGTCCTCGCGGCTCAGGTACTCCTCGGCTTCGGGGCCGCCCGCCGCGAGCTGCGCCGCGGTGACCCAACCGGGGCCGCTGCGCGGCGGGTTGCCCGCCGCGGCCGTGTGCACGCGCAGCGTCGGCAGCACTTCGGCCAGCCGTGCGTACGCGGCGGCGAACGGGGACGCTCGGCCGGCCGACGTGCTGCCGGGCGGCGGCCGGTGCGTGGCGGCGGGCACGGACATGGGGAACACCACCGGTTCGTATGGGCGGGCCGACCGGGCGGCGGACGGGGCGGTACCGGACGGCGGCGGTCGCGTCCCGCGGACCCGATCGGTGATCATTGCAGGCAAGTAAGGCTTACCTTAACGGAGTCGGGGCAGTGTTTGATCTCACGGCGGCTGCGCCTATCGTGCTCTCCGACACCTGGAGGGGACAGATGGAACAGACCCCGGCGGAGCCACCCATAGGGATCACCGGTCCCGGAGTGCGCCCCGAACCCCCGGCTTCCCCCGGCGGCCCCGCGAGTCCGCCCCGCGCCGCGGCGCCCCGGGTGCCCGCACCGCGCGAGAGCCCGGCACGGGACTACGGACGCTACGAGGACCGCGGAGAGTTCGCGGGAAGCGCTCCGGCCGCACGGGAGACCGCCGACGCCGCCGGCACCGCGGGCGGCCACGGCGACGGCGGAGCCGTGCGCGGCGAGCACATCCACAATCCGCCCGGCGCCCCGCCCGCCCGGCGGCAGCCGCCCACCGCGGCGCCGCCACCGTCAACGCCTGCGCCGCTGCCCGCCGTTGCGGCGGGGCCGGCCGCGCCGGCGCCCGCACCCCCCGCGCCGTCCGCGCCCGCCGCGCCGCCCCGTCCGACCGCACCGCCGCCCAGCGCCAGGGGCGGCGAGGCGTACGACATCACCGGTGAGCGGGCCGCTGACCGGGCCGGTGACCGGGCGGCCGAGATCGCGAGAGACGCCGGCGGCGGCCCGTACGGCGCCGCGCCGGGCGACCCGTGCGCGCCCGCGCACGTACCGCAGCGCCACTCCGTACGTGCCCAGGTGCTGGCCGGGCTGCGCGAGGCCCTGCTGTCCGGTGAACTCGCCCCGGGCGAGGTCTACTCCGCGCCCGCGCTCGGCGCACGCTTCGGCGTCTCCGCCACCCCCGTACGCGAGGCGATGCAGCAGCTGGTGACCGAGGGCGCCGTGGAGACCGTGCCGAACCGGGGCTTCCGGGTGGCCGAGTGCAGCGACCGCGACCAGTCCGAACTCGCCGAGATCCGGGTGTGGTTGGAGATCCCCGCGGTGCTGCGCGCGGCCCGCCGGGTGCCGCCGGAGAGCTGGGACGAGCTGCGGCCGCTCGCCGAGGACACGCTCACGGCCGCCGCGTGCGGGGACTGCGCCGCGTACGCGGAGACCGACCGCGCCTTCCACACCGCCGTGCTGCGGATGGCCGGGAACGAGCAGCTCGTCGCGATCGCCGAGGACGTGCAGCGGCGGGCGCAGCGCCGGCCCATGCCGCTCGCGCCGGCCCGGCGTGCCGCGGAACTGCTCGGTGCGGCGTCCGAACACGTCGCGCTGCTCGACGCGTTGCGGGTACGGGATCTGACCGCGGTCGAGCGGCTGCTGCACGGGCACGTCACGAGCTGAGCCCGCCGGTCCGCGGCGCGCAGCCCGCCCCTGCGTACGCGGCGGCCGGGTGCAGATGTACGCGGGCCGGCCGCGCGCCCGGCCGCCCGCGTACGTCAACCGTCAGGCGGCCGCGGGCAGTTGGCCGGCCAGCCAGGTGGGGACGCCGCCCAGCAGCCGGAACAGCCGGGCCGCCTCCTCGCGCAGCCGCGTCGCCTCCGGCTCGGGCTCGACGTCCGCGAGCGCGGTGAGCGCCGGGGCCATGCCGATCAGGAAGCCCAACTCCTCGCGCAGCCGCAGCGATTCGCGGAAACCGTGGCGCGCCTCGGCGGGCTCTTCGGCGCGCAGCGCCAGCCCGGCCAGGTGCCGCCAGGTGAAGGAGCACAGCAGCGCGTCGCCGTGCGAGGCGGCCGCGGTGTGCGCCCGGCGGTACGCGGCGCGGGCGGACTGCGGCGTCTCGCTCAGGTGCTCGGCGAGCAGCCCGCGGCGGTAGTCCAGCGTGGCCCGCACCCGGGAGTCCGGCGGCAGCAGCGCGGCGGCCCGGCCCAGCGCGGCGCGCGCCTCGTCCGCGCGGTCGCGTACCCCCAACACCGTGGCCGCGTAGGCGAGTTGGCCGCGCTCGCAGGCGGCCGCGCCGCGCTCCTCGTCGCCGCTCGCCAGCGCCTCCGCGGCGCGCAGCGCCTCTTCCGCCGGCGCCCAGCCGTCCGCCGTGAACATGCAGCGCTCCACCAGCAGCGCGGCCCGCCGCACCGCCGCGCCCGGATCGGTCGCCGCGTACTCCTCCAGCAGCGCCGCGGCGTCCTCCCAGCAGCCCCGCGAGCGCAGCCGCCACACGGCCCCGTCCACCGGCGAGGCCGCGCCGGGCTCCGTGGGCGGGCGCCCGCCGAACTCCGGGAACGGGCCGTCGGATCGTGGACGGTCCGGACCTTCCGTACGTGGCATGGCGGATTCCGCCACAGTTGTCCTCCCCAAGCGCACCGTTGAGCTTCGAGCCGGAATGTGGGACGCATCTCAGCACGGACGGTAGGGCCGGGCCAAGAGCTTGGTGTGAATCAGTTCACAAAGTTTACTCACGGCCCGGCGGTGCCAACTGCCCCCGCCCGCACGGACGGTCGGCCCTCTGTACGAACTCCCGTACGGCTGTGCACTGTTGAGAGCGCAACCAGCTTTGTGGAGCGAGGGGAGCGGGGCCGTGGACGGCGGGGAGCGGCCGCCCGGCGTCGGCCGCGGCGTGGTGATCGCCATGCTCGTACTGACCGGGCTGACCGTCCTGTGCGCGCTCGCGGCGGTGTGGCTGATGCTCGGCTGAGGGCGGTGCGTACGGCGGCCGGGGTCGGTGCACGGGCCCAACTGGCCCTGGTGTGAAGGCGGTTGGGCGGGGGCGCCGCTTACTCCGCGGTGCCTTCGACGAACAGCAGCCGCCGCTCCAGCGCCGTCTCGCGGTACTTCAGCGCCTCGGCGTACTCGGGCGAGGCGTACCAGCGGTGCGCGGTGGCCAGGTCCGGGAACTCCACCAGCACCAGGCGTGCTTCGTCCGGCCACGCGCCCTCGACCGCCTCCGGGCGCAGCCCGCGCGCGAGGTACCGGCCGCCGTACCGCTCGATGGAGGCCGCCGCCAACTCCCGGTATACCGCGGCCTGTTCGTCGTCGAGGATCGTCACCTCGGATATCACGTACGCGCTCATCCGTGCTCCATCGCTGTGTTCGGGCTCGGGTCCGGGCTCCGGTGCTCGTGTGCCGTCCGCCTGCCCGCGCTCTCTCCGCTTCCGCCGCGCTGCCGCTCGCGGACGCTCAACTCATGCGCAGCGCAAGGAAGAAGTCAACCTTGTCCTCCAGCCGGGAGAGGTCGCGGCCGGTCAGCTGCTCTATCCGCCCGATGCGGTAGCGCAGGGTGTTGACGTGCAGATGGAGGCGCGAGGCGCAGCGCGTCCAGGAGCCGTCGGCGTCGAGGAACGCGGCGAGCGTGTCGAGGAGTTCGCTGCGGTGCCGTCGGTCGTAGTCGCGTACGGGCGCCAGCAGCCGCGCCGTGAACGCGCGCCGCACGTCGTCCGGCACGAACGGCAGCAGCAGCACGTGGGACGCCAACTCCTCGTGCCCGGCGGCGCGGACGGCGCCCGGGCGGGCGGCTGCGACCCGGCGAGCGTGCCGGGCCTCCTCCAGGGCGCCGCGCAGCCCCTCCGCGGAGCGCACGGTGGCGCTGACGCCGAGGGTCAGCCGGCCGTCGTCGCCGAGCCCGGCCTCCAGCGGTGCGCGGACCGCGGCCAGCAGCCGCTCCGCTGAGATCGCGCCGTGCGGCTCCGGGCCCGACTCCCGCGCGGCGCCCGCACGTTCGGCCGCCGCGGCTCCAACCGCTGCCCCGGGCCCCGCCGTTGCCGCTTCCGCTTCCGGCGCCGGCAGCGGCACCAGCGCCACCGCTTCGTCGCCGACCTGTGCCACGGCCACCCGGTCCTCCGGGCCGCCCGCTGCGGCTTCCGGACCGGGCGGCTCGACCAGCGCCTCCTCCAGCAGCGACTGCGCCGCGGGCCCGCCCGAAACCTCGCCGCCGTACCAGTCGACTCGCGCCGCCACCACCTGCCAGTGCGGGGCGCCGCCGAGCCCGGGCAGCAGCACCGGCGCCGCGACCCGCAGCCGGGCGGCGATCTCGGCGGGCGGCGCGCCGTCCTGCACCAGCTCCAGCACCTCCTGCGCGAGACGGCGGCGTACGGCGCGGGACGCGTCGCGCCGCTCGCGCTCCACCGCGACCAACTGGCCGACGCCGTCGAGCAGATCGAGCCGTTCGACGGGCCAGTCGCCGGCGTCGGCTTCGACCGCGAGCAGCCAGTCCGACAGCTCCGACAGCACCGTCTCGCGGAGGTCGCGCGCGGGCGCGTGCCCGCCGCGCACCGGGAACAGCGAGTACGTGACGCCGTCGACGACGGCGCGGTGCGGGCCCGGGCGCCCGGACCGCCGGGCGGCGAGGTGGGCCGCGGCGAGCCGGGAGCGGACCGGCTCGCCGAGCATGCCGGTGCCGCCCGCGCCGGCGACCGGGAGCCCGGTGCCGGACAGCACCCAGGCACGCAGGTCGAGGTCGGAGCCGAGCAGGTCGAGCACCACGTCGGGGCCGCCGCCCGCGGGCCCGGACGACATCAGGCGCCGGTGCCGGTCGACGACGGCGGCGAGGTCGCCGGCCCGCTCGGTGGACACCTGGCGCACCACGTGTTCGGTGATCGTGGCGAAGGCGACGTCCTCGGAGACGGAGAACAGCGGCAGCCGGTGCCGGGCGCACGCGGCCACCAAGTCCTGCGGAATCCCGGCCTGTTCGGCCTCGCCCGCCGCCAGCCCGGCCACTCCGGCCGCGGCGAGGTGCCGTACGAACGGCTCGGAGTCCTCGGCGCGGCGGTGCCAGGCCAGGCCGGTGAGGACCAGTTCGCCGCCGGAGAGGTAGCGGCTCGGGTCGCTGAGGTCGGTCGTCATCACGCCCCGCACGGCGCGGTCCAGCTCGTCGTCGCCGCCGAGCAGCCGGAGGCCGAGCGCGGGGGTCTGCAGAAGGGTGCGCAGCCGCATGGTCGTTCGCCGTTTCGTCGTCGCGGGCCGCCGGGGAGCCGCCCGGCGCGGTGAGTGCGAGGTGGGTGAGTACGGGGAGGCCGGGCGCGTCCGGTGCGTCCGCCGGGTCCGGTGGGAAGCCGCGAGACCGCCGAGCCGCGGCCTTCGTTCGAATCTACAAGACCGTCCGCGCGACCAGGCAAGTGCTTCATGGTTTCGGTGACTGCACCGGCACGGGCGGGGATCGGTGTACTGATCCGGCGTCGCGTGTACCGGCACGGTACGCGCCGCCCGGACGGGCCCCGGGCCGCCCCACGACCTACGGAGACCCCATGGAGTTCCTGCGCCCCGCCGACTGGCAGGAGGCGCTCGCCGCGAAGGCCGAGCACCCCGCCGCCGTGCCCATCGCAGGCGGCACCGACGTCATGGTCGAGCTGAACTTCGACCACCGCCGGCCCGGCCACCTGCTGGACCTGAACCGCGTCGCCGAGCTGCACGAGTGGGAGGTCGGCGAGGAGTACGTACGCCTCGGCGCCTCCGTGCCGTACGCGCGCATCATCGAGCGGCTGCGCGCCGAGCTGCCCGGTCTCGCGCTCGCCGCGCACACCGTCGGCTCCCCGCAGATCCGCAACCGCGGCAGCGTGGGCGGCAACCTCGGCGCCGCCTCGCCCGCCGGCGACTCGCATCCGCCGCTGCTCGCGGCCGGCGCGGAGGTCGAGGCCGAGTCGGTGCGCGGCACCCGCCGCATCCCGGTCGAGGACTTCTACACCGGAGTCAAGCGGAACGCCCTCGCCGACGACGAGTTGATCAAGTGGGTGCACGTCAGGAAGGCCACGGGCCCGCAGCAGTTCGCCAAGATCGGCACCCGGAACGCGATGGTGATCGCGCTGTGCGGCTTCGCCGTCGCGCTGCACCCGGAGGACCGCACCGTGCAGGCGGCCGTCGGCTCGGCCGCGCCCACCCCGTTCCGTGCGTACGCGGCCGAGGAGTTCGTGACCGCCGCGCTCGCCGACGCGGGCCTGTGGGACAGCGGCGCGCCGCTGCCGGAATCCCTGCTCCGGCGGTTCGGCGAACTGTGCTCCGGCGCCTGCAACCCGATCGACGACGTACGCGGCAGCGCCCGCTACCGCCGGCACGCGGTCGGCGTGATGGCCCGCCGCACTCTCGGCTGGGTGTGGGACGCCCACCGGGGTGCGCACAGCGACGACGAGGGAGGCGCACAGTGCGCGTGACATTCACCGTGAACGGACGGCGGCACGAGGCCGACGACGTGTGGGAGGGCGAGTCGCTGCTGTACGTGCTGCGCGAGCGGATGGGCCTGCCCGGCTCCAAGAACGCCTGCGAGCAAGGCGAATGCGGCTCGTGCACGGTCCGCCTGGACGGACTCCCGGTGTGCGCCTGCCTGGTGGCGGCCGGACAGGTCGAGGGCCGGGACGTCGTCACCGTCGAAGGGCTCGCCGACTACGCGGCACGCCGCGAAGAGCGGGCCGGCAACGCCGAGTTCGCCGGCTCGAACGCCAACGACCCTGCGTCCGGGGCCGGTTCGGGCGCCTCCGCGGCCGACGAGCAGCGCTGGACGCCCAAGGGCGCCGGCCCCGGCTCCGGCACCCGGCTCGCCCCCGTGCAGCAGGCGTTCATCGACGCCGGCGCCGTCCAGTGCGGCTTCTGCACGCCCGGACTGCTGGTCGCCGCCGACGAGTTGATCGAGCGCAACGCCCGCCCGTCCGACGCCGACATCCGCGAGGCCCTGTCCGGGAACCTGTGCCGCTGCACCGGCTACGAGAAGATCCTCGACGCCGTACGGCTGGCCGCCGCCCGCGCCGACTCCGGGCCCGCCGGATCCGCCGAGCCCGAGGAGGCCCGCTGACATGGCCGACGTCACCCGCACTCCCACCGACCTCACCCAGGCCAGCGCCACCCGCGGCGGCATCGGGGAGTCCACGCTGCGGCCCGACGGAACGCTCAAGGTGACCGGCGAGTTCGCGTACTCGTCCGACCTGTGGCACGAGGACATGCTGTGGGGCTGCACGCTGCGCAGCCCGCACGCGCACGCCGAGATCCGCTCCGTCGACGTGTCCGAAGCGCTCAAGACCCCCGGCGTTCATGCGGTGTTGACGCACGACGACCTGCCCGCCGAGACGCACTTCGGGCTGGAGATCCGCGACCAGCCGGTGCTGGCGAAGGACCGGGTGCGCTACCACGGCGAGGCCGTGGCGATCGTCGCCGCCGACCACCCGGAGACCGCCCGCCGCGCCGCCGCGAAGATCCGCGTCGACTACGCCGAACTCCCGCCCGTACACGACGAGGAGAGCGCGCTCGGCGACGGCGCGACGCTGCTGCACCCGGGCCGCGCCGACCACCACGCGGGCCACGTGCCGCACCCCAACATCGTGCACCGGCAGCCCGTGCGCCGCGGCGACGTGGCGGCGGCGAAGGCCCGCGCCGACGTCGTGGTGGCGGGCGACTACGAAGTCGGCATGCAGGACCAGGCGTTCCTCGGACCCGAGTCGGGGCTGGCCGTGCCCGCCGAGGACGGCGGCATGGACCTGTACATCGCGACGCAGTGGCTGCACGTCGACCGCGACCAGCTCGCGCCCGTGCTCGGGCTGCCGCCCGAGAAGGTACGGCTGACGCTGTCCGGCGTCGGCGGCGCGTTCGGCGCCCGCGAGGACCTGTCGATGCAGGCGCACGCCTGCCTGCTGGCCCAGGTCACGGACCGCCCCGTGAAGATCGTCTACAACCGCTACGAGTCGTTCTTCGGGCACGTGCACCGCCATCCCGCGAAGCTGCACTACGAGCACGGCGCCACCCGGGACGGTCAACTCCTGTACATGACCTGCCGGATCGTGCTGGACGGCGGCGCCTACGCCTCGTCCTCGCCGGCCGTCGTCGGCAACGCCGCCTCGCTGTCCGCGGGCCCGTACGCCGTCGACAACGTCGACATCGAAGCCCTCGCCCTCTACACCAACAACCCGCCGTGCGGGGCGATGCGCGGCTTCGGAGCGGTGCAGGCGTGCTTCGCGTACGAGGCGCAGATGGACAAGCTCGCCGCGGCGCTGGAGATGGACCCGGTCGAGCTGCGGCAGCGCAACGCCATGACCCAGGGCACACTGCTGCCGACCGGGCAGCGGGTGGACTCCCCGGCGCCGGTCGCGGAGATCCTGCGCCGCGTCAAGTCCCGGCCGCTGCCGCCGGAGAAGCAGTGGGAGACCTCGGCCCCCGACCCGTCCGCCCCGGACCGGTCGACGGGCGGCGCCCGCGGCGTCGACGTACGCGCGCTGCCCGGCGGGCTGTCCAACACCACGCACGGCGAAGGCGTCGTACGCGGCGTCGGCTACGCGGTCGGCATCAAGAACGTCGGCTTCTCCGAAGGCTTCGACGACTACTCGACGGCCCGGGTACGCCTCGAAGTCGTCGGCGGCGAACCGGTCGCCATGGTGCACACCGCGATGGCCGAGGTCGGGCAGGGCGGCGTCACCGTGCACGCCCAGATCGCCCGCACGGAACTCGGCGTCTCCGGCGTGACCATCCACCCCGCGGACACCCAGGTCGGCTCGGCCGGCTCCACCTCCGCGTCCCGGCAGACGTACATGACGGGCGGCGCGATCAAGGCCGCGTGCGAGGCCGTACGCGAGAAGGTGCTGGAGCGCGGCCGCGCCGAGTTCGGCAGCTACCACCCGGCCTGGGCGCACGCCGAACTCCTGCTGGAGGGCGGCAAGGTGGTCACCGACGGCGGCGAGGTCGTCGCGGATCTGGCGGAGGTGCTGGGGAGTTCGGCGATCGAGGAGGAGGTCGAGTTCCGGCACCGGCCGACCGAGGCGTTCGACCTCACCACCGGGCAGGGCTTCGGGCACGTGCAGTACAGCTTCGCCGCGCACCGCGCCGTCGTCGAGGTCGACACCGAACTGGGCCTCGTCAAGGTCGTCGAGCTGGCCTGCGCCCAGGACGTCGGCAAGGCGCTCAACCCGCTGTCGGCCGTCGGCCAGATCCAGGGCGGCACGACGCAGGGGTTGGGGCTCGCCGTCATGGAGGAGATCCTCGTCGACCCCGCCGCGAAGGTCCGCAACCCCTCGTTCACGGACTATCTGATCCCCACGATCCTGGACACCCCGACCATCCCCGTGGATGTCCTCGAACTCGCCGACGAGCACGCGCCGTACGGGCTGCGCGGCATCGGCGAGGCGCCGACGCTGTCCTCCACTCCGGCCGTCGTCGCCGCCGTCCGCAACGCGACCGGACTCGACCTGAACCGGGTGCCGGTGCGTCCGGAGCACCTGACGGGGACGTGACGCCCGGCGTCGCGTCCTCCGCGTAGGACGGCGCCCGTGCCGGCCGGCGGCCGGCACTGGGCACCGCGTACGCAGCCGACTCACCCCCTACTCACAGCCGACTCACATCCCAACTCGCAGGCAACCAACGACAGTTCGTCTCGGGCCGTCCCCCGGGTCGTGCGTCTCGACATCCCCAGAGGAGACGGCACAGATGACCCAGTCCCATGTGGAGCCGGAGACCACGGCGGAGGACGCGGGCAGGGGCTCGCGCGTGCCCGCCGGCCGGTCCTGGCTCGACCGCTACTTCCACATCTCCGAACGCGGCTCGACGCTCGCCCGCGAAGTACGCGGCGGCGTCACGACGTTCATGGCGATGGCCTACATCGTCCTGCTCAACCCCGTGATCCTGTCGGTGCAGGACGTGCACAAGCACACTCTGGACCCCGGCCAGGTCGCGACGGCCACCGCGTTCGCCGCCGCGGTCACCACGCTGGTGATGGGCGTCGTCGGCAACGTGCCGCTCGCGCTCGCCGCCGGGCTGAGCGTGTCCGCGGTGCTCGCCTTCCAGGTCGCGCCGGAGATGTCCTGGCCGGACGCGTTCGGGATGTGCGTCGTCTACGGCGCCGTGATCATCCTGCTCGTCGTCACCGGGCTACGGCGGCTGATCATGGACGCCATACCGCTGGCGATGAAGCACGCCATCACCATGGGCATCGGCCTGTTCGTGACGCTGATCGGACTCGTACAGGCCGGATTCGTCACGAGTACGCCCGGGCCCGGCGGCGTCGCCGGGGACAAGCCGATCCAGCTCGGCACCAGCGATCTGCTCACCGGCTGGCCGGTGTTCTGCTTCGCGGTGACCGTGCTGCTGATCTTTCTGCTCCAGGTGCGCAGGGTGCCCGGCGCGATCCTGATCGGCATCGTCGGCGGCACCCTCGTCGCCGCCGCGGTGCACCAGCTCGCCGGACTGGACAAGAAGGACTGGGGCGGCCGCAACGCACCCGAGATCGGCGGAAGCATCGTCTCCACACCGGACTTCGGGCTGCTGGGCAAGGTGTCCTTCGGCGGCATCGGACAGGTCGGCGCGGTCACCGTCGGCGTCGTCGTCTTCACGCTCGTGCTCGCCGGCTTCTTCGACGCCATCGGCACCATCATCGGCATCGGCCAGCAGGCCCAACTCGCCGACCGCGACGGCCGGATGCCCGGTCTGACGAAGGCGCTCACGATCGACGGCGCGGGCGGAGTCGTGGGCGGGCTGTGCGGCGCGTCCGGGCAGACCGTGTTCGTGGAGTCGACGGCGGGCGTCGGCGACGGCGCCCGCACCGGGTTCGCCAGCGTCGTCACCGGGCTCGGCTTCGCGCTCTGCCTGTTCTTCACGCCGCTCGCGCAGGTCATCCCCACCCAGGTCGCCGCGGCGGCGCTCGTCGTCATCGGGTCGATGATGATGACGAACGCGCGGCACATCGACTGGACGGACTCGGCCACCGCGATCCCGGTCTTCCTCACCACCGTGCTGATGCCGTTCACGTACTCCATCACCGCGGGCATCGCCGCCGGCTCCATCTCGCACGTGCTGATCAAGGCGGTGCAGGGCAAGTGGCGCGAGCCGGGGTGGCTGATGTGGGGGCTGGCTGGGGTCTTTCTGGTCTACTTCTCGCTCAGCGCCGTCGAGGGCTGGCTGGGCGCGAAGTAGCGTCCCCCACCGGGTACTCGGCGATCGGGCGGACCGGGGCGCGGGCCGTGGCGCAGGAGCACCGGTCGCAGGAGGCAGGCCGTACCGGCTCGCGGTACGGACACGTCGCAAGGAGAGCCAGATGCTGGACATCGCCACCGAACTGCACCGGTGGTGCCGTGCGGGGCGGGACTTCGCGGTCGCCACGGTCGTCTCCGTCGGCGGCAGCGCGCCCCGGCAGCCGGGCGCCGCGCTCGCCGTCGACGCCGGCGGCGAGGTGGTCGGCAGCGTCTCGGGCGGCTGCGTCGAGGGCGCGGTGTACGAACTGTGCCGCGAGGCGCTGGAGTCGGGCGCCGCCGGCGGATCGGGCGGTGCCGGTGCGGCCGCCGGGGCGCGCGCCACCGTCGAGCGGTTCGGCTTCGGCGACGAGGACGCCTTCGCCGTCGGGCTCACCTGCGGCGGCGTACTCGACGTCCTCGTCGCCCCCTACCGCGCCGAGGACCCGTCGCGGGCCGCGCTGACGGAGGCGCTGGGCGCGGCCGTGCGCGGCGAGCCGGTGGCCGTGGCCCGCGTCGTCGACGGCCCGCCCGAACTGCTCGGCGGCGCACCGCTGTTCGTGCGCCCCGGCACCGCCCGGGCCGCCGGCGGTGCCCGAGCCGCGGCCGCCCGTACGGGAGGTCTCGGCGGGCACCCGCTGCTCGACGCGACGGTCGCTGCCGAAGCCGGAGCGCTGCTGGAGGCGGGCCGTACGGGCACGGTCGAGGTCGGCGCCTCCGGCAGCCGGTGCGGGCGCCCGGTGACGGTGCTGGTCGAGTCGAGCGTGCCGCCGCCGCGGATGCTGGTGTTCGGCGCGGTCGACTTCGCCGGTGCGCTCGCCCGCGCCGGCTCCTTCCTCGGCTACCGCGTCACGGTCTGCGACGCGCGCCCGGTGTTCGCGACGGCCGCCCGCTTCCCGGACGCGCACGAGGTCGTCGCCGAGTGGCCGCACCGCTACCTCGACCGGCAGGTCGCGGAGCAGTCGCTCGACGTACGCACCGCGATCTGCGTCCTCACGCACGACGCCAAGTTCGATGTGCCGCTGCTGGAGCGGGCGTTGCGGCTGCCCGTCGGCTACGTGGGCGCGATGGGCTCGCGCCGTACGCACGAGGACCGGCTGGCCCGGCTGCGCGAGGCCGGGCTGGGCGAGCGGGAACTCGCCGCGCTGCACTCGCCGATCGGCCTCGACCTCGGCGCGCGCACCCCGGAGGAGACCGCGCTGTCCATCACCGCCGAGATCGTCGCCGGCCGGCACGGCGGCTCCGGGCGGCCGCTCACCGGCGCGCACACTCCGATCCACCACGAGGGGCCGGACGCGCACGGAAGGCGCGAGGGCCCGAACGGCCGGGCGGGTTCCGGGAGTTACGGGCGTACGCACCGTGAAGGGCCGGAAACCGCCGCGCCGAACGCGCCCGCCTTGCGATGATCGCCCCGTGACGGAGGAACGAATGCCGCGGACGAACCACCCGTCCGCACCTGCCGAGCCGCCCGAGCCGCGCGTACCCGCCGTGACGGCCGGGTGCGGGCTGGCGGCCTTCGTGCTCGGCCTGCTCTACGCGCTGGCGAGCGTCTACTGGGCGGCGGGCGGCACGGTCGGACTCGCCACCGTGGGCGGCGAGTTGGAGCGGCTGCTGCGCTCGCGCGCCACGGGCATGGTCGCGGTGGTGTGGCTGACCGCGGCCTTGAAGCTGGCGGGCGCGCTGCTGGGGCTCGCCCTCGCCCGCGACCGGCGCGGGCCGCTGCCGCGCTGGGCCGTTCCGGCGCTGTCCTGGACTGCGGCCGCCGTACTCACGCTGTACGGCGGGGTGTTGGTGGCCGGACAGGTGCTGGTGCAGCTGGGCGCGGTGGCGCCGGCCCCGGACATGGACTGGCGGGCGTTCCACTGGCACCTGTACCTGTGGGACCCGTGGTTCCTGGCGTGGGGGCTGCTGCTGGGCGCGGCGGTCGGTGCCCGGGCCCGCGCCCGGCGCCGGAACCGGGACGCGGCGCCAGGCTGAGCGCCCGGCTGAGCGCTCCGCGGGCGGCCCGTACCCCGGGTGCGGTGCCCGGGCCCCAAGCCTCCAACGCCCGTGCTCAGTCCCGCAGTTGCAGGTACCGCGCCGGCACCGCGTCCGTCAGCCACACCCCGTTCTCGCTCACCCGGAACGTGTGCCCGTCCCGGTGCATCGCGCCCGCACGGACCGGCAGCACCACGGCGCGGCCGCGGCGGGCGCCGACGCGGGTCGCCGTCTCGCGGTCGGGGGAGAGGTGCACGGCGTGCCGGTTCATGGGCCGTAGCCCCTCGTCGCGGATGGCGGCGAGGAAGCGCGCCACGGTGCCGTGGTAGAGCCACTCCGGCGGTTCCGTGGCGGGGAGTTCGAGGTCCACTTCTACCGAGTGGCCCTGGTTCGCGCGGATGCGGTCGCCGTCGAGCGCGTACCGCTGCTTGTCGTTCGCCGCGACGACCTCCGCCAACTCCGCGCGGGTGAAGGGGAATCCGTGTGCTGCGGCGGCCCGCAGCAGTTCGTCGACGCCGGTCCAGCCCCGGGCGTCCAGCTCAATGCCGATGCGGCCCGGGTCGTGTCTGAGATGCCGGGCCAGGAATTTCGATATCCGCACGTTGCGTTGCCGGTTCACAGCCCGCAACGCTGCCATACGCCACCCGCTGCGCGCTCGCCGCGGCCCTGCGGCCCGTCGTCACCAGTCCCAGCAGCAGTACGGCGGCGCCGCAGCCGGCGATGATCCACCAGCCCGCGATGCGGCTGCCCGCCGCCACCGTCGCCCCCACCACCGCGACGCCCAGCGCGGAGCCGACCTGCCGGCTGGTCGAGGCGATGCTGGCCGCCAACCCGGCGCGGGCGCGCGGCATCCCGGACACGGCGGCGTTCGTGATGGGCGCGTTCACCAGCCCGAAGCCGATGCCGAACAGCACGTACGCGGCCAGCAGCCGGCCGTCCGAAGGCTCGCCGCCGAAGCCCGCGAACAGCAGCCCGCCCGCGGCCATCCCGGCGCCCGCCAGCACCATCGGCAGCCGCGCCCCGCGCACCCCGACCAGGTGCCCGGACAGCGGCGCGCACACGGCCATCATCACCGCCGCGGGAAGCAGCCGCACGCCCGCCCCGAGCGCGGACAGGCCCCGATCGCCCTGCAGATACAGCGTGTTGAGGAACAGGAAGCCCGCGAGCGCGGCGAACGCGGTCACCGCCGTGACCGTCGCACCGCTGAACGGCACGCTGCGGAAGAACCGCGGCTCGATCAGCGGCTCCGTACGCCGCCGCTCGTACGGCACGAGCACGGCCGCCGCGACCGCACTGGCGGCGAACGCGCCCAGGATCGGCGGCGACGTCCAGCCGCTCCGGCCGCCTTCGATGATGCCGAAGGTGAGCGCGCCCAGCGCCGCGATGACCAGCAACTGGCCCACGGGGTCCGGGCGTCGGGCGCGCGGGGCCCGCGACTCCGGGACGAAGCGCGCGGCCAGGGCGAACGCGGCCGCGGCGACCGGCAGGTTCAGCCAGAAAATGGAGCGCCAGCCCTCCGCGGCGACCAGCGCGCCGCCGAGTATCGGCCCGAGCGCCATGGACAGCCCCTGGACGCCGCCCCATACGCCGATGGCGCGCGCCCGCTCCCGCGGCTCCGTGAAGGTGTTGGTGATGATCGACATCGCGACCGGGTTGAGCATCGAGCCGCCGACCGCCTGCACCGCGCGGAACGCGATCAGCCAGCCCAGCCCGGGCGCCAGCGCGCACAGCAGCGACCCGGCGAAGAACAGCGCCAGCCCGGTCTGGAACGTACGGCGGCGTCCGACCCGGTCGGCCGTGGAGCCGGCCAGCATCAGGAACGAGGCCAGTACCAGCGTGTAGGCGTCCAGCGTCCACTGCAGCCCGGAAACGGAGGCGTGCAGGTCCCGTTGGAGCGCGGGCAGCGCCACGTTGAGCGCGGTCGTGTCGAGGCTGACGATCAGCAGGCTCATACAGCAGATCGCCAGGATCAGCCGCCGGCGCCCGCGCGGTATGCCGTCACCGGCGGCGCCCGGCGAGCCGGAGGAGTACGGCGAGCCGGCGGAGCCGGCGGAGTCCGGGGAGACAGCAGGGCACATGCCTGTAAGGATCCCCCGCCCAACGGCCGTTCATGGTACGGGGGGTGGCTCACGCGGCACCCGGTGCTCCAGGATGATCCCCGCGACCCCCGGCGGCCCCAACGCGCCGCGGCGCCCCCGGCGCTCCGGCCGGTCTCCGGCGGCCCGCACGCCCGCGCTGCGCAGAGGAGAGACGATGACGGCCACCGAACGCGACGGCTCCGCGGCCGCCGGCCCCACCGAAGCCTTCCGCACCGCACGGGACACCCTGCTGCGCCACCGCACCGACTACGAGGCCGCGCGTGCCGCCTTCTCCTGGCCCGCGCCCTAGCACTTCAACTGGGCGCTGGACTGGTTCGACGCCATCGCCGCCGGAAACGAGCGGACCGCCCTGCACATCGTCGAGGAGGACGGCGCGAGCGCCCGCTACTCCTTCGACGAGCTGCGCATCCGCTCCGACCGCGTCGCCAACTGGCTGCGTGCGCAGGGGGTTTCGGCTGGCGACCGGGTGGTGCTGATGCTCGGCAACCAGGTCGAGCTGTGGGAGACGCTGCTGGCCTGCATGAAGCTGCGCGCGGTCGTCATCCCCGCCGCCCCGCTGCTCACCCCGGACGATCTCGCCGACCGCATCGGCCGCGGCGGCGCCCGGCACGTCGTCGTACGCGCCCAGGACAGCGGGAAGTTCGCGACGGTGGCCGGCGACTACACCCGCATCCGGGTCGCCGGGGACGCCGAACAGTCCGCGGGCGAGGGCTGGTCGGCCTACGAGGACGCCTACGCCGCGCCGGCCGGATTCGAGCCCGACGGGCCGACCCGCGCCGACGACCCGATGCTGCTCTACTTCACCTCCGGCACCACCGACCTGCCGAAGCTGGTGGAGCACACCCATGTCTCGTACCCCGTGGGCCACTTGGCGACGATGTACTGGATCGGGCTGCGGCCCGGCGACGTGCATCTGAACATCTCCTCGCCGGGCTGGGCCAAGCACGCCTGGTCCAACGTGTTCGCGCCCTGGAACGCGGAGGCGACGATCTTCATCCACAACTACACGCGGTTCGACGCCGGTCGGCTGCTGGCGGAGATGGACCGGGCCGGCGTGACGAGCTTCTGCGCGCCGCCGACGGTGTGGCGGATGCTCGTACAGGCGGACCTGAGCGCGCTGCGGAACGTGCCGCGCGAGGTCGTCGCCGCCGGCGAACCCCTCAACCCGGAGATCATCGAGCAGGTGCGCGCCGCCTGGGGCAGGACCATCCGGGACGGCTTCGGGCAGACCGAGACCGCCGTGCAGGTCGCCAACTCGCCCGGCCAGCAGCTGAAACCGGGCTCGATGGGCCGGCCCATGCCGGGGTACGAAGTGACGCTGCTGGACCCGGTGACCGGCGAACCGGACGCCGCTGAAGGCGAGATCAGCCTCGTGCTCTCGCCCCGCCCGGTCGGCCTGATGACCGGCTACCGCAGCGGCGGCGGCCCCGGAGCGGCCCCCGCCGCGGAGGCCACGTCGGGCGCCTACTACCGCACGGGCGACATCGGTTCGCGGGACGAGGACGGTTACATCACCTACATCGGCCGCGCCGACGACGTGTTCAAAGCGAGCGACTACAAGATCTCGCCGTTCGAGCTGGAGAGCGCGCTGCTGAGCTGCCCCGCGGTCGCGGAGGCCGCGGTGGTGCCCTCCCCGGATCCGGTGCGGCTGTCGGTGCCGAAGGCGTACGTGGTGCTCGCCGAGGGCTGGGCGCCGGACGCGGAGACGGCGCGGACGGTCTTCGCGCACTCCCGGTCGGTGCTGGCGCCGTACAAGCGGATCCGCGTCGTGGAGTTCGCGGAGCTGCCCAAGACGATCTCCGGCAAGATCCGCCGCGTCGAACTCCGCGCACACGCGGCGGATTCCCCGGCCGGCGAGTTCCGCGAAGAGGACTGCCTCTAGCGGAAGTTGGGCCGGGGTCGGGCCAGGGTCAGCTTCTAGGTGCGGCTGACGGCGCGGGTGATGCCCGCGGCGACGGTGCCCGCGAGGATCCAGCCGGCGGCGACGAGCGCGTAGGACAGCCACTGGCAGAGGCCGTGCGGGTCGAAGGAGCGCGCCTGTCCGAAGTCCACGACGGGCAGCAGCAGATCGAGCGTGTAGACGAGCGGGTTGAAGGCGGGCGCCTTGCCCGGCTCCAAAGGGGGCGGATGGTGCAGCCCGAACGCGCTCGTGCCGGCGGCCAGCAGCACCGCCAGCCAGCCCGCCGCCCGCAGCGGCCGGTAGCCGTAGCCGACGGCGGCGTCCTGGAGGTGGCCCCACCAGCGCGCGTACCAGGGCTGCGCGGCGCGGCGCCGGCGCTGCGCGGCCAGCCGGACGGTGCGGGCCGCGTCGTCATCGCCGAGCCGGACGTAGGCGGCGGCGAGTTCTTCGTACGCACCGGGCACGAAGCCGTCCGCGTCCCGCTCCAGCACCGACAGCCGTGCGCGCGCGGGCAGTTGGGGCGCGAGCGCGAGATAGCCGAGGCGGTTCAGGAGTACGGTCTCCGGCCACACCCCGGGGTCGGCGTAGAGCAGGTCGAAGCGGGCGTTGCGCAGGTTGACGGTGCCGCGGATCGGCGCGGCCGCGCGCAGCGACAGCTCGGCGGCGGTGCACCCGCTGGCCCGCAGCGCGAGGTTGCCGCCGTCGTTGGACAGCTGCGCGTGCGCGAGGTCGACGGTGCCGGCGACCGCCGCGCCGCGCAGATCGACGCAGCCCCGCGCGGTCAGCCCGACAGCGGTCAACTCGGCGCCCACGGAGAGGTTTTCGGCCCGCAGCGCCTTGTCGCCCGGGCGTTCCAGTACGGCGCCGGACAGGTCCAGCTTCCCGGCGATGCGGGCGCGGCTGAGCCGGACCTCGCCGCGGGCGCGCAGCCCGGGGCAGACCCAGTCGAGGTCGACGGTGGCCGCGGTGGCGGTGAGCGCGGGCTCGCCGGTGCCGGGGGACCCGTCGCCGGTGCCGTCGCCGTCGCCGTCGAGTTGTCCGTTGCCGGGTACGCCGTCGTCGCCTGCGCGGCTGTCGAGTACGGCGTCCTCCAGGTTGACCGTGCGCCCCACGCGGGCGCCGGTGAGCAGCAGCCGGCCCCGCGCCGACAGCCGGGCGCCGGCGATCCCGCCGCCCACGGTGGCGTTGCCGGCGTGCAGACAGACGCCGCCGGGTGCGCTCAACTCGGCGTCCAGCAGGTTCAGTTCGCCGTCGATCCAGGCGCCGGCCAGGGCGAGCGCGCCGTGCGCCGCGAGTCCCGGCGCCCACAGGTCGTTCTCGATGCGGGCCGCGTCGAGTTCCAGCGCGGCGCCGCCCCCGGAGCGGGCGCCGGCGCCGGATCCGGAGCCGAGCCAGGCGTGCTCGGCGAGCAGCGCGCCCGAGATGCGGGCGCCGGTGAGCCGCAGCGGTCCGGTGCTGCGGCACCGGGTCAGGTGCAGCGCCCCGTCCGTGTGCAGCCCGTACGCGACCAGCCCGGGCAGCACCGACTCGGTGAAGTTGAGCTGCCTGGTGCGCGCCGCGTGCAGGTCGGGGGCCTGCTCGAAGCGGCAGGCGCGGAACCGCACCGGGACGTCGACGGCGGCGTTGCCCAGGTCGAGCCGGCCGCTGATCCGCGCCCCGGTGACCCGCAGCGCGGGTATGCCGTCGCCGTCCGCCGCGGTCCGCAGCAGCAGCGCCCGCAGCACCTCGGCCCGCACCGTGCGCTCCGGCCCGAACTCCTCCGGCCGGCCCGGGAGTTGCCCGTCCCCGGCCCGGCGGAAGTCGACTTCGCCGCCGTGTGCGACGGCGTCCCGTATCCGCCGCTCCGCCGCGGACAACCGCCGCGCGCTTCCCGTACGCGAGCCCGCCCGGCGCAACTCCCCACCCCCACGCTGCCGTTCCGTCCGCCCGGATGGCCGGATGTACGGGCGGAATCTAGCCGATCGGCGTGCCGTCTAGCCGATCAGTGCGTCCGCGGAGTCGTTGACCGGCTGCGGGGTGCCGGTGAGGTCCAGTACGAACAGCGCGACCGTCAACTTGTCGGCGCGCACCCGGGATTCGTGCGTGTAGCCGGCGAGCGAGAAGCAGACCGCGGTCACCGAGTCGTTGAGCGCGTTCAGCCACAGCGTTTCGACGGCGCGCGGCGAGGTCGGCTCGATCGTCGAGTCGACGTGTGCGACGACGCCCGGGCCGCGCAGGTCGATCCCGGAGGCGGGGTGCTTGTCCGCGGCCCGTACGTCGGCGAAGCCGAGCCAGCGCAGATACTGTGCGGCGGCCGTGCGGACGTCCTGCGCGGTGCGGATGGTGACGGGCGAGAACGCGGGCCGGCTTCCGCTCGCGGCGGTCGCGCGGTCGGGGCGGGCGTCCCGCCGCTCCGGGCCGCTCGCTGCGGGCTCGCGTCCCTCGCAGCCGCTGGACCGCCCGGAGCCCTCGGGTCCGGCTGCCAACTCCCCGGAGCCGCCGGTGGTTTCGGGGTCTACGGTCGGGTGCCGCTCGCGCCCGCCGTCACCGCCCGGTGCCGCCGGTCCGTACGCACCGCCCGTACCGCTCGTACCGCTCGTACCGCTCGCACCACCCGTACTCCCGGTGCCGCCCGTCCCGTTCGGGCGGCCTGCCGGGTCCGCGCCGTCGGCCGCGCCCGCGCCGTGCGGCTCCGACGGCACCGGGTGCGGCCGGAAGCGCGGCGGCGCGACGGGCAGCCGGAGTATCGCCCCGCACCCGCAGCCCAGTTCGGGCTGCGGCCACTGCTCGGCCGCACCGCACGACGGGCAGCGCACCTCCACCCAGGACCCTTCCCAGGTGCGGTGCCGCACCCGTACCGGAAGGCCGCCGTGCAGCAGCGGCAGCGTCACGGGAGCCCCGCACGCGCACGGATAGGCCGGGGGCGTGTAGGTGTGCTCGCGGCGGCACTCGGGGCAGCGCACGGGCACGCTTTCGGCCATCTCTTCGTCTCCGGAGGCGAATGGGAGAAGGGATCGGGGCTGCTCATATCGTCCCCGATCGTGGGGGTTTTACGAAGAGGAATACGAAGAGGAAAAGGCGGGAGTTCCCTGGCGCCGGCCCGCCGCCGCGAACTCCGCGCCGGCGTGCGGGACGCCGCCGCACCAGCCGCCGCACCGCACGTCAACCCGGCCGGTACGCCGCGGAGTCGGACTGCCCGGCGGGACAACCGGCCGCGGTGCGGCGGCAGTTCGTCGCCGCGGCCGCCCTCGGCTCACGCCTCGGGCGTGCCGATGTGCCGGCCGCGCCGGGCCCGCGGCCGTCCTCCGCGGCGCGGACGTACGCTTCGGCGCCGGGCCGATGTCGCCGGCCCCGGCGTAGCGGACGGCTCCGCTCCCGCTCACGTCTTCCGCCTCCACAGGCCGGGTGCCGTGCCGCGCCGCGCTGCGCCGGGACGGAGACCTGCGAGGCGAGGGCGCGGACGAGCTGTTCGAGCGGGCAAGGGCCGGAAGGGCCGGAACCCGAACCGCCCGTGACGTCCCGGGAGTTGAGCGTCGCGCGGCAGCCGGGCGCCGGCACGACGGACGCCGCCGCGGAGGAGACCTCCACGGCGGCCGCCCCACGGACGTACGTCGCTGGTACGTCCCCACACCGCCGGCCGACCCCTCGTCCTTGCAGACCGGCGGTGTGGGAACACGCGGCGGGCTGACCTCCCAATCGCCCACGCGCGCGCCTGTGTTGGCGGGCCCGGGCGGGCTCAGCCCGGCGAGGCGACGGCGGTCGGGGCGATGGCGGTCGGGGCGTGCGCCGGCTCGGTCGCCAGCTCCTCGAACTCGGTGACCGCGTCGATCCCGGCGCCGCTCATCGAGATGTTGGTGACCCGCTCCAGGATCGCCTCGACCACGACCGGCACCCGGTGTTCCGCGGCGAGCTTCTTCGCCTCCTCGAACGCCGGCAGCAGCGCGTCCGGTTCGCCGACCCGCAGTGCCTTGCAGCCCAGCCCCTCGGCGACCTTGACGTGGTCGACGCCGTAGCCGCCCAGCTCGGGGGAGTTGATGTTCTCGAACTCCAGGTTCACCTGGAAGTCCATCTCGAAGGCGCGCTGCGCCTGCCGGATCAGGCCCAGATACGAGTTGTTCACCAGCACGTGCACGTACGGGATGCGGTGCTGTGCGCCCACCGCCAGCTCCTCCAGCATGAACTGGAAGTCGTAGTCGCCGGAGAGCGCGACGACGCTCGCCTCGGGTGCCGCCGTCGCCACGCCCAGCGCGGCCGGCACGGTCCAGCCGAGCGGCCCGGCCTGGCCGCAGTTGATCCAGTGCCGCGGCCGGTAGACGTGCAGCATCTGGGCGCCCTGGATCTGGGACAGCCCGATCGTCGTGACGTAGACGGTCTCCGGGCCGAAGGCGCGGTTCATCTCCTCGTACACGCGCTGCGGTTTCAGCGGCACGTCGTCGAAGTGCGTACGCCGCAGCATCGTCGCCCGGCGCTGCCGGCAGGACTCCGCCCACGCCGAGCGGTCCGGCAGCCGGCCCGCGGCCTTCTCCTCGCGGGCCGCGTCGACGAACAGCCGCAGCGCGGCGCCCGCGTCGGAGACGATGCCGTAGTCCGGCGGGAAGATCTTGCCGATCTGGGTGGGCTCGATGTCGACGTGCACGAAGGTGCGGCCCGCGGTGTACGTCTCCAGCCTGCCGGTGTGCCGGTTCGCCCAGCGGTTGCCGATGCCGAGGACGAAGTCCGACTCCAGGAAGGTCGCGTTGCCGTAGCGGTGCTGGGTCTGCAGCCCGACCATGCCCGCGTTCAGCGGGTGGTCGTCGCCGACCGCGCCCCAGCCCATCAGCGTCGGCACCACCGGCACCCCGGTCAACTCGGCGAACTCCACCAGCAGTTCGGACGCGTCCGCGGTGATGACCCCGCCGCCGGCGACGATCAGCGGGCGCTCGGCCGCGGCCAGCATGGCGAGCGCCTTGTCGATCTGCCGGCGGGTCGCGGCGGGCCGGTGCACGGGCAGCGGCTCGTACGTGTCCGGATCGAACTCGATCTCGGCCTGCTGCACGTCCAGCGGCAGGTCGATGTGCACGGGCCCGGGCCGCCCGGAGCGCATCAGCTGGAACGCCTCCTGGAAGACGCCCGGCACCTGTGCCGCCTCGCGCACGGTCGTGGCCTTCTTGGTGACCGGCCGCGCGATGGACTCGATGTCGACGGCCTGGAAGTCCTCCTTGTGCAGGACCGGCGTCGGGGCCTGGCCGGTGATGGTCAGGATCGGGATGGAGTCGCCGATCGCCGAGTACAGGCCGGTGATCATGTCGGTGCCGGCCGGCCCGGACGTACCGATGCACACGCCGATGTTGCCGGGCTTGGCGCGGGTGTAGCCCTCGGCCATGTGCGAGGCGCCCTCCACGTGCCGGGCGAGCGTGTGCTCGATCCCGCCGGAGGCGCGCAGCGCGGCGTAGAACGGGTTGATGGCGGCGCCGGGGACACCGAAGGCGGTGTCCACGCCTTCGCGTTTGAGGATCTCAACTGCCGCTCGTGCGGCGGTCATTCGAGGCATGGGGACTCCTGTTCCGGTCTCGCGGCCGGGAGTGGCTGGGGCTGGGACTGCGGGTACGGACCTGGGCGGCGGGTGTGGACGTGCGGGAAAGCCGGGAGAGTGCCGGAAGGTATCCGGGCGGCGGCGCTCGGGCGCGACGGGACAAGTCAGCGCCGCCGCCCGGACGTTGAGGGCCCGCGGGTGCGCGGGGATGGTGCCCGCGGGCCGGCCTGCGGGGGAACGGGCCGCAGCCGGGCGGCGGTTGTCAGTCCGTCCGGCCGCTGGAGAGCCGCCGCACTCCGCGTACGAGCGCGGAGTGGTCGAGCCCGCCGTCGCCCTGCTGCCGCAGCGCGCCCACGAGTTGGGCGACGAGCGCGCCCGCGGGCACCGCGGAGCCGACGTTGCGCGCGGCCTCGGTGACGATGCCCATGTCCTTGTGGTGCAGGTCGATCTTGAAGCCGGGACGGAAGTCGCCGGCGAGGATGCTGTCCCGCTTCCGCGTCAGCACCGTCGACCCGGCGAGCCCGCCGTTCAGTA
>Ga0164243_10003718_pt1 | contig 24321 bp, 22 predicted proteins | sample OricompcompostOP_FD_108781 | JGI IMG/M metagenome (GOLD analysis project Ga0164243, IMG submission 108781) | Organic Plus compost microbial communities from Emeryville, California, USA - Original compost - Organic plus compost (OP) | ecosystem: Engineered > Solid waste > Mixed feedstock >...
ACCACAAAGCATTTCTGATTGTTGCGGATCGTAGTGCGGATCACTTCCGGCGGGATCGCCAGAAAGCTGTCGTCGAACGATCCCATCAGCACCACCGGCCATTCGACAAGACCGCCAACTTCAAGCAGCAGTCCCTCGTCCTCGACCAGTTCGAAACCCTGTGCGAAGGCAAGGTTCTTCGCTTCGGTTGCGATGATCTCGCGCCGCCGCGCGGGATCGACAATGACTTTGGCCTTTTCCAGCTTCGCCATCCAGTCGTCCTGATGGCGTACTTCGATCGCGCCAGGAGCGAGGAAGCGATGGCCATAGGTCGTGCTGCCGGATTTCAGTCCATCGATATCGAAAGAAACGATGTCCGGCTCTTCCGTTTCCGGACCGAAGGTTGCAACGATCGCATGCAGCGGTCGCACCCATGTCAGCGCACCGGGCTTGGCTGACGCCGCGCCCCAACGCATCGATTTCGGCCAGGGGAATTTGCGGATGATATCCGGCACGATCTCGGCGATCACCTCGATCGCCGCACGTCCGGGCTTTTCAATCACCGCGACATAGAACTCGCCCTTCTTCGGATCTTTCTCGATCTTGGCCTGATCCAGCGAGGTCAGTCCTGCGCTTTTCAAGAACCCGGCCACCGCGCCTTCCGGCGCGCCGACACGCGGGCCTTTTTTCTCTTCGCGGATATCCGCCTGCTTGACCGGAATGCCATGCACGACAAGAGCGAGCCGCCGCGGTGTCGCAAAGGCCTTCGCGCCTTCATAGACAAGCCCGGCATCGACAAGACGGTCGGTGACGAGTTTCCTCAGATCCTCCATCGCGCGCGGCTGCATGCGCGCCGGGATTTCTTCGGAAAAAAGTTCAAGGAGAAGGTCGGGCATCTTACTGCGCTCCACCCGCTTCGGTCGCGAGCCAGGCTGCGCCGCAGGCTTTCGCAAGTTCACGCACGCGCAGGATGTAGCTCTGCCGCTCGGTCACCGAGATGACGCCGCGCGCATCCAGCAGATTGAAGACGTGGCTCGCCTTGATGCACTGGTCGTAGGCCGGCAGCGCCATCAGATGACGTTCCGTCTTGCCGGGCTCTTTTTCGTTTTTTTGCCAGCCCGCCGCGAGATATTTCTGGCAAGCGGCCTCCGCCATCTTGAATTGCTCGAACAGCATCGCGGTGTCCGAGTGCTCGAAATTGTGCCGTGAATATTCCTGCTCGGCCTGCAGGAACACGTCACCATAGGTGACCTTCTTGTCGTCGGTGCGGCCGTTGAAATTCAGGTCATAAACGCGCTCGACGCCCTGCACATACATGGCGAGGCGCTCCAGCCCGTAGGTCAGCTCACCGGACACCGGCGCGCATTCGAAGCCCGCGACCTGCTGGAAGTAGGTGAACTGGCTGACTTCCATGCCGTCGCACCAGCATTCCCAGCCAAGCCCCCAGGCGCCCAGTGTCGGGCTTTCCCAGTCGTCCTCGACAAAGCGGATGTCATGGACCTTCGGGTCGATGCCGATGGCGTAGAGGGACTGCAGATAGAGATCCTGCAAATTTTCCGGCGACGGCTTCAGGATCACCTGGAACTGGTAATAATGCTGCAGCCGGTTCGGGTTCTCGCCATAACGGCCGTCCTTCGGCCGGCGCGAGGGCTGCACATAGGCCGCGTTCCAGGATTTTGGCCCGAGCGCCCGCAAAGTGGTCGCCGGATGGAAGGTACCGGCGCCGACCTCCATGTCGTAGGGCTGGAGGATGACACAGCCATAATCCGCCCAATACCGCTGAAGGGCGAGGATCAGGCCCTGAAAAGAGCGCGTGGGCTCCGGCGCGAGTGCGGAGGCTGACATTTCTGGCGGAATCCAAGGAGTTCGATTGTGCGGACTACCTATCGGCCGGGCCGGAACGGGTCAAGGAATCGCGCTTTACCGTGCCTTCGAAATACCTAAGCGAACCAATTGAAATCGCCCGTCCGGTTCGCCATGGTGCAATAAACTTGAAGGACTTGGGGATAGAGTCCTCCTCCAATCATTGGTGTGAAGGAAGGCCATGGCGAAGCCGACAGTTATCATCGTGGGCGCGGACAAGGGTGGCGTCGGCAAGACCACCGTTTCACGCACGATCCTCGACTATTTCACGGGCCGGAACGTGCCGATCCGGGCCTTCGACACGGAATCCCCCAAGGGAACATTGAGGCGCTTCCATCCGGATATCACCGAGGTCGTGGACGTGACCCAGGTGCCGGACCAGATGAAAATTTTCGACACCCTGTCGGACAGCAAGGTCACCCTGATCGACGTCCGCGCCGGCCTGCTGTCGACCACCCTCGCTGCCCTGCGCGATATCGGTTTTCTGGAATCGGCCAAGCGCGGCCAGATCCAGCTCGCCGTGTTCCATATCGTCGGGCCGTCGATCGCCTCGCTGAACGAAATCGCCGACATCGCGCCGTTCGTCACTGACGGCAAATATTATCTGGTGAAGAATTTCATCAACGAGACCAGCTTCTTCGATTGGGACGAGACGACCTACAATTCCTATTTCAAGAAGATCAAGGATGCGGTCGACATCACCATCCCGAAGCTGAACGAGATGGCCTACGAGCAGGTCGAACTGGCCTCGGTGCCGTTCGTCACCTTCATCGCCAACAAGGCGCCGAATGGCGATGCCGCCAATTATTCGTTCGTGCTGCGCGGCTACGTCCGCCACTGGCTTGGCAATGTGTGGGCGGAATTCGACCGCGTGAAGCTGCCCGACATCGTGACATCATCCGCGCCCCCGGCCGGCAAGTCGTCATCGGGAAGCGGCGAGCGCGGCGCTCAGGCCAAAAGCGGACAGGGCTGATCTCGCGCTTCGTTCTGTTGCGCTGTCATGGTAGGGACCTGCTCGCTTCGCGACCGGGCTGGTTCACCCCTGTTGAATCAACCCTTCGTGCATGTATGAGCATGATCTTTCTGAAAATCGGTATCCACTTTCCGATCAGGCTCTAAAAGCGTTGAGCCATCATGGCGCGGCTGAAATCGATCTTCATCGTCTGCTCGCCGCGCCAGCGCGTCGGCAAAACACTGATCGCGCGAGCACTGACCGAGTTCATCCTCGCCAACGGCCGCTCAGCCGTGGCCTTCGACCTCAACCCGAACAACACCGCCCTGTCCGGATTTTTGCCGCGCTATACGGCGCCGGCCGATATCGACGCGACGCGCGGGCAGATGGCGCTGTTCGATGAACTGATTGCCGAAGACGAGGTGGTGAAGATCATCGACCTTGGCGACGAAGTCTTCGACAAGTTCTTCACGCTGATCCGCAAGATCGGTGTCGCCGAGGAAGCAAAGCGCCGCGGCATTGACGTCGTGACGTTGTTCATCGGCGATCCCGATCCGCGTTCGGCGCAAAGCTATGAAGACACCTACCGCGCTTTCAACCAGATAGCGCTGGTCCCCGTGCATAACGAGCAGATCGCCAATCTGCAGGACTACATGCAGTATTTCCCGAACCCGGTCTCGGGCGAGCCGCCGGTGCGCATTCCCGTACTCAGCCCGTTCCTAAAGTCGATCGTCGACAAGCCGGGCTTTTCGTTTGATGACTATCTCGAGCGCGCCATCAACACGCGGACCGAGCTACATGAATGGATCGAGCGCGTCTTCGTCGAGTTCCGCGAGCTGGAATTGCGGCTTTTGCTGCGCGAGCTGAAATCGTCACTGACGCTGCGGTAACGTGTGCCAAGCGGCCAAACCGCAGGAATTTTTCACCGCAACATCGAACCTTCTCCAAGGCTGCCGCGACGAAGTTTCAGAACCTCTGAAACATCGGCCGTCGCAGCCTGGAGCCCATCATGAGCATCGAATTCGCCATTATCCTTGCAATCGCCGCGTTCTCGGGCTTCGCGATGCTGGGTCACATGGTCGTGTTCGGCGCCATGTTCGCCCATGCCGATCGCGTGAGCGCCCGTCATGACAATATGGCGGAAGACCTGTCGGAATTGGCCGCTTAATAGCGAAGGGTTCAACACCCTTCGTCAGTGCCCTTCGAATGACACCAGCGTACGCACATTGACGCCAAGTGCGCGCAGCTTGTCGGCGCCGCCAAGGTCCGGCAGGTCGACCATGAACACCGCTGACACCACATCGGCGCCCATCTGGCGCAGCAGCTTAACGGCACCTTCGGCGGTACCGCCAGTCGCGATCAGGTCATCGACGAGAATGACACGTTCGCCCGGCGCGACCGCGTCCTCATGCATTTCCATTTCATCAAGGCCGTATTCCAGCGAATAGGCAATGCGCACGCTCTTGTGCGGCAGTTTGCCCTTTTTGCGGATCGGCACGAAGCCGGCCGAGAGCTGGTGCGCGATGGCGCCGCCGATGATGAAGCCGCGCGCCTCAATGCCGGCAATCTTGTCGATCTTGGAGCCGGCCCAGGGCTGCACCAGTTCGTCCACCGCGCGACGGAAGGCGCGCGGATTGCCAAGCAAGGTCGTGATGTCACGAAACATGATCCCCGGCTTCGGATAATCCGGAATGGTGCGGATCGCGGCCTTCAGATCGTTTTCAAGTACAGGGCTGGTCATTGGTATCTCAGTAACATCTCGGCGACTTGGCGCGCAATCTGGCCAACCTGGGCGCGTTGCGCAACCGGCAAATTGGGCCAGTTTTGGGGTGGCTATTCTTTCATCTTCCGGATGATGGCACCGATGACGTTCGAATAGTCATCGGTCCAGACCCATTCGTTCTCGTCGGGCAGCGTCGGCACCCAGTCCCCGTTCCTGGCAAGCGCACCGAAATTGTCGTCATGGTGAGCGACGGCGACGACGTTGGAGCCGAACATGTGGTTATCCTCGTCATATCCTTCGTCGGAATTGTTTTCCCGCGAGACAAGGCCGTTGGCCTCGGCAATGCCCGCAATCACCGGCCCCAGCACCATATGCTTGTTTGAGATGTGCATGAGGATGATGCCGTCCGGCTTGATCTTGCGCTCGTAGATCGCCATCGCCTCCTTGGTCATCAGATGGGTCGGAATAGCGTCCGACGAAAACGCATCGACGATGATGATGTCGTAGGAGCCGTCCGGCGTATCGGTCAATGTCAGTCGCGCATCGCCGACGACGATTTTTGCATCCGGCGCGCAGTCGGTGAGATAAGTGAAGCGGTTGCGATCCTTGGCGATCCGCACCACGGCCGGATCAATCTCATAATAGGTCAGCGTGTCGCCGGGCTTCATCTGACAGGCCAGCGTTCCAGTGCCGAGGCCGACAACGGCAACATTGATCGGGCCATTGCGTTTCAGCCGCGCCGCATTGAGCCCTTCGGCCATAGGCGACTTGTCATGATAATAGGTTGAGGCGACGGGCCTGCCGGTCACAGGCCGACCGTGGTCGTCACGAATGCGCTGGGCGCCATGTTCGATGGTGCCATGCTTGAGAATGCGGAACTGCCCGGCATCCGACTCCATGACCTTGTGAACACCGAAGAAACTACGCACAAAATCGCGCTTGCCGGCATCGGCGCCGAAGAGAAGCACGAACATCAGCGATGCGGAGATGACGCCGGCGAAGGTCACAACACTGCGCTGCAGGCCGAAGGCCAGCACCAGCAGGGCTGCAATCCAGAGATTGAACGAGTCTTCATAGAACTCGTAACGCCAGACATAGGCCGCGTAGAGCATCGCAGCGATGCCAGCGAGCAGCACGACCCAGACGGCCTGATAGAACTTGCCGCGCGGCCAGTCGAGACCCGGACGGCACAGAGCCGCGGCGATGATCAGCAGCGGATATTCCGCCACCCAGGAGAAGATCTGTTGTGCGATCAGACCGGCAAAGATGCCGCCGATCACGCCTCCGAGCGACAGATAAAGATAGAACGAGGTCAGATAGCGCGCCGGCGGACGGCGACGCGCCAATTCGCCGTGACACATCAGTGCGAGCACAAAGAAACCAAAGAGATTGAGCGCAATCACGACCAAGATTTGATTGGCCGATCCCAGCGCCAGCGATACGACCAGCAACGCGACAGCAAGCGGTGCAAACCACAGGACCAGCCGGTGCGGCAGGATCGGCCGTGACTGGAACGCGATGACGAAGGTTGCGAGATAGAGCGCGAGCGGCACCACCCACAGGAAGGGCGCAGCGGCTACGTCGGTCGAGATATGCGCGGTGATGGCGATCAGCAGCGCTGACGGAACGGCAGCGAGACCGATCCATTTCAACGCGTCGCGCCAGGTCGGCGGTGCGCCGTCATCGGCCGCGATGCCCGGCAATTCATTGCGCGATCGTAGCAGCCATACGCCGCATCCGGCGATGAGCACGATCAGAACATAAAAGCCGATGGTCCAGCCGCCCGTCTGTTGGCCGAGCCGCGAGAAAGGCTCGATCACAAACGGATAGGCCAGGAGCGCAAGAAAGCTGCCAACGTTGCTGGCGGCATAGAGGAAGTACGGGTCCTTAGCAGCCGGATGGCCGGTGCGCGCGAACCACGCCTGCAGCAATGGGCCATTGGCCGACAAAGCGAAGAATGGCAGCCCGATCGACGCGGCAAAAAGCCCGAGCAACCAGAAAGCCTCACCCTGCGCGGGCGCCCGCCCCCATCCGGCAGCAATCGCCAGCGGCAGCGCGAAGGTCGCCGCGATCATGACGAGCAGGTGCACGATGACCGAGAGCCGGCCCGGCAGATAGCGCGTCAGGACATGAGCATAGGCGTAACCTGCCAGCAGCATCGCCTGGAAAAACACCATCGCCACCGACCACACCGCCGGCGTGCCGCCGAGCTGTGGCAGCACCATTTTGGCGAAGAGCGGCTGGACGGCGAACAGGAGAGCAGCGCTGACAAAAATGGCAGCGATATAGGTCGGAAGCAGGAGCCTGTTGGATGAGGCGGGTGCAGGCATGAAAACGCTCTTGGACGGGCACTTCTGGCGCTCCATCCGGGCATCGTCCCGTTCGGGGCCGCCGCTTATAGCTTATCCGCGCCTGCGGGGCAGTCACGAATTGAGAATTCGCCCCGCGACCGCGTCCAGCTTCTTCACCAGTTCGGGGTCCCGCGCCTCGGGCGCCGTGATCAGCGCATTGTCGAGGGCGCGGTCGGAACCGATCGGACAAGGCTCATGCTCGCGCGGGAATTCTTTCGCCAGACGTGCCACCAGCCGCTTGGCCTTCTCGGCATTGCCGACCAGCACTTTGATGACGTCCTGCACGGTCACCGCATCATGATCGGGATGCCAGCAATCGAAATCGGTGACCATGGCAACGGTCGCGTAACAAATCTCCGCCTCGCGGGCGAGTTTTGCTTCCGGCATGTTGGTCATGCCGATCACCGAATAACCGAGCTGCTTATAGGTGAGGCTTTCGGCGAGCGTCGAGAATTGCGGCCCCTCGATGCAAACGTAAGTGCCGTCGCGCACGACATCGAGTCCTTCTTCACGCGCCGCCGCGGCAAGGTGGATACGCAGTCGCGGCGAGACCGGATGTGCCATCGAGACATGGGCGACAAGGCCTTTGCCGAAAAACGAACTGTCACGCTTGTATGTGCGGTCGACGAACTGATCGACCAGCACAAAGGTCCCGGGTGACAATTCTTCCTTGAACGAGCCGCACGCCGACAGCGAGATCAGATCCGTGACACCGACGCGCTTCAGCACGTCGATATTGGCGCGATAGTTGATGTCCGATGGCGACAGGCGATGGCCCGTGTCATGCCGCGGCAAAAACACTACCGGCAGGCCTGCCATCTCGCCGATCCGCAACGCGCCGGACGGCTCGCCCCATGGGCTCGCAACACGCTCCTCGCGGACATTTTCCAGCCCTGGCAGATCGTAAATGCCGGAGCCGCCGATGATACCGAGAACTGCCTTTGTCATCCTTCACCATCTCCTCGGCCTCATGGTGAGGAGCGCAGCATTGCTGCGCGTCTCGAACCATGCGGGCGCCCCACCTTCGACGCATCGCCGTACGATGCGCCTCAGGATGAGGGCGGGTTATGATCTGCACGAAAGCGAAGGGCCCCGGTCCGGGGCCCTTCGTCAAGATCAGAACAGCAAACTAATGCTTGTATTCGGTCGGTGCGCGCTGACCTTCGAGCAATTCGGGATGCTCCTTCACAGCCGCCCACACCTTCTTCTTGGTGAAGTAGAGCAGAACCGCGAAGACCAGCAGGAAAATCATCACCTGGATGCCGAGGCGCTTCCGCGCCTCCATGTGCGGCTCCGCAGCCCACATCAGGAACGCTGTGATGTCCTTGGAATACTGTGCCAGCGTCTGCGGTGAACCATCGTCATAGGTGACCTGACCTTCGGTCAGTGGCTGCGGCATACCGAGGGCATGGCCCGGGAAGTATTTGTTGTAGTGCGTGCCCTCCGGCAGAGTGAAATCCTTCGGCGCTTCCGTGTAGCCCTGCAGCAGCGCATCGATATAGTCCGGACCCTGCTCCTGATATTGCGTGACAAGATCGAGCAGGAACCACAGACCGCCACGCTCGTAGGTGCGCGCCTTGGCGATCAGCGACAGATCCGGCGGCAATGCGCCGCCATTAGCCGCGCGAGCCGCATTGTCGTTCGGGAACGGCTTCGGGAAATGATCGGCGAGACGTCCCGGACGCTCGAACATTTCACCGGCATCGTTAGGACCGTCCTGGATCTTGTATTCGGCGGCAACAGCCGTCGCCTGCGCCGTCGTAAAGCCCGGTCCGCCCGGCTCAGCGAGATTGCGGAACGCAATCAGCGACAGGCTGTGGCAGGACTGACAGACCTCGCGATAGATCTTGAAGCCGCGCTGGAGTTGGCCGCGGTCATATTTTCCAAACGGGCCGGAAAACGACCACGACTGTTTCGGCGGCTGTTCTTGTCCTTCAGCGGCAATCGCCGGAGCAGCCAGCCCCAGGGAAAGGGCGAAGGCAATGAGGGTCCGTTGCATTGTCATCGTCTCTCTTCCCGCCTTCATGCTTTCTTCGGTGCGGGCGCCGGCGCGCCGATCGGTAGGCCGTCCTTCAGCACCGATTCCGCGATCGAATTCGGCAGGGGCTTGGTGGTCTCGAACCGCGACAGCAGCGGCAGGATGATCAGGAAGTGCGCGAAGTAATAGAAGGTCAGGATCTGCGAGGCGATGACGTAACCGCCTTCAGCGGGCTTCGCGCCGAGATAGCCGAGGCCAAGGCAGACCGCGACAAAGATCCAGAAGAACTGACGATACAGCGGACGAAAGCGCGCCGAGCGAACCTTCGACGAATCGAGCCACGGCAGAAAGGCCAGGATCAGGATCGAGGAAAACAGCGCCACGACACCGAGCAGCTTGTTTGGGATCGCGCGCAGGATTGCGTAGAACGGCAGGTAATACCATTCCGGCACGATATGCGCGGGAGTCACTGCCGGATTGGCCTGGATGTAGTTGTCGGCGTGGCCAAGATAGTTCGGCAGATAGAACACGAAATACGCGAAGAACAGCATGAAGCAGACCAGACCGAAGCCGTCCTTGATGGTCGCGTATGGCGTGAACGGTACGGTGTCCTTGTCACCCTTCGGCTCGATGCCAGCCGGGTTATTCTGTCCCGCGACATGCAGTGCCCAGACGTGCAGGACAACAACACCGGCGATCACGAAGGGCAGGAGATAATGCAGCGAGAAGAAGCGCTGCAGCGTCGGATTACCCACCGCGTAACCACCCCACAGCCAAGTGACGATGGTCTCACCGATCCAGGGAAAGGCCGAGAAGAAATTGGTGATAACGGTTGCGCCCCAGAAGCTCATCTGGCCCCATGGCAGCGTGTAGCCCAGGAAGCCGGTGGCCATCATCAGGAGGTAGATGATAACGCCGAGAATCCACAATACTTCGCGCGGCGCCTTGTATGAACCGTAATACAGACCCCGGAACATGTGGATGTAGACGGCGATGAAGAACATCGACGCGCCGTTGGAATGCAGGTAGCGCAGCAGCCAGCCGTAATTCACGTCGCGCATGATGTGCTCGACCGAATTGAAGGCCAGCGACTCATGCGGCGTGTAGTGCATCACCAGGATGATGCCGGTGACGATCTGCGCCGCCAGCATGAACGAGAGAATACCGCCGAACGTCCACCAGTAATTCAGATTGCGGGGCGTCGGATAGGCGATGAAGGATGAGTGGACGAGCCCCGCGATCGGAAGCCGCGCTTCCATCCATTTCATGAATGCGCTTTGCGGCTGGTAAGTAGAGTGTCCGCTCATTGGGAAACCTTCTCGAAGAACCTGCGGTTCAGAATAATTCGGACGGCGTCAGCCGATCTTGATTTTGGTGTCGCTCAGGAATTCATAGGGCGGCAGCGCCAGGTTCAGCGGTGCCGGGCCGGACCGGATACGACCCGAGGTATCGTAGACCGAACCATGGCACGGGCAGAAATAGCCGTTATAGGGACCGGCATGTGTCAGCGGGATGCAACCCAGATGGGTGCAGATGCCGATCAGCACCTGAAATTGCTCGTGGCCTTTCTTCACACGCGCCGAATCCGGCTGCGGATCCGGCAGGCTGGACAGATTGACGTTGACCGCTTCCTCGATCTCTTTCTTGGTGCGGTGGTTCACGAAGATCGGCTTGCCGCGCCAGAACACCTTGATGATCTGCCCTTCGGCGACCGGCGTCAGGTCCACTTCGATCGGCGCGCCCGCGGCGATCGTCGAGGCGTCCGGATTCATCTGTGAGATCAGCGGCCAGGCGGTGAATGCTGCGCCGACGGCGCCAACCGCCCCAGTCGCCACGTAAAGAAAGTCACGGCGCGTAGGTGCTGCCGCCGATGCTGTGGATGCCACGGTAAATCCCTCTTCCGACATGCCGGGGCCCGCGCGCGCTGCGAACCGCAAACTGGACTTGACCGTCTTCGTCCGTCCCACGGCGGCGAGCGAACCGGCCACGTCCAACCTTCAGGAAAGGCCTTCGGCAGCGATCCGGCGGCGTGTTATTGGCACCCTTACCGGGGGAGTGCAAGCCTGCCTTTGCAACAGAGCTAAAGAGACGCACAAGCCCTTCGCCCAACGATGAATTTTGTCATCCCGGACCCTGTAGTTTGACCACCTTACACCCACTTGCGATTGCACTTTACGAGCCGGACATCCCGCAAAATACCGGAACGATTCTACGGCTTTGCGCCTGTCTCGGGGTCGAGGCGCATCTGATCGAACCCGCCGGTTTCCCGATCACCGACCGAGCGTTCCGTCGTGCGGCGATGGATTACCTCGATCAGGTCACCATCCATCGGCATGCCTCATGGCAGGCATTCGATTCGTGGCGACGGTCCGAGCAGCTTGAGCTCGCCCTCTTCACCACCCGCGGCAATAGGCCGTATCTCGACTATAATTACCGGCGGCCCGGCATCCTGATGTTCGGTCGCGAATCAGCCGGCGTGCCGGACCAGGTGGCTGCGGCGGCCGACGCCAGGCTGGTCATTCCGGTGCGGGAAGGACTGCGATCGCTCAATATTGCAATGGCGTGTGCCATGGCCGTCGGCGAAGCGGTTCGGCAGACGCGCGGCCCGGCATCGGGATAAGAGGATATGCGCAGACAGCAGACCGCCGCGGGGGTAAACAGCCAGCTGCTTTGACCTGTCGCAAGATGCGGGCGAATGCCTGTGGCATGGATTATCCGGGCGCGCGCTGCCCCGACTTCACCACCATGACGCAGGATGAAGCGTCAGGCTTTTGGATCCAATACGGTATGACAACTGCATCACAAAAGGCGGCCGCCAACATTTTCCCTCTGCCCGATCCTGCCGAGCTGGAGCGGCGCAAGGGAGCAGCGCGGACATGGTTCGAGTCGCTGCGCGACCAAATCTGCAGCGCCTTCGAACAACTGGAAGACGACTTACCAGCCGGTCAGCCGCTATCCGACATGAAACCTGGCCGCTTCGTGCGTACGCCCTGGAATCGCACCGACCATACCGGCGCACCGGGCGGCGGTGGTGTCATGTCGATCATGAAAGGCCGCGTGTTCGAGAAGGTCGGCGTTCATTGCTCGACCGTTCATGGTGAGTTCGCACCTGAATTCCGAAAGGAGATTCCCGGCGCCGATAGCGATCCGCGTTTCTGGGCCTCAGGCATTTCGCTGATCGCCCATCTGTGGAACCCGAATGTGCCGGCGGTGCATATGAACACACGCTTCGTCGTCACGACGAAAGCATGGTTCGGCGGCGGCGCCGATCTCACGCCGGTCCTCGACAAGCGGCGCACGCAGGACGATCCGGACACCCTCGCCTTTCATGCCGCCATGAAAAAAGCCTGCGACAGCCACGCCGCCATCGCGCCCTATGATAAGTACAAGGCCTGGTGCGATGAATATTTCTGGCTCAAGCACCGCAATGAGCCACGCGGCATCGGCGGCATCTTCTACGACTGGCATAATAGTGGGGAGTGGGACGCAGACTTCGCCTTCACGCAGGACGTCGGCCGTGCCTTCCGCGATATTTATCCGCAACTCGTGCGCCGCAATTTCACGATGCCTTATGGTGAGGCGGATCGCGAGGAGCAGCTGGTGCGCCGCGGTCGCTATGTCGAGTTCAATCTTCTCTACGACCGCGGCACGATCTTCGGATTGCGCACGGGCGGAAACGTCGATTCCATCCTCTCATCGATGCCGCCGATGGTAAAATGGCCGTGAGGCCGTGATCTCCCTGTCATGACCGATCGGTAGATTCGTCGCTGCTTCAGCACAGGGAGAGGGTCATGACGTTTCAGCCAGGCGATGTCGTTGCGTTGAAATCTGGCGGTCAGCCGATGACGGTCGCGAACGTGGCCGACGAAGGCGTCGAATGCATCTGGATCGGCGAAGAAGGCGAATTGTTCCGCGAAACCATTCCCTCGATCGTTTTGCTGGCGGCCGAAACGTTTGAGGCCGACGATGAGGAAGATCAGGATGCCGAGGACGACCGGTCCGAAGCTGAGGAAGACGATACGGAAGTCCGCAAGATCGCGTAATCGATATGTTGAAGCCGTCGTTCCGAAAACACCGGGAACGACGGCCTCTTTCTTTAGATGGTTTGTTATTGAGTATCCTTGCCGGCAATCGTTGAGCGGTATTGAAACGCCTCCGCTTCGCGCCAATAGAATCGCTTCAATCCACAGGCAGATGGCTTTGCCATAATTCGCGTTCGAACAGTCCCGCTCGATAGCGGTGTTATTGTAGCTTACCAAGGCGCGTGCTTCGCAGTTTACCACTCGGTAACCCCTGCCCAGCGCGATTAAGCACCGGTTAAGCACACATTTGTTGCGACGATGACACACTGCCTACCCAATGTCGCAACGCGAGCGAATTGTGGCACTTTTTTAGTAACTTCTGCCGCAATTGGGACTTACACGAACACTGGGACGAACAAGTCGACGTCTTGTCACGACACCCAAAACAATACGGGGGACTTTAATGCGTTATCTTTCGACTATCGTGGCTGCTGGCCTTGTGCTTGGCACCGCGACAATTGCTTCGGCCGCCGACCTCGGTCGTCCGGTCTATAAGGCCGCTCCGCCGGCGCCGGTGATGGCCTACAACTGGTCCGGCTTCTACGCCGGTATCCATGGCGGTTACGGCTGGGGTGAACTCGGCTCCAACCTCTTCAATGGCAACGCGAAGCAGGACGGTTGGTTTGGCGGTGGTCAGATCGGCTGGAACTGGCAGGGCGCTGGTTCGCCATGGGTGTTCGGTGTCGAGGTTGACTCGGCTTGGGCGAACATCAAGGACGACGTGACCGTTGCTGGTGGCGGCGTTGTCGCCAATGCCTTCAGCGAGCTCGACTACTTCGGCACCGCTCGCCTGCGTCTCGGCTACGCCGTTGACCGCGTGCTGTGGTACGCAACGGGTGGTCTCGCTTGGGGTCACAATGAAATCGGCTTCAGCGCTTCTGCTCCGGGCGCCTTCGTGGCTGGTAGCTCCGCCAACACCCACGTCGGCTTCGCAGTCGGCGGCGGCGTGGAATGGGCGCTGGTCGACAACTGGACGGCCAAGGTTGAGTACCTGTACCTCGACCTCGGCAGCGAAAACTACTTCGGTGGTCCGGGCGCTGGTGGCTTCGATGCCGACGTGACCGCACACACTGTGAAGGTCGGTCTGAACTACCGCTTTGGCTACGGCAAAGGCCCGGTCATCGCGAAGTACTAATCGGAACGATCGTCCCGATCTTGAAAGCCCCGGCCTCGGCCGGGGCTTTTTTTGTTTGGCCTTGGCGTATTCAGCCCTCTCCTTTGGCAGCCTGATCGGCAATAGCCGCGATAGAGGCTGGGTCCAGCGGAAACCCGGCCTTGATCCATGCAGCTTCCGCGGCACGCAACGCGCCACCGAGGGTCGGTCCCTTCGCGACCCCGCGCGCCATGAGATCATTCGCAGAAATCGGAAATACCGGAATCGTCCAACGCTCCGGCAAGCTCACAAGTGCGTGCCAGCGCGAATCATCGGCAGTATCCTGCGATCGGCTCCAGGCCAGCAGCACCCGATCAACAAAGGATACCGGACCGGTCTGGTAGAGAATCGTCTGCGCCTCGCGTGAGATCATGTCGCCGGTGATGCGCCACCAGCGATCCGCCATCGACAGCAACTGCTGACATTCACCATTGGACATCCGCAACTTTTGGAACAGCCGCTCGGCATCCTCAGTAACGAATAGTGTGAGCGCCCCCAGTCGCCTTATGGCGTCCGGCGCGAGCCTCATCGCGGTTTCGATCTGCGTCATCTTCTCGAGTGAGCCGGGCAAGGGCACGCCGCCAAGAATCCGCACCAGCAACCCGGCATCGGCCATGTCCGCGATCGCGGAAGGCGCCCGCTTCGCCACCAGCAGTTTGAGCAATTCCGCCCGCACGCGCTCACGCGACAGCGCCTCAAGTCCATCGCGCCCGGCGATACAGGCGGCCAGCGCCGCCTTGTCCGGCTCACCCTCGCCATAGGCGGCGTGAAACCGGAAGAAGCGCAGGATCCGCAGATAATCCTCTTCGATGCGTGTCGCCGGATCGCCGATGAAGCGCACATGTCGCGCCGTCACATCGGCAAGGCCGCCGACATAATCGTGCACAACGCCATCGCGCGAGACCGACAGCGCGTTCATCGTGAAATCACGCCGCTCCGCATCGCGCTTCCAGTCGCGACCGAACGCCACCCTGGCCTTGCGGCCAAAGGTTTCAACATCCTCGCGCAGCGTCGTCACTTCAAAGGGCTGGCCATTCACCAGCAACGTGACCGTGCCGTGATCAATCCCGGTCGGCACCGTGCGAATGTCTGCTTGCTCGGCACGCCGGATGACCTCATCCGGCACGGCCGTTGTGGCCACATCGATCTCGTGGACCGGCAAGCCCATCAGCGCATTGCGGACCGCGCCGCCGACGGCACGCGCTTCCTCGCCGTCGCGATCGAGGATATCGAGCACGCGCCTCAGCGGTCCGGACGTCAGCCATGCAGCATCGGCGAGAGTGGGTGCTGTCATTTGAATTGCCCGGGAATGAGCTTGCCGTTCTCCATGTGCGGCGGCACGTATTTCGAGCGGGCCGGATGTCCGGAAAACTGCGCGAGCAGAAAGAAACTGCCAAATAACAAAAGCAACGCCGCGAGCGTCAATGCGCTCAGCACGCGAAGATTCCAGGCAGCCATTGTCAGTACGCCATTGCGCGTGGCGATCAGGTAAATTGCGTAAATGGCGAAGGGCGCAAGAAAAAGCAGCACCTCGGTCAGGACCGGCCGGATCATGCGCCGTAGATCCTTTCGTATAAATTCCTGAAAATACCCGCCGTCACGCCCCAGATATAACGCTCGCCGAAGGGAATGGCGTAATAGGTCCGCATGTGCCCCTGCCATTCGCGGCTATGTTTCTGATGGTTGGCCGCCTCCATCATGAAGGACAGCGGCACCTCGAAAGCATCATCGACCTCTCCGGGATTGAGCGTCAGCGAAAAGCCGGGACGCACGCGCGCCACCACCGGCACAATGCGATAGCCGAGCGTCGTCATATACACATCGAGATAACCGATCGGATCGATGGCATCGGCGCGCAATCCGATTTCCTCGTCGGCCTCGCGCAAGGCGGCAGCGAGTGGCGTCGCATCGGTGGGGTCGATCTTTCCACCCGGAAACGAGATCTGGCCCGCATGCTGCGGCAGATGGGCCGTGCGCTGGGTCAAGAGCACCATCGGCTCATCGCGATCAATGACAGGGATCAATACAGCGGCCGGTTTGATCGGCCGGATCGCCGCCATTGCCTTCGACACCGGATCAAGGTCGTGATCGCCGCGCGACGGTAAGGCATCGGGATCGGTCAACCCGACCGGTTCATCCAGCGTCAACACGCGACGGGCCCGATCGAAGAAATCGATGCGCGGGATGTCGGGAGAGTTGGCAGGCGACGCCGGCGTCATCAGGTCAAGTCCTTCAAAGCGTCGGCCTCCGCCATGGGAAAGAACACGCTGCCCGATTCAATGCCGAACATGCGCGTGCCGTCGATATCGCGTTCCTCGCCCAGCGCAACCAAATCGTAAAACAAAGCGCGCGTGACTTTCGCCCACAGGTCACCTCTGACATGCAGATAAGGTTTCAGCCCGCCGGACGGGATTTCCGGCTCAAAGCGCAAGCCATGTTCCGCATCGCAGGTCACCCAATCGTCCACATTGGTCCGGAAATGCAAGCGCGGGCCAGCCGGCGCGTCTTCCCTCTGCAACTCGACGGCCAGGAACGGGGCATCGTCGACCACGATCCCGATCTTTTCGACCGGCGTCACAAGAAAGTATTTGCCATTTTCGCGCTTCAGCACCGAGGCGAACAGCCTGACCAAAGGCGCGCGGCCGATCGGCGTCCCGAGATAGAACCAGGTCCCGTCGGCGGCGATGCGGATGTCCAGATCGCCGCAGAAGGGCGGATTCCACAGATGGACGGGCGGCAGGCCGGTCTTGCCGGTCTTTTTGATGCTTGCGGCAATGCCTTCTAGCCCACCGGTATTCATCTGCCTTTGCTTCGCCATGGTTTGTCTTGAGCCTGTCGTCAGTCCCGTCGGAAAACGGAGTTTTCCCCGCGTGAAAGTGATCCGGCCGAGGAGCCAGTCATAAGCGGAAAATAGCGTAAGCTGCCGGAAACCGGGGCGAGCGGGGAGAGATTCGTTGCGCCGTCCCGTGGATTATCGGGTCCACCCATGGCGCGCTTGTTGCATCGTTTCCCGTAGATATATGGCCATGATGGCGGGACGACAGAAGGAGCAAATTATGCCGGCACCCGGCGAAAGCATCGACAAGCTCGAAGACATGATCGTCCGCGCCGCCGAAACCACGGCCGCCCATGCAAGAGCCGCGAAAGACGCGGTCGGCGCCGTCATTTTCGGCCAGGAAAAGGTGGTCGAGCAGGCGCTGATTACCATTCTCTCGGGCGGTCACGCGCTGCTGGTTGGTGTCCCTGGTCTCGCCAAGACGAAACTTGTGGAAACCATGGGCGTGGTGCTCGGCCTCGACGCCCGCCGTATTCAGTTCACCCCCGATCTGATGCCCTCGGACATTCTCGGCTCCGAAGTTCTGGAGGAGAATCCGGGCGGCAAGCGCAGTTTTCGCTTCATCCCCGGCCCGGTCTTCGCCCAATTGCTGATGGCCGACGAAATCAACCGCGCCTCGCCGCGCACCCAGTCGGCGCTGCTGCAAGCCATGCAGGAACTTCACGTCACCGTGGCCGGCGCGCGCCATGACGTGCCAAAGCCCTTCCATGTGCTGGCCACGCAGAACCCGCTGGAGCAGGAAGGTACCTACCCGCTGCCGGAAGCCCAGCTCGACCGCTTCCTGATGCAGATCGATGTTGATTACCCTGACATTGATGCGGAGCGCCGTATGCTGTTCGACACCACGGGCGCGGAAGAGGCCAGGCCGAAGGCGGCCATGACGGCTGAAGAACTGATCTCCGCCCAGCGCCTTGTGCGGCGCTTGCCGGTCGGTGAGTCCGTCGTCGAGGCTATCCTGGCATTGGTTCGCTCGTCGCGGCCGAGTGCCGAGGCCGACGGCGTCACGAAATCGATCGCCTGGGGTCCCGGTCCCCGCGCCAGTCAGGCGCTGATGCTGGCGGTGCGTGCCCGCGCGCTGTTGGATGGACGTCTGGCACCGTCGGTCGATGACGTCATCGCTCTCGCGGAACCTGTCCTGAAGCACCGCATGGCGCTGACCTTCGCGGCGCGCGCCGAAGGCGAAAGCGTGGAGGCCGTGATCGGCCGGTTGAAGTCGCGACTTGGGTGATCAATGGCGGTTGAGCCGGGTCCTCGCAAAATAGAAACAGATGCCGTTCGCCATGCCGGAGGCGCGTCGCGGACGCTCGCGGCCAGTCTGCCGCGGCTGATCCTGGAAGCACGCCGTATTGCCGCGACCGTCATCCACGGCTTGCATGGACGGCGACGCTCGGGCTCCGGCGAGAATTTCTGGCAATACCGACGCTTCGTGTCCGGCGAATCGGCGCGACGTGTCGACTGGCGGCGCTCGGCGCGTGACGAACATCTTTATGTCCGTGAGCAGGAATGGGAAGCCGCGCATACCGTATGGATCTGGCCGGATCGCTCGCCGTCGATGATGTTCACATCGCAGCCCGGCCTTGAGAGCAAGCTTGACCGCACTCTGGTGATTGCCTTTGCGCTGGCGGAAATTCTTGTCGATGGCGGCGAGCGCGTCGGCATTCCCGGCCTGATGCGTCCGACCGCGAGCCGCAACGTGATCGACAAGATGGCGCAGGCGATTCTGCATGACGCTGCTGAACGCAGCAGCCTGCCGCCCTTTTTCACTCCCGCGCCTTTGTCGGAAGTCGTGATGCTCTCCGATTTCTGGAGTCCGATTGCAGATTTCCGCGAAAAGCTCGCGCAATTGTCCGGTGCGCGCACGAATATGCATGTGATCCAGGTCGTCGATCCGGCGGAGGAGACATTCCCGTATTCCGGACGCATCGAATTTCTCGACCCGGAAGGTTTCGACAGCATCATTGCCGGACGCGCCGAGACATGGCGCGACGATTATGTCCGCAAGCTTGTCGCGCATCGTGAAGCGATGCGTGACGAGACCAATCGCCTGGCTGCGAGCTTCATCATCCATCGCACCGACCGGCCGGCGAGCGAACTCGTGCTCGCCTTGCATGCCCGCATGGGACAGGGCGCCGAAGCGACACCCCGCAGCCAGATCGATAACGCGGAAGCGGAGGTGCGCGCATGATCGGCGGATTGCCGCTCGGCTTTGCTCAGCCGCTGGTTCTGCTCGGCCTCCTCAGCCTGCCGGTGCTGTGGTGGCTGTTGCGGCTCATTCCACCGCGGCCGCAGCGGCTCGCATTCCCGCCCGCGCGCCTTCTGTTCGACATTGCGCCCAGAGAGGAAACGCCCGCCCGCACGCCCTGGTGGTTGACGCTTCTGCGCCTGTCGCTGGCAGCACTGCTGATCTTCGCTGCCGCCGGACCGTTATGGAATCCATCCGTCGCGACTTCCGGCGGCTCGACGCCGATCGCGCTTCTGATCGATGACGGCTGGGCAGCAGCCTCGACCTGGGACGCACGCATCCGCACGGGTGAAGATATCCTCTCGCGTGCCGAAGCCGATGGCCGTTCTATCGCGATCATCCCGATGTCGGAAGCCGGCCGCGGCATCACATTGCAACCGGCTGCGGCTGCGCGCGTGCAGCTTCGTCAATTGACGCCAAAGCCACATTCGGTCGAGCGCAACGATGCGCTTCCCGCACTCGCACGCTTTCTCAATGCGACACCGGACGCCGAATTGGTGTGGCTCTCGGACGGCGTGCATCTCGGACGGGCGGACCAATTCATGCCAGGTCTTGGCGGACTCATTGGTTCGCGCAGTGTGACCGTTGTCGAAGGCGGCATTGCCTCTGCATTGGCCCTGAACGCCGCTGAAAATGCGGCCGGCGCGCTGACGGTGAAAGTCCAGCGTGCGACGGCCGGTGATGCGCAAGGCGGCATCGTGCGCGCGCTCGATCTCAAGGGGTTGCCGCTTGGTGAAGCCCGCTTCGAGATCAAGTCCGGCGAACGCGACGCCACGGCGACATTCGATCTGCCGGTGGAAATCCGCAACGACATCGCGCGGCTGGAAATCGCCGGTGAACGGTCGGCCGGGGCAGTTCAGTTGCTCGACAAGCGCTGGCGCCGCCGTAGCGTCGGCGTGATCACCGGCGCGACCGCCGATACCGCGCAGCCTTTGCTCGCCTCGACTTTCTATCTGCAACGGGCCTTGTCGCCGTTCGCCGATGTCCGCATGGGCGATCGCGTGTCGCCCTCCGACGCTGTCGTCCGTTTTCTCGACCAGAACATTCCGATGCTGATCCTTGCCGATGTCGGCAATGTCGTCGGCACGGCACGGGACCGTCTGACCAAATGGATCGAGGATGGTGGCGTTCTCGTCCGTTTTGCCGGTCCGCGACTCGCGGCCGCTTCCGACGACGATCTCGTGCCGGTGCGCCTCCGCCGCGGCGGCCGTACGCTGGGCGGTTCTCTGTCGTGGGAAAAGCCGCAGCCACTCTCGGCCTTCGCGCATGACGGGCCATTCGGTGGCATGGCCGTGCCGGGCGATGTCACCGTCAACCGTCAGGTGCTGGCCGAACCGGACGCAGGCCTTGCGGAACGCAGCTGGGCGACGCTCAATGACGGCACGCCGCTCGTCACCGGTGCGCGCCGCGGCAAGGGGTTGATCGTGCTGTTCCACGTCACCGCCGACACACGCTGGTCCGACCTGCCGCTGTCCGGTGCTTTCGTCGACATGTTGAAACGCCTCGTCGCTCTCGCCGGCTCCAATGTTACGGCCGAGCAGCAAGGGAGCACGGAGCGTGATCGCGAGACCCTGGCGCCGGCGCGCACGCTCGACGGCTTTGGCGCCCTAACCGCACCGCCCGGCAGCGCGAAGCCGGTCCCTGCCAATTATGCGAGCCGCGCGACGAGTGAGTTTCCGCCCGGCTTTTACGGACCACCGGAAGGACTGCTGGCTGTGAATACATTGACTGCCGCCGACAAGCCGGAAGCGCTCGACACCTCGTCTCTGAATGCGCGCCGCGACGTTTATCGTCTCAGCGAACCGGTGGACCTGCGTGGCCCGATCTTCCTTGCCGGCCTTACGCTTCTGCTGATCGATGCGATGGTCGTGTTCTGGCTTGCCGGCGGCCTCAGCCGCCTGACACGGCAACGGCGCCGCGCGGCGGCGACAGGCATCGCACTCGCGATCATATTCGCGGGCCATCAGTTCGTCTCACCCGTGCAGGCACAGGTGTTGCCGCAACAGCAACGGCAAGCCGCCGTCCCGGCAAAGCCGGGCATCTCGGCCGCCGACGATTTTGCGATGAAGTCGGCGCTCGAAACCAAACTCGCTTACGTCGTCACAGGCGACAGCGAGACCGATGCCGTCAGCAAGTCCGGCCTCAGTGGGCTGACACTCTTCCTCGCGCAACGCACGGCGCTCGAAGCGGGCGAGCCGGTTGGGCTCGATATCTCGCGTGACGAACTTAATTTCTTTCCGCTGATCTATTGGCCGATCGTGCCAAACGCATCGAAGCCATCGCCGGAAGCACTGGCGCGCATTGACGCCTACATGAAGCAAGGTGGCACGGTGCTGTTCGATACACGGGACGCGATTATGGCGCCGCCGGGACCTGGCGGTGAATCGCGCAGCCCCGGCATGGTGGCTTTGCGGCAGATCCTCTCCGCGCTCGACATTCCCGAGCTTGAGCCGGTGTCGAAAGATCACGTGCTGACCAAGACCTTCTTCCTGCTGCGCGACTTCCCCGGCCGCTTCAATAGCGGTCAGCTTTGGGTCGAAGCCTTGCCATCGCAGGACGATCCCGACAGCGAAAGCGAGAGCCACCGTCCGGCGCGTGCGGGCGACGGCGTCTCGTCGATCCTGATCACCTCGAACGACCTTGCCGGTGCCTGGGCCATGCGTCCCGATGGACAGCAAATGCTGCCGATGGTCTCGAACGAACCACGACAACGTGAAATGGCCTACCGCGCCGGCGTCAACATCGTGATGTACACGCTGACCGGCAACTACAAGGCCGATCAGGTTCACATTCCAGCCTTGCTGGAACGGCTGGGGCAATGAGTGAGGCCGCACGCAAAATCCATACCTCCCCCTGCAAGGGGGAGGTCGCCGCACAAAGTGCGGCGGGTGGGGGTCCTGTTTTTAGCTTGACCCCACCCCGGCGCTACGCGCCGACCCTCCCCTTCCAGGGGAGGGATAAGGAGAGAGGTTGATGAATTTCGGCATTGCCTTCGCGCCACTGGTACCAGCCTATGTGTTGTGGGCCGCGGTGATCGTTGCGGTCATCGTATCGGCGATGCTGCTGACGATCCGGAGCCGCGGTGCGCTGATGCGTGCGTCCGCCTTCGCGCTGCTGATCCTGGCGCTCGCAAATCCGTCCTTCACGCGTGAAGATCGCGATCCCATTCCATCCGTCGTTGCCGTTGTCGTCGACAAAAGCCCGAGCCAGAGCTTCGGCGATCGTGCGAAACAGACCGAGGAAGCACGCGCGGCATTGAACGAGCGGCTGGCACGTATTCCCAATCTCGATGTGCGCGTGGTCGAAGCCGGTGTCGCCGACGGCGAGACCGACGGCACGCGCCTGTTCAACGCGCTTGGCGCGGCACTGGCCGACGTGCCGCCGGATCGCATTGCCGGCGCGTTTATGATCACCGATGGCCGCGTGCATGACGTGCCGACCGATGCTTCCGCACTCGGCTTCAATGCGCCACTGCACGCGCTCATCACCGGCGTTGCCAACGAGCGCGACCGCCGTGTCGTGCTGACCACCGCTCCGCGTTTCGGCATCGTCGGCCAATCGCAAACCATTGCGTTCCGCGTCGAGGATCAGGGCGTCGGCCCCTCCACCGCGCGCATCACCGTGCGCCGCGACGGCGAGCAGATCGAAACCCGTAACGTCAACACGAATGCGCCGGTGCGGGTGCAGATTCCGATCCCGCATGCTGGACCGAATATCGTCGAAATCGAAGCCTCACCACTCGATAACGAACTGACGCCGGTGAACAACCGTGCGGTCGTGTCGATCGACGGCGTTCGCGACAAGTTGCGTGTGCTGCTCGTCTCCGGCGAACCGCATGCCGGCGAACGCACCTGGCGCAACCTGCTCAAGTCCGACGCATCGGTCGATCTTGTGCATTTCACCATTCTGCGCCCGCCGGAGAAGCAGGACGGCACACCGATCAATGAATTGTCGCTGATCGCCTTCCCGACCCGCGAGTTGTTCCAGCAGAAGATCGGCGAATTCAATCTCATCATCTTCGATCGCTATGCGCGCCAGGGCGTGCTGCCGATCGTCTATTTCGACAATATCGCCCGCTATGTCCGTGACGGTGGCGCGGTGCTGATTGCCGCCGGCCCCGATTATGCGAGCCAGACCTCGCTATGGCGCACGCCGCTGGATGCCGTGCTGCCGGCCGAGCCGAGCGGCACGATGATTGAGCGGCCGTTCCATGCTCGCCTGAGCGAGATCGGCAAGCGCCATCCGGTGACACGCGCACTCGAAGGCGCCGGCGAAGAGCCGCCGCACTGGAGCCGCTGGTTCCGTCTGGTCGACACGCGCAACAGCCAGGGCAATGCAGTGATGGAAGGCCCGGACGGCAAGCCCCTACTGATCCTGTCCCGCGAGGGCGAAGGCCGCGTCGCGCTGCTGCTGTCGGATCACATCTGGCTGTGGGCGCGCGGCTTTGAAGGTGGCGGCCCGCATCTCGATCTGCTGCGCCGTCTGTCGCACTGGCTGATGAAGCAGCCCGATCTCGAGGAGGAGGCCCTGCGCGTTGTCGCACGCGGCCGCGACCTCACCATCGAACGCCAGACGATGGCGGAAACGGTCCAGCCTGTGACGGTGACAACGCCATCAGGTGAAACCCGCACGGTGACGTTGCAGCAGGCCGAGCCCGGCCTGTGGCGTGGCGCAACGCCCGCCAACGAGCTTGGCCTGTGGCGCGCCACCGACGGCAAGCTGACGACGCTGGTCAATGTCGGCCCGGTCAATCCGCGCGAATTCGCCGAGGTGACGTCAACGACGGATACCCTGAAGCCGCTCAGCAATGCGACCGGCGGCGACGCGCGGCGGCTCGATGACAACGGCTCGCTCGACATGCCGCGCATCGTCGGCGTGCGGTCGAGCGAGACCTTCCGCGGCGCGGACTGGATGGGCCTGAAATTGCGCGATGCCTCCGTGCTGCGCGGCATCGGCGTGCTGCCGATCTTCGCCGGTATCCTTGGCCTGTTGCTGCTGATCGGCTCGCTCGCGGCCACATGGGCGCGGGAGGGGCGATAAATCGGCCTTCGATGGCACGTGAGGGCGTGAGGGGCGGTAATCGCTCTTATCTGTAGCCCGGATTGAGCCTAGCGAAATCCGGGGCCTCAATGCGGGCTACGTTTGCTCCGGCCAGTCCGGCA
>Ga0164243_10003719_pt1 | contig 24312 bp, 23 predicted proteins | sample OricompcompostOP_FD_108781 | JGI IMG/M metagenome (GOLD analysis project Ga0164243, IMG submission 108781) | Organic Plus compost microbial communities from Emeryville, California, USA - Original compost - Organic plus compost (OP) | ecosystem: Engineered > Solid waste > Mixed feedstock >...
ATTGGCCGCGAACTGGGCGTGAAAGTCGAGATCATCGCCGTTACCAGCGCGAACCGCATTCCCTATCTTCAGACCAAGAAGGCGGATCTCGTCATTTCGAGCCTCGGCAAGAGTCCGGACCGGGAAAAAGTGATCGACTTCTCGATCGCCTATGCGCCGTTTTTCTCCGGCGTATATGGCACCAAAGCTGTCGCCGTGAGCAAGATCGACGATCTTGCCGGCAAGACAGTCGGCGCGACGCGCGGCGCGATCGAAGAACAGGAGCTTTCAAAGACCGCACCGTCGAGCACCACGATCAAGCGCTATGAAGACAACAACGCGACGATTTCGGCCTTCATCTCCGGCCAGGTCGACCTGATCGCCACCGGCAATACGATTGCAGCGGCTATTGCGGAGAAATCGCCGTCCCGCGCACCGATGCTGAAGTTCATCATCAAGGACAGCCCGTGTTACGTCGGCCTCAACAAGAACGAGGCGAAGCTGCTGGCCAGGGTCAACGAGATCATCGAAAAGGCGAAGACATCGGGCGAACTCGCGAAGCTGTCGGAAAAATGGATGAAAGCACCCCTGCCGCCGGGTTTCTGACAGCGGATCGCACAGAGGCAAATTACCCCACATGACCTACACGTTTCAGTTTGGCGACCTGTTGCCGTACTGGAACGTGCTGCTGCAGGGACTGATCTACACGATCGTCCTCACCATCGTTTCCACGGTCGCCGGAATTGCGGTCGGCACGTCAGGTGCGGCGGCGCGCGCGTTCGGTCCCAGATGGCTCGATATGACAGTCGGCGTCTACGTGGAAGTAATTCGCAATACGCCGTTCATCGTCCAATTGTTCTTCCTCTTCTTCGGGCTTCCCGCAACCGGGCTGAAGCTCTCCGAGAATACCGCCGCGTTCCTGGCCATGACGATCAACCTCGGCGCCTATTCGACAGAGATTATCCGCGCCGGCATGCTGGCCGTACCGAAAGGCCATCTTGAAGCCGGCGAGAGTCTGGCCATGTCGCGCCTGCAGGTCCTGCGTTATGTGGTGCTCAGGCAGGCATTCCAGAAAGTCTATCCTGCGCTATCCTCGCAGATCATCATCGTCATGCTTGGCTCGGCTGTGGTCTCGCAAATTTCAGCTGAAGACCTCACCTATGCGGCGAACTTCGTCCAATCGCGGAATTTTCGCGCTTTCGAGGTCTATTTTGTCGTTGCGTTCCTCTACCTTCTGCTGGCGATCGCCGCGCGCGCGGTGCTGCGCGGCATCGGCCGCTTGGTGTTCCCGAAAGCCTGAGCCATGGTGGAATTCACTTTCTGGGATATTTTCTACAATCTTTTGCTCGCGACACGCTGGACCATCCTGCTGTCGCTCGTCGCTTTTGTGAGCGGAGGAATCGTCGGTCTGGTTCTGCTTTTCGCGCGGACTTCGAAAGTCGGCTGGCTCGAATTTCTCACCAAGCTCTATATCGAGTTCTTCCAGGGCACGCCGCTGCTGATGCAGCTTTTCCTGTTCTTCTTCGGCATCGCGCTGTTCGGCATCGAAGTGAGTCCGTGGCTCGCGGCATGGCTGGCGCTGACGCTGTGGACCAGCGCTTTCCTAACCGAAATCTGGCGCGGCTGTGTGGAGGCTATCCCGAAAGGCCAATGGGAAGCAGGCGAAACGCTGGCGTTCTCCTATGTCGAGCAGATGCGCCACATCATTCTGCCGCAGGCGATGCGCATTGCCGTTGCGCCGACGGTCGGATTTTCCGTGCAGGTTGTGAAGGGGACGGCGCTTGCCTCGATTATCGGCTTCGTCGATCTCACCAAGGCCGGCACCATGCTCAACAACGCGACGTTCCGACCCTTCCTGGTCTATTCGCTGGTGGCCTTGATCTACTTCGCCCTGTGCTTCCCGTTGTCGTGGAGTGCAAAAAAGCTGGAGAAGCGCCTCAATGTCGCTCGTTAGCATCGTCGACGTCCGCAAGAGTTTTGGATCGACGGAAGTTCTCAAGGGCGTGTCGGTAGAGATTGCCCGCGGCGACGTCGTCGCCGTCATCGGCAAGTCCGGCTCGGGCAAAAGCACGTTGTTGCGCTGTATCAACGGGCTGGAGACTTATGACTCGGGTGCGATCGTGGTCGACGGCATCGATGTCGGAAAGGAACGGGATAACCTGCGCAACCTGCGGCGCAGTGTGGGGATGGTGTTTCAGCAGTTCAATCTCTTCCCGCACCTCACGGCAGCGGAAAACGTGATGCTCGCGCCGCGCGTCGTGAACAAGGAGACACCAGGCGAGTCCGCGCGGCTCGCAGAGGAAATGCTTGCCAAGGTCGGGCTCGCCGACAAGGGCACCAACTATCCTTCGCAGCTTTCAGGCGGCCAGCAGCAGCGCGTCGCGATTGCGCGGGCGCTGGCGATGCGGCCTAACGTGCTGCTGTGCGACGAGATCACCTCCGCGCTCGATCCGGAGCTCGTCAACGAGGTGCTGCGGGTTGTCGAACAACTCGCGCGTGAAGGCATGACGCTCATTCTCGTCACCCACGAGATGCGGTTTGCGCGCGATGTCGGCACCAAGCTCGTGTTCATGCACATGGGCAAGGTGCACGAGGAAGGCCCGCCGAAGGCGCTGTTTGCCGATCCGAAAACGCCGGAGCTGAGACAATTCATCGGATCGGTGCATTAAGAGGCTATCAAAAAATGCGCGACCATTCGAACGCAGCCCCCGGGGGGCTTGCACCGCGGTCGATATTTGTTCACGTTTGACGTCTATCAACGACAGTGCGCACGGCTGATTGCGAAAAGCCTCCAACGCACCGCACATGTAACCCCCGGGGAGCTTAGACCATGATTAAGGATCTCGTCGCCAACCTGTCCATTGGGAGCGAGCGCGACGTTGCCGGTGAATTCGCGATTTCGATCGCGCAGACGTTCGAGGCACATGTCGTCGGCATCGCCTATCGGTATCGGATCGAGCTGCCGGGCACCATTCTCGGCACCGGCGTATCGGCGAGCATCGTCGAGGCGCAGTCGGAGGCGACCACCAAGCAGGCCCAGGAGGCGATTGCGCGCTTCGAGCGCGCCGCCAAGCTCGGGGGCGTGTCGTACGAGACCCTGTCGCCGGACCTGACACTGGCCGGAGCGTCGGAAGGATTTGGCCGCGCCGCGCGGGTCTACGATCTTGCGGTGGTGCGCCAGCCACAGCCCGACAAGCCGGGCCCGGAAGAGCTGATCGCGGAAGGCGCGATGTTCGGCGCCGGACGGCCTGTGCTGGTCGTTCCTTACGTGCAAAGGGACGGGCTCAAGCTCGACCGCGTCACGGTGTGTTGGGACGGCGGACGCGCGGCCTCGCGGGCCGTTGCCGATGCGCTGCCGTTCCTGGCCAAGGCAAAGAAGATCGAAATATTGATCGTGCAGCACAAGAGCGGGCCTACCGACGAACTGCCGGGCGCGCAAATGGCACAGCATCTGGCACGGCATAATCTGGACGTCGAGCTACGCACCATGCTGGTGCCCGATCTCGACGTGGCCTCCGCAATCCTGTCGCATGTTTCGGACAACTCGACCGACCTGCTCGTCATGGGCGGCTACGGCCATTCGCGCCTGCGTGAATTCGTGCTCGGTGGCGTAACGCGCAACATCCTGTCGTCAATGACGGTGCCGACGCTGATGTCGCACTAGCCAGTCAGGCTGCAGCGAACGCGCGCGCTTGATGTGCTCGCGTTCGCGAAGCGAATGGTAAAAGGATTGGGCCCAGGTCAGCGCAAGAAGCGCGGAAACTCTATTTCCCCACCACAAAACAACACGTCGTCGTCGTGGTACCGCCGATATTGAGCGCTGCCACCTTGTTCGCGCCATCGACCTGATAATCCCGCGCGGTGCCGGTGACCTGCTTCGCCGCATCGAGCACCATGCGAACGCCGGTGGCGCCAACCGGGTGGCCGAGCCCGATCAACCCGCCACTCGGGTTGATTGGCAGCCTGCCGCCGAAGGCAATCGTACCGTCCTCGACCGCCTTCCAGGCTTCGCCCGGCGCCGTGATGCCGAAATGGTCAATCGCCATGTATTCGGTAATGGCGAAGCAGTCATGCGTCTCGATCGCGTCGAGTTCGAACACGTACTTCACCCCGGCACGGCGGAACGCATCCTCGATCGTGCCGCGCACATGCGGAAACACCTGCGGCTGTTCGCGGCTGTTCGCAATCTTGTCCCGGAACAAAATGGCAGCGCTGCGATGTCCCCAGCCGAGAATGCGCGGAATCCTCTCCAGCTCGATACCGCTCCGCCTCGCCCACTGCTCGGCGTAGTCGCGCGAAGCAAGGAAAATCGTGGCGGCGCCGTCGGTCACCTGCGCACAGTCGTCGCGGCGGACGTGACCCTCGATGCGCGGATTGGCTTCGTCATCTTCGGTAAAGCTCTTCGGCCCGTAGCTCCACGCGCGGGTCTGCGCCTTGGGATTGCGCCTGGCATTTTCGAGGTTGATTTCGGAGATGCGGGCTATATGGCGATAGTCGACGCCATAACGTTCGTCATAGACGTCGATCAGGTTGCTGAACGCGCGCGGCCACACATAGGTCGCGTCGTTGAACTCGTGGCCAGTGCGGGCAGCGACGGCGAGATACTCGCCTGCGGCCTTGGCTGGCACGTTGCGCATGTACTCGACCCCGAGCACGCAGGCGAGGTTGTAGCGGCCGGCTTCGATCTCGGCGGCAGCGGCCAGCACCGCCAGGCTGCCCGAAGCGCAGGCCGCCTCATGCCGCCCGGACGGCAGGCCGTTGAATTCCGGCCGCAATGCAGCGAAGACGCCGCCGAGAATACCCTGGTTGCAAAACAGTTCGCCGGCAAAATTGCCGACATGGGCGGTCTCGATCTCGCGCGGCTCAATCTTGCAGGAGTCGAGCGCGCCTTCGACGGCGTCATCCATGAGGACGGCGATGTCCTTGTTGTCACGGCTGTAGTTGCGCGCAAAATCGGTCTGATACCCCCCTAGCACGAATACGTCGCCGGGCATGATGTCCTCCTGACACGCATTTCACGTACCATACCACGCCATCCAACCAGCCACACCCGCGTCTGTAGCGGCTGTGCAACCCGAACACGTCTCGCATACCTTTGCTATGGAAAGAATGCGTCTCGCTTGTGCTAAGGTTGAAAGATAAATTTGGGCAGGAATACCAAGGCTTATCTCGGGCGCATTCATGAACGAAGCGGTACGCGGCAGCAGTCCCCATCGGCTCACCATTGCCGGAATCGATCTCGAATATCTGGACCGCGGGCGCGGCGCGCCGCTCCTCTACCTGCACGGCGGCGCCGGCATCGCGGCCGACCATGCCTTCATCGACAGGCTCGCCGGGCAGCGCCGCGTCATCGCACCGTCGCATCCCGGCTTCGGCACCTCGGGCCTGCCGGACTGGCTCGACAGCGTCGACGACATTGCCCATGTCCACCTAGAACTGCTGGACCGCCTGAAACTTGACGTCGTCGATGTTGTTGGCATGTCGCTTGGCGGCTGGATTGCCGCCGAGATGGCGACCAAGGCACCGGAGCGGCTTTCGCGCATGGCGCTGATCGGTCCGATCGGGGTAAAAACCGGCACTGTCGACAGACTCGATATTCCCGACATCTTCGCGATGTCCGAGGCAAACCTCGACCGGTTGCGCTTTCACGATCCCGGAAAGCATCGCGCCGATATCGGCGCGATGAGCGACGAAGCGCTCGCCACCATGGTGCGCAACCACGAGACGCTCGCGCTCATCGCCTGGGAACCTTACATGCACAATCCCAAGCTGCGCCACCGGTTGCATCGCGCGGCAATGCCCGTGCTGCTGCTGCGCGGCGACAGCGATGGCATCGTGTCGGCGGATTATATCGCGCGTTACGCCAAACTTTTTCCCGATGCGGGGATCACAACGATCGCGGCCGCCGGCCACGGTCCGCAGGTCGAACAACCCGACAGGACAGCCGATATCATCCTGGAATTTTTCGCGTAGCCGCCGCAGCCGCAACAAAAAGATACGGACAACGCACCATGAAAGCCTGGCATTTCTCCGAGAACGCTTACCCCGACCTGCCGCCGGAGGATGACTTTGACTCGATCCGCGTCACGTTGCCGAACCGGCTCTACGATCCGGCGAAAGGCGCTGCGCTGTATGACCGTTTTCTCGATGAATGGTGCCTCGCCGAGGACGAAGGTCTCGAAATCATGCTCAACGAGCATCACCAGACCGCAACCTGCGTCGATCCGGCCGCGCCGATCGTGCTTGGCGCATTGGCCCGCCTGACCAAAAGGGCCCGGCTTCTTATTCTCGGAAATCCGGTCGCCAACCGCCGCGATCCGGTGCGCATCGCGGAAGAGATGGCCTTAGTCGATATCCTGTCGAAGGGGCGGCTCGAATGCGGTTTCGTGCGCGGTGTGCCGTTTGAGATCCTACCGGCGAACAGCAACCCGGTGCGCATGAACGAACGCCAATGGGAAGCGACGGACCTGATCGTCAAGGCGTGGACCAGCCACGATGGTCCGTTCAGCCACGAAGGCCGTTTCTTTCACCACCGCAACATCAACATCTGGCCCCGGCCATGGCAGCAGCCGCATCCGCCCGTATGGATCAGCACGACCAGCACCAGCGGCGCCCGGCGCGTCGGTGCGCGCGGCTATGTGCAGGCGACGTTTCTCACCGGCTACAAGGGCACGCCCGCCATATTCGACGCCTATCGCGCGGGCTGGCGCGAGGCCGGACTTGGCGAGAATGTCCCGATGCACCGGCTCGCCTACGCGGCGCTGGTTTATGTGGCGGATAGTGAAGCTGCGGCACATGCCGGCGCGGAAAAACTCCTCTGGTACATGACCGCCAACAAGGTGCCGCCGCATTTCGCCCGTCCCCCCGGGTACATGCCTGTCGCGGCGTATGCTGCGATGCTGCGCGGCGCGGCCGTCGGCGGGCTCGCCGCCAACCGCCGCAATGCAACCGTGGAAAATGCGATCGAGAACGGTCTGATGTTCGCCGGCACGCCCGACCAGGTGTACGACCAGTTCAAGCGATTCCATGATCATGTCGGCGGCTTCGGTCACCTGCTCATCATGGGACAGGCCGGGTTTCTCGACCATGCCGAAACCGTGGCCGGCATCAAATGCTTCGCACGGAACGTCTATCCGCGGCTGAAGCAGAATTTTCCGATGACCGCGATCTCGGGCTCGCGCGCGCCGCCGGTACCCGCCTGAATGTCACCATTGCGCCATCAGGGCGTCGTAATAACCCCGGCTATGCGAAATCTCTCTTTTACTATCGCCTTTCTCGCGTGGATCGTGTGCATCACGCACGGCCATGCGCAATCCTCTCCTCCGCAAAACTTCACCTTCGGATTGATGGGCGATCTCGGCTATGTGCCGGCACGCGAACCGATGTTCGAGAACGTGCTGGCGGAGATGAACGCCACGCCGCTCGCGTTTTCGGTCCATGTCGGCGATCTGGCCTCGCCGAAGTTTGCGTGTGACGACGCCTTTCGCGCGCGCCGTCTCGTGCAGTTTCAGGCGATGGCGCAGCCGCTGATCTATACGCCGGGAGACAATGAGTGGACGGACTGTCCAGACCCGCTTGAACGGCTTGCCAACCTGCGGACGTTGTTTTTCGCCGGCAACACGACGCTCGGGCAAAAGACCATTCCGCTGGTGCGGCAGAGCGATGACGGCCAGCACCACGCGAAATTCCGCGAGAACGCGCAGTGGGAATACGGCGACGTGATTTTCCTCACCCTGCATGCGGCCGGCAGCAACAACGGCTTCGGCCGCAATGCGATCGGCGACGCCGAAGCAGCGGAACGCACAGCGGCCGATATCGCCTGGATGCAGCGGGGCTTCGCCCTGGCAAAAGCGAACGGCAGCCGCGCCATCATGATCGCGCAACAGGCCAATATGTTTCCCGATATCCTGCCGTTCACGGGGGAAGCGGCCGCAAAAATCGATGGCTTTGCCGAATTGCGCGCGGCTCTAGTGAAGGAATTGCTGGCATACAACAAGCCGGTCGTGCTGGTGAACGGCGACAGCCATTACTTCCGGGTCGAAAAGCCATTCATGCGGCGCGTGAAAGGCGAAGCCGGCGAGCCGCTGATCGAGAATTTCACCCGTGTCGAACCGTTTGGCGATCCGTTCAATCACTGGGTTCAAGTCACGGTCGATGCGTCGGACCCGAACGTCTTCACGTTCCGGCCGCGCATGGTGCCGGCGAATTTGCTGAGGAAGAAGTAAGTATTCGTCGCTTCGATATACGCTGGTGTCATGCCCGGCCTGGTCCCAGCCATGACAAAAACTCTATTCCTCGCCGCTTGCCGGCGGATAGAGGTGATACCCGCCAGACGGGTCCTCGACGCGATAGCGCCGCCCGGACGATTTGCCGTCCTCCCGCAGATAATTCGGCCCGACCGGCACCTTGCCGGCGCCGCCGGGAATATCGAGGACGTAGGTTGGCTGTGCGATGCCAGAGAGGCGGCCGCGCAGCGCGCGCATCAATTCCTGACCTTCGAAAATCGTCGTCCGAAAATGTGCCGTGCCCGGCGCGAGATCGCCGTGATGGAGGTAATACGGCTTGATCCGGCATTCGACGAGCGCGCGAGACAAGGCCTCGAGCGCCGCCGCCTCGTCGTTGACGCCGCGCAGCAGCACCGACTGGCTGAGCATCGGAATGCCCGCATCGACAATCCTTGCACAGGCTGAACGAACGGCCGGCGTGAGTTCCCGCGCGTGATTGACATGCAGCACGACGTACGTCGCCTTGCCCGATGCTTTGAGCGCGCGAACAAGTTCTCCCGTGACGCGGTCCGGCGTCACAGCCGGCAGCCGCGTGTGTACGCGCACGATTTTCACGTGGTCGATACCTGCAAGTTCGCGCATCACCGCACGCAGCCGTCGCGGTGACATCAGCAACGGCTCGCCGCCGGTCAAAATCACTTCCCAGATATTTTTAGTGGCGCGGACGTAATCAAGCGCACGCGCTGTTTCCTCGGACGACAGCGTCCCGCGTCCGCGCGGGCCGACCATCTCGCGGCGGAAGCAATAACGGCAATAGACCGGACATACATGCACGAGCTTGAGCAGAACGCGATCGGGATAGCGGTGCACGATGCCGGGCACGGGGCTGTGCGCGTCGTCGCCGATGGGGTCGCCGCGCTCTTCGGGCGCGACAACGAGTTCTGCCGCATCCGGAACGAATTGCCGCGCGAGCGGATCGTGCGGATCGGCGGGATCGATCGCTTCCGCCAACGCGGGCGAGATCGCCACCGCGTAGCGCGCGGCGACATTTTCCAATGCCGCCCGTACAGACATCGGGGCAAAGCCTGCCTCGATCAGGTCACTTGCGCTGCGAAGGGTTTTGACGCGTGTCATGTCTGATCCAATTCATCGGCCCGGCGGATAATCGTGCGCCTCACCGGTTTGGCTTCGAGGAACGCAGGGTCTATACAGTGTGGCACTGCCATCCGCCAAACTTGCAGACAGGTCATCCCATGGACGTCCGCCGCTCCGACATCAAGCTTGCCTCTGGCACATTGTCTTATGCCGAATTCGGCGAAGGCCGGCCGCTGCTGTATCTGCATGCCGCCGGCGGACCGCAGATTTCGCGGTTTCTCGAAGGGCTGGCCAAGACCCATCGCATCTATCTGCCGACGGCGCCGGGATTTGAAGGCACCCCGTTGCACGACGCAGTGAAGACGGTTCCTGATCTCGCGAAGCTCTACGGCGCGTTTGCAGGCAAGGTCATCAAGGAACCGTTCGATGTAATGGGCCACTCGTTCGGCGGCTGGACGGCAACGTGGTTCGCGCTTCAGCATCCGGACGAAGTCGGCCAGCTCGTACTGGAAGCGCCGGCCGGTCTGCGCATCGGCATGACGCCGCTGCCGCCGCCCGCTTCGCCTGACGAGGCACTGCGCCGCCTCTATCTCCATCCCGAGCGGGCGAAGCATCTCATGAAGCCGCCGGAGGTCGCGGCTACCAACCTGCAAGCCTTTGGTCGCTACAGTGGCGGCGTCATGGTGGACGAAGCATTGCTGGCGCGGTTGCCGGAGATGAAGCCGCGCACGCTGATCATCATGGCGCCGAAAGACGAGATGATCCCGGCCTCGACCGGCCATGTTCTGAAAGAGAAAATCCCGCTATCGCACCTCACTTACATTTACGATGCGGCACACGGCATCGAGAATGATCAGCCGGAACGCATGCTGCGGCTCGTTTCGGCGTTTCTCGAACGCGGCGAAGCATTCATCGTGAATAGTGGCAAGGTGGCGTAGGGGACGCGGTTATTCCGGGACGCTCGCGCAGCAAGCGCACCCTGAATGACCCAAAAACTTCAATCCGGCGTCCAGATCACCTGATCGATACGCTGCGCACCTGATGCCAGCATCACCAGGCGATCAAAGCCGAGCGCAACGCCGCTTGCGGGCGGCATATGCGCCAGCGCGGCGAGAAAATCCTCGTCGACCGGATATCGCTCGCCATAGACACGCTGCTTCTCCGCCATCTCCAACTCGAAACGCCGCCGCTGTTCGGCCGGATCGGTGAGTTCACCGAATCCGTTAGCGAGTTCGACGCCGCAGGCGAAAATCTCGAACCTTTCGGCAAAACGGGGATCGCTTTTTGTCGGCCGCGCCAGCGCAGCTTCAATGGTCGGATATTCATCGAGAATCGTGACGCGGCCGTTGCCGATGTTGGGTTCGATGCGCGCGACCAGCACCTTGCTGAAGATGTCCGACCAGGTATCGTCCTCGGCGATATCGATGCCATTCCCCCCCGCTTGCTTCGCCAGCGCGGCGCGATCACCGGACGCGCCATGTAAAGTCGCGGCAAGATCAATGCCGGCGTAGTTCGCAAACGCGTGCGCGACAGTGACGCGCTCCGGTTCAGCGAAGGGATCGACGCTGCGGCCACGGAATAAAAAGCTTTTCGTTCCGGTTGCCTTCGCTGCGAGCGTCAGCAACGCTGCGCAGTCCCGCATCAGGACTTTGTAAGACTCGCCGGCACGATACCATTCCAGCATCGTGAATTCCGGATGATGCAGCGCGCCGCGCTCGCGATTACGGTACACCCGGGCGAAGTCGAAGATCTTTTGCTCTCCCGCCGCCAAAAGCTTCTTGCAGGCGAATTCCGGCGACGTGTGAAGGTAGCGGTGCTCGCGCCGTCCGTCGATGGTCACGAGTTCGGTCGCAAAGGCATGCAAATGCGCCTCGTTGCCGGGGGACACCTGCAGGGCGGCCGCCTCGATCTCGACAAAGCCCTCGGCCTTAAAATACCCCCTCAAAACCTCCCGGATGCGCTCCCGCGCGAGCAGAAAAGGCCGCCGGTCGGCATGGGCTTCCGGCGTCCACCAGCGCGGGTTCTTGCGCGAGTCCCAATGCCCGTCCTTCACCATGGCCCTATTCCGCCTCGGGACTGCGCGGAAATCGCTGGCATGGGCGCTCAGGATGAGTATGTTGCGGCCCAAGAATTCCGAAGCCAATCCCGCCGGCCCTTCCCGCCGGTAATGCCGGTTTCCGAGAACCGGTTCCCAGACAAGGAAAATTCGCTGTGAAGGTCATCGCCAGTTCTATCCGCAAAGGCAACATCATCGATCTCGATGGCAAGCTTTATGTCATCCTGACCGCGGAAAACATCCATCCGGGCAAGGGTACGCCGGTGACCCAGCTCGACATGCGGCGGCTGAGCGACGGTGTCAAATCCTCCCAGCGTTACAAGACGACCGATGTGCTCGAGCGCGCCGTCGTGGAAGATCGCAAGTTCCAGTATCTCTACGAGGACGCCGACGGCTTCCACTTTATGAATATGGACACCTACGATCAGGTGTCGCTGCCCGCCGATCTTGTCGGCGATGGCAAATATTATCTGCAGCCGGAAATGGAAGTGATGCTCTCGGTCCACGAGGGCACGCCGGTCGGCATCGAACTGCCGCAGCGCGCGACGGTCGAGATCGTCGAGACCGAACCGGCGATGAAAGGCCAGACCGCGTCATCGTCCTATAAGCCCGCGATTGCGTCGAATGGCCTGCGCGTGATGGTGCCGCCGCACATTGGCGTCGGTACGCGGGTCGTCGTGCATACCGAAGACGGCACCTACATCGAACGCGCAAAAGATTAACTGGCGATATCGGCAATCGTTGCGGCCGTTCTTGTGCTCTCTTCCTTAAGGAGAGCACGGTCGCCAGCCGCAGTCTCGATCCGGAAGACGACAGCCCTAACCAAACGTCGCATTCTGCGCCGCTTGACCGGCGCGCAAGATTTCCTCCAAGCTATGGCAAAGATTGCCTATGCCCGCAGGAGGAAACAGATGAAAAAGCTTTTCGCCGCGATTCTTTGGTCTTTGACAACTGTGGCCGGCGCTGCGGCGCAGGATTATCCCAACCACCCCCTCACCATGGTTATTCCGTTTGCCGCCGGCGGACCGACCGACGTTCTGGGGCGCGTGGTCGGCCAGCGCATGGGCGAAATCCTCGGTCAGCAGGTGGTGATCGAAAACGTCGGCGGGGCGGGCGGCATGACCGGTTCCGCGCGTGTGGCCAATGCCGCCCCCGATGGCTACAGCTTCGTGCTGGGCACCGTGGGCACGCATGCGCAGGGCCAGACGCTTTACAAGAAACCGCTCTATAGCGCCACGACCGACTTCACGCCGGTCGCGCTGCTTGCCGAAGTGCCGATTACACTGGCCACGCGCAAGGATCTGCCAGTCAAGAACTTCAAGGAATTTGTCGCTTACGCCAAAGCGAACCAGAAGAACATGAAATATGGTTCGGCCGGCGCGGGTTCGGCTACGCACCTCGCTTGCGTGCTGCTCAACTACGTCATTGGCGTCGACATCACCCACGTGCCCTATCGCGGTTCGGGGCCGGCGCTGCAGGATCTTGCGGCGGGACAGATCGACTATACCTGCGAGATCATCACCACGGCCAAGCCGCAGGTCGATGGCGGCACGGTGAAAGGACTCGCGATTTTCGACAAGAAGCGTTCGCCGGCCCTGCCGGACGTGCCGACGGCGCTTGAGCAGGGGACGCCGAATCTCGAGGCCTACACATGGAACGCGTTCTTCCTGCCCAAGGGCGCGCCCGACGCGATCGTAAAGAAGCTTAATGAGGCGGCCGTGCAGGCGATCAAGACGCCGGCAGTGCGTGATCGCCTGCAAGGCCTCGGCGCTCAGATCGTTTCGGATGACCGCACCACGCCTTCCTATCTCGCCCAGTTTGTGAAGAGCGAGATCGAAAAATGGGCAACGCCGATCAAGGCGAGCGGCGTCAGCATCGATTGATGCGGTTGCCTTTGCGCGGCAGCCAGCCCGGGCCGGCCGCCGACCGGAGGCCGCTTTCAGAATAAGCTCACGCTCCGCGCGGGGACAGCCCGGGGTTGGCACCCTTCTTGTACACGGTTCGCGACCCTATATAGGTGTCAAGATGGAGGCACCAGACCGGCCGGCGCAGGGTCCATTCTGCCGGGACTTGTTTTTCGGCCACCTGATGTTGCTTCTTTTTCACCCTAAATTTCGCCTCCAATGGCAATTGGGGACAGAGACCCCACCTTGCCAAGGAGCATCGGGAAGAAATACCGGGAGGAATGCTGGCGCGAAACTGTCAAGCTGCGCCCCCGCCGCATGATGTCTCACTCGCGTTTGCAGTCCAGTTCTGTTAGTGGGACATGGACTGTCATGGAATTGTAACTCGAACTGATGGATCGGACTTGGCGGCGACCCCCATGACCTACCGGATGACGCACCGAATGCCCTGCCGGCGTGGCCAGTAAAGTTTACCGAGGTATGGTTTGTCTTCCAGGTCTTTGATGTTCGAGCACTTGCGCGGCGCGTCAAGATTCGTCGGCGACAAGGTTGGCTGGAACCGCATCGGCTTTGCGATCAGCATCGCGATCATTGCTGCTGCTGTCTTGGTACTGTATCGGACGCTGCAGAATCTTAACGTCGCCGAGTTGATGCAAGCGCTTAAGACGTTCGACAAACACGACATCGCCATCGCGGCTGCATTTGTCGGCGGCGGCTATCTCACACTCACCTTCTACGATCTGTTCGCGTTGCGCACGATCGGCCACAGTCAGGTGCCTTACCGGATCGCTGCGCTCGCCGGCTTCACCAGCTATTCCATCGGCCACAACGTCGGCGCCAGCGTGTTCACCGGCGGCGCGGTGCGCTACCGCATCTATTCGCATCACGGTCTTTCCGCGGTGGATGTGGCAAAGCTCTGTTTCATCGCTGGCCTGACATTCTGGCTCGGCAATGCCACAGTCCTGGGGCTTGGCATCCTTTACGCGCCGGGCGCTGCGAGTTCCATCGACCAGTTGCCGCCGGCGCTCAACCGGCTCCTTGCCGTCGCGATCCTGGCCGTGCTGGTGTCGTATCTCGTCTGGGTCTGGCGCGCGCCCCGCAAGATCGGCAACAAGCGCTGGGAAGTCACCTTGCCGCGCGGCTCGCTGACGCTGTTGCAGATCGTGATCGGGATCATCGACCTCGCGTTCTGCGCGGCGGCAATGTACATGCTGGTACCGTCGGAGCCCCATGTCGGATTCATCGAGCTCGCGGTGATCTTCGTGTCGGCGACGCTGCTTGGCTTCGCCAGCCATTCGCCCGGGGGGCTCGGCGTATTCGACGCCGCCATGCTGGTCGCGCTATGGCAATACGACAAGGAAGAGCTGTTCGCCGGCCTGCTGCTGTTCCGGCTCCTCTACTACATCACGCCGTTCGCGCTTGCCTTGCTGATGCTTGGCGCGCGCGAATTGTGGCTGGGCACGACCAGGCGTCCCAATCCGCCGGTGCCCCGCCCGCCGGGAACGTGAGGCGAGAAGAGCGGCCCAAGGCCGCTCGCAATGATTGCTTCTAGCGCTGCCGGCGGTCGCGGCGGCGGTCAGCCAACGGCTGATAGGCCACACGCGAATGGAACGCGCAGTACGGAGCACCCTCTGCCGGCTTGCCGCCGCAGAAGAAGAAATCCGGCGAGCCCGGATCGCCGATCGGCCACCGGCAGCGGCTATCCGAGAGTTCCAGCAACGTGCAGCGCTGCCCGAGCGGAACGATGTTCTCGACCAGTTCCACTTCCTGCTCGACTTCCACCTCGTGGGCATAGGCAAGCGCCGTGTTGCCTCGCATCTGCGGACGCACCCGCAGCATCTGCGTATGTGTGCGCGGCTTGCGCTGGCGCGGCACCGACGCACTCGGCGATTTGGCGCGCCCCGACAATCCGAGACGATGAACCTTGCCGATCACGGCATTGCGGGTGACGCTGCCCAGCTCGTTCGCGATTTGGCTCGCGGACCGGCCTTCGGCCCAAAGCTTCCTCAGAAGCTCGACCCGCTCTTCGGTCCAGGACATAGAGTCGGTACCGGTCATGCGGTGAAATCCCATCCTTTTTCGACAGAAGCCAGAATCCGCTCCTGCCGGCGGTCGATGCCCCGACCAACCACCGATGTTAACGCCTACAAACTCCGAAAAAGATCAGACACACGACATCTCGTGTCTGATAGAAATAACGCTACAATATGGCGAGACTCGCCCGCAAGAGTCCGAGACTCCAAAGTCCACACTTGATTGGTGTTATCCGCAGTTTCCGGCCGCTACGCGGTTTTTGCGTCACACGCCCGCGGAGCGGCGCGAGCCCTGCAGTTTGATTTTGCTGCATCGCTTCAACGGGCTCGAGCGATCGCATTTGTGAACCAAACCACACGGAAATCATGGACTTGCTCGTGTTCCAATTTCAAACTTCATGTCGAAAAGCATGGCGCGAACGGCAATACCGCGACGTGACGTTAGTTGACAGCAACCGGACCGCCCCTAAAATAGCCCGCATGTGCCGCCTGCAAAGGCGGCACATTTCATTTTCGGGCCAACGAGCATGACCGCCAAATCTCTTACTTCACATCTCCTGCCGACTTATGCCCGCGTCGATCTCGCGTTCGAACGCGGCGAGGGGCCATGGATCATCTCGACGAGCGGCGAACGTTACCTCGACTTCACCGGCGGCGTTGCCGTCAATGTGCTTGGCCACGCACATCCCTATCTCATCGACGCGCTGACCGCGCAGGCGAAGAAGCTGTGGCACGTCTCCAACCTGTTCCGGATTCCGGAAGCGGAGCGGCTTGCCGAACGGCTGTGCGCGGCTTCGTTCGCAGATCTCGTCTTCTTCTGCAACTCGGGCACCGAGGCATTGGAAGGCGCAATCAAGCTCACCCGCAAGTTTCACGCGGCGAACGGGCATCCCGAAAAATTCCGTATCGTCACCTTCGAAGGCGCGTTCCATGGCCGCACGCTCGCTTCGCTCGCGGCCACCGGCAACAAGAAGTACCTTGAAGGGTTTGGACCACCGGTCGAGGGATTCGACCAGGTCCCGTTCTGCGATCTTGCGGCAGTGAAGGCTGCCGTCGGTCCACAAACCGCCGGCATCCTGATCGAACCGATTATGGGAGAAGGCGGCGTGCGCGTCGTGCCGAACGCTTTCCTCAAAGGCCTGCGCGAGGTGTGTGACGAGCATGGCCTGTTGTTGATCTTCGACGAGGTCCAGTGCGGCATCGGCCGCACGGGCGAACTGTTCGCCTATCAGCGCACCGGCGTGACGCCCGACGTGATGGGACTGGCGAAAGGTCTCGGCGGCGGCTTCCCGATCGGCGCGACGCTCGCCACTGCGAACGCGGGCAAGGGCATGACCGCCGGCACCCATGGCTCGACTTTCGGCGGGAACCCGCTTGCGATGGCGGCAGCCAACGCGGTCCTCGATGTCGTCACAGCACCCGGCTTCCTCGATCGCGTGAAGCAGGTCTCGCTCCTGTTCAAGCAGCGTCTGGCGGAGCTCAAGGATCGGCATCCATCGATCATCGCGGAAGTGCGCGGCGAAGGACTTCTGCTCGGGCTGCGCGTGCTGGTGCCGAACGGCATGGTCGTCGATGCGCTGCGGGCGGAGAAAATGCTCGTCGCCGCCGCCGGCGACAATGTCGTGCGGCTGCTGCCGCCGCTCATCATCTCCGATGACGAAGTGCGCGAGGCGATCACCCGTCTCGATCACGCGGCCACCGCGCTCGAAAAACAACAACAGAAAACCTAGAGATCCGCGTGACCGGCAAGATTCGCCATTTCCTGGATTTGAACGAGATTCCGCCGCGCGACCTGCGCGGCATTCTCGACATGAGCCGCGCCATGAAGAAGGCGCACAAACGCGGCAAGGACAAGCGTCCGCTCGCCGGCAAGATGCTTGCCCTGATCTTCGACAAACCATCGACGCGCACGCGCGTGTCGTTCGATGTCGCCATGCGCCAACTCGGCGGCGACGTGTTGATGCTCGACGGTCAGGGCATGCAACTTGGCCGTGGCGAGACGATTGCCGACACTGCGCGGGTGATGTCGCGGTATGTTGATGCGATCATGATCCGCACTTTGCGCCACGACATGGTGGTGGAGCTTGCAGAATACGCGAGCATCCCCATCATTAATGGTCTGACGCGCCTGTCGCACCCGTGTCAGATCATGGCGGACATTATGACATTTGAAGAACATCGCGGCCCTATCAAGGGCAAGACCGTTGCATGGGTCGGCGACTCCAACAACGTGATGGCCTCATGGATGCATGCGGCAAAGCAGTTCCAGTTCGAACTGCGGATCGCAACACCGCGGCAGCTTGCACCGCGCCCCGATCTTGTGAAATGGGCGCGCGAGTCGGGTGCGGCGATCTCGATCGGCCGGGATGCCGACGCGGCGGTGAAGGATGTATCCTGCATCGTGACCGATACCTGGATATCGATGGGCGACAAGAATGCCGCACAGCGCCGCAAGCTGTTGAAGCCCTTTCAGGTCAACGCGCGGCTGATGGCCAAAGCGCGGCGCGACGCCATTTTCATGCACTGCCTGCCCGCGCATCGCGGCGAGGAGGTCACCGCTGACGTGATCGACGGCCCGCAATCGGTCGTATTCGACGAAGCGGAGAACCGCCTGCATGCGCAAAAGGGCGTTCTGGCGTGGTGTCTGCACGCAGGCGCACGCTAATGCCCGACGAGCTACCAACACGCGCGCCATCCGCCGTCGTCGACGACGATGCGATCCAGCCATTCGAAGTGGCGGCGCTCGATCTGCGGGGCCGTCAGGTCCGGCTTGGACCGGTGCTCGACCAAATTCTCGGCGCGCATGACTACCCGCTGCCGGTCGCCAAGCTGCTCGGCGAATCCGTTGTGCTCGGAATCTTGCTTGGCTCGTCACTGAAATTCGAAGGCCGTTTCATCCTGCAGACCCAGTCCGACGGGCCGGTGAACATGCTGGTGGTCGACTTCACGACACCGGGTCAGGTGCGCGCCTGTGCACGTTTCAACAAATCCGCGGTCGACGACGCCATCGCAGCAGGCAACACGTCGCCTGGCGAGCTTCTCGGCTCGGGGCACCTTGCGATGACAATCGACCAGGGCGCCGACATGAACCGTTATCAAGGGCTGGTCGCGCTTACCGGCGGCACGCTTGAGGAAGCCGCCCACGAATATTTCTTCCGTTCGGAACAGATTCCGACGCGTGTCAGATTGGCGGTTGCTGAAGAGCTGATTGCCGGCGGCGACGGCGTGCAGCATCGCTGGCGCGCCGGCGGCCTGCTGCTGCAATTCCTGCCCCGCAGTCCCGAACGCGCGCGCCAGCGCGATCTCGATCCTGGCGATGCGCCGGAAGGAATGACGCTCCACGATGTTCCGGAAGACGAGGCGTGGGTCGAAGGCCGCTCGCTGGTCGAAACCGTCACGGATTTCGAATTGATCGATCCGGAATTGTCGAGCGAGCGATTGCTCTATCGGCTGTTTCACGAACGCGGCGTGCGCGTGTTTCAACCGCAGCCGGTCGAGGCGCGCTGCACATGCTCGCGCGAAAGCGTCGAAAACATGCTGAAGAGTTTTTCGCAGGACGATCGCGACCACATGGTCGAAGACGGCAAGATTTCAGTGACCTGCGAGTTCTGCAGCTCGCACTATGTTTTCAAGCCGGAAGAGATTGGCGCAAATCCGTAGCGCGCTGCGCGCTCAAACCGTTTGCAGCGACGAGGCCCGCTTCCTGCCGCAAACAAGAGGCGAAGGTGCCGGAACCGAATGGAAGAACGCAGGGCTAGTTCAACGTTCGCTTCGTTTCGGAACTGTCCAGCGAGAATGCCGGCACCTCGATGTCGAACCGATCGCCGGACTGGGAAACCATCCCGTAACTGCCTGACATGATCCCCGACGGCGTCGGCAGCGGCACGCCGCTGGTGTACTCGTAAGAGCCGCCCGGCTGCAGCACCGGTTCCTCGCCGACCACGCCCGCCCCCTTGACCTCCTGGACCCGGCCGAAGGCGTCGGTAATTTTCCAGTGACGTGTCTTGAGTTGCACCACTTCGTCGCCAAGATTGCGGATTTCGATAGTATAACTCCAGAAGAAGTAGCTCTTTTCGATCGACGAGCGCTCCGGGAGGAAACGCGGCGTCACGTTGACTTCGATCTTGCGGGTTACGGCGTGGTACATGGCAGCGGCCTGTCAGGCGAACGGCGGATTGGACCGGGTTCAGTGAATCGCATCTTGGCCAAGGATACAATATCTCCGCAACCGGTGCCCGTTCCGGCCGGGCCGCCGCGCGACCCCGCGCGCCCGCCGCCCGCGAAGCCATTGCCCACCGCACCCGCCGAGCGCGACCTGCGTCTCGACCTGTTCCGTGGGCTTGCCCTGTGGTTGATCTTTCTCGACCATATCCCTTCCAACGTCATGAGCTGGATCACGATCCGGAACTACGGATTCAGCGACGCCACCGAAATCTTCGTGTTCATCTCCGGCTACACCGCCGCCTTCGTCTACGGCCGCGCCATGCGCGAGCGCGGGCCGATCGTTGCGAGCGCGCGCATCCTCAAGCGCGCCTGGCAGGTCTATGTCGCGCACATCTTCCTGTTCGTCATTTACATGGCCGAGATCGCATACCTGTCGACCAGCTTCGAGAACCCGCTCTACGCCGAAGAAATGGGAATCTTCGATTTCCTGCGGCAGCCGGACGTGACGCTGCTGCAGGCGCTGTTGCTGAAGTTCAAGCCGGCGAATATGGACGTGCTGCCGCTCTACATCATGCTGCTTGCGGGGTTTGCGCCGTTCATCTGGTTACTGCTGCGCAATCCGACCGGCGCGCTGGCCGCATCGGCGGTCGTTTATATTCTGGCGTGGAATTTCGACATCAACCTGCCGGCCTATCCGGGCGGCACCTGGGTCTTCAATCCTTTCGCGTGGCAATTGCTGTTCGGCTTCGGGGCATGGTGCGCGCTTGGCGGCGCGGAGCGGCTCGGCGCCCTCATCCGCTCAAGATGGGTCTTGGCAATCGCCATTGCCTACCTGGTCTTTGCATTTGCCATCGTGATGACCTGGTATTTTCCCCGCTACAGCACATACGTGCCGCGCTGGCTATCGGACTGGATGTACCCGATCGACAAGACCAACCTGGACGTGCTCCGGTTCGCCCATTTCCTGGCCTTGGCTGTGGTTGTGGCCTGGCTTTGTCCGCGCGACTGGCCGTACCTCAAGAGCCGATGGGTCAGGCCGGCCATTCTCTGTGGCCAGCATTCGCTGGAAATTTTTTGTCTCGGCGTATTCCTCGCTTTCGCAGCCCATATTGCGCTGCAGGAGATTTCGGCAAGCGTCTTGATGCAGGTCGTGGTGAGTGTAGTCGGCATTGTCTCCATGATCGGGGCTGCATGGCTTCTGTCGTGGTATAAGCAGGTGGAGGGAAGAACTCCCGGCTCGCGGTCGACATCGAACGCCGATCTGGCAGGAGGCGAGGCATGATCCGCCTTGTCGTTGTATTGGCTGCACTGCTCGGCGTGGCGGCTCCGGCTGCGGCGGCGCCGGACTCTGCCTGTGAAGTCGCGGCGCAGCATGCACGCACCGATTTCCGGCTGCCACAGGTCGCGCGCGCCATCGCCGACAAGAAGCTCGATATTGTCGTGGTCGGCAGCGCGTCATCCGCGCTTATCGATTCAAAAAAAGCGTATCCTGCGCGTTTGGAAGCCAAGCTCGCCAGCAAGCTGCCGGGTGTCGCCGTCCGCGTTCAGACCTTTGCACGACCGCGCGAAACAGCTGCCGAAATGGATCAGGCGCTTCCACAGATACTCGCCACGGCCAAACCGGCACTTACCATCTGGCAAACCGGGACGGTCGAGGCGATGCGACGGGTTGATGCCGACGATTTCAGCAGCACGCTCGAGAAAGGAATCGAGCGCATCAAGGCCGCCGGAAGCGACGTCATGCTGATCAATCCGCAATACAGCCCGCGCACGGAACTCATGATGGACGCACCGCAATACGCGGAGGCGATCCGCATCGTTGCGTTGCAGCATGAAATCCCGGTATTTGACCGGTTTGCGATCATGCGGCATTGGGGTGAATTGGGTACTTTCGATTTGAATGAAATTACAAAGAAAATTGACATGGCCGCCAAGGTACATGCCTGCCTCGGAGCGCTTCTCGCCGGTATGATCGTCGACAGCGCGAATTTGCCTGCCGAGCCGGCACAAGGTAATAATAAGTAAATGCGCCTGTCCCATTCCTTGTTTTTCACAAGTGTCGCCCTCCTGTTTGGGGGCTTTTATTTTGTATCCGCCGCCCGCGCCGCCGAGGGCGGCCCTCCGCCATGCAAGGCGCCAGCCAGCCTGACAGACCTCGAGCAGCCGCTGCCGCATACGGCCGCGCGCATTGCCGCTGGCGAGCCGGTCAAGATTGTCACGATCGGCTCCTCGTCGACAGCCGGTTCCGGCGCGAGCAAGCCGGATGCATCCTATCCGAGCCGGCTTGCCGTCGACCTCGCCGCGCAGTTTCCACGCGCGCAGGTGACGGTTATCAATCGCGGCATCAACGGCCAGGAGTCCGGCGACATGCTCGCGCGGTTGAAGGCGGATGTGCTCGACGAGAAGCCGACGCTGGTGATCTGGCAGGTCGGCACCAACTCGGTGCTGCGCGATCATCCGCTCGATGAAGTCAGCAAGCACATCGACAAGGGTCTCGAGCTGATCAAGGAAGCCAATGCGGATGTCATCCTCGTCGATCCGCAATATGCGCCGCGCGTTCTCGACAAGCCGCACGAAGCGGAAGCGATGGTGACGATGATCGACAGGAAGGCGCGCCGCTACAGGGTCGGCGTGTTTCACCGCTTCGCGGTGATGCGCCACTGGCGCGAAGCTTCGTCTATTCCGTTCGAAACATTCACGGCGCCTGACGGCCTCCACCACAACGACTGGAGCTATGCCTGCTGGGCCAAGCTGTTGACCGCCGGCATCACGCACGCGGTGACGAAGCCAACGCTGTCGGCGCACGCGGCGCCTTATTGAGCTGATCAGTTCGCACTTTTCGTCACGGCCGGACGGCCATGACGACATGAAGGCGGCAATTGATCGCTCACGCCTTCTTAAGCGCGTCCAGCAGATCACCGATCACGTCGTCCGGATGTTCGAGCCCGGCGGAGAAGCGCACCAACCCGTCGCTGATGCCGAGTTCGGCGCGCGCTTCCGGCGTCAGCCGCTGATGCGTCGTGGTGGCCGGATGAGTGATGAGGCTCTTGGCATCACCGAGATTGTTGGTGATCTTGATGAGCCGCAGCGCGTTGAGAAAACGGAACGTCGCCGCCTTGTCGCCGCCGCCAACCTCGAACGCGATCAGCGTCGAGCCGCCGCGCATCTGCTTCTTCACGTTCGCCGCCTGCGGATGATCGGCGCGGCCGGGGTAGATCAGCCGTGAAATCTTCGGGTGTCCGGCAAGCGCGTCCGCGATCTTGCCCGCCGTCTCGGTCTGGCGCGCGATACGGATATGCAGCGTCTCCAGTCCCTTCAGCAGCACCCAGGCATTGAACGGCGACATTGACGGGCCGGTCTGGCGCATGAACTGGTGGATGTGCTCCTGGATGAATTTCTCGCTCGACAGGATGACTCCGCCGAGACAGCGGCCCTGACCGTCGATGTGTTTTGTCGCGGAGTAGACAACCACGTCGGCGCCGAGCTTCAGCGGGCTTTGCCAGATCGGCGTCGCGAACACGTTGTCCACCACAAGGTTCGCGCCGACGCTGTGTGCAATCTCCGCGATCGAAGGAATATCGAGAACGTCCAGCGCCGGATTGGTCGGGCTCTCGAGAAACAATACTTTCGTATTTGGCCGCACCGCCGCGCGCCACTGATCAAGGTCGAGGCCATCGACCAGCGTGGATGGCACGCCAAAGCGCGGCAGGAAATCCTCCACCACCCACCGGCACGACCCGAACAGCGCCTTGGAGGCGACCACGTGATCGCCGGCCTTGAGCTGACCGACCAGCGCGGTCGTCACCGCGGCCATGCCGGTTGCGGTTGCGCGCGCGGATTCCGCGCCTTCGAAAATCGCCATGCGGCGCTCGAACATCGCAATCGTCGGATTGGAGAAGCGTGAGTAAAGAAAGCCCGGCGCCTCACCCTTGAACCGCGCCTCGCACTCCTCCGCCGTCTCATAGACGAAGCCCTGGGTCAGGAACATCGCTTCGGAGGTTTCGCCGAATTGCGAGCGCAGGGTACCGCCGTGCACGAGCTCGGTTTCGGGCCGGTAGTTCGTGGACGGCGCGGGCGATTGTGTAGGGGACGATTGCAAAGACATGAACAGGCTCCTTCAAGCCAATAAAAAAACCCGGCCAAGATTCAGCCGGGTTCCAACCTGTCCCCCGGCCTTTTAGCAGCTTGTTTAACGTGGCGCGCAAGCCGGCCGGCTCAAATAACCACGACGATGAAATCGTGATAAGCGGAGGCGGCGGCTTGGTCAAGGCGCTGGCGCCGCGCGCATGGCTGAGGTGACGGCCCACCCGGTGGGCCGTATGTGCGAAAGCGTGTTGATGGCTGGGTCCGCACCGCTTTCTGACGGCCGGTATTGGTGTAAAAAAGCCTCAGGGCTGCGCCCCAATCGGGACACATCACTTGCCATTCACTTTCCGCGCCGACGAACAGGGTATCCTGCCCGACCGGATGATTGCCGCATTGCGGGACAGCGGCGCCATCATGGCGGAGCACGATTTCGTCCGCGGGCAAATCCAGCCGGCGAGCCTCGATCTGCGGCTCGGCGACACCGCTTACCGGGTGCGCGCGAGCTTCCTGCCCGGCCCCGGCCGCACCGTCGCGAACCGCATCGATGAACTCAAGCTGCACGAGATCGCGCTCGGCGACGGAGCGGTACTCGAGACCGGCTGCGTTTATATCGTGCCCTTGATCGAGAGCCTGGCCTTGCCGCGCAGCATTGCGGCCGCCGCCAACCCAAAAAGCTCAACCGGCCGTCTCGATGTCTTCACCCGCGTCATCGCCGACAATATGCGCGGCTTCGACCGTATCGAGGCGGGCTATCACGGTCCGCTCTATGC
>Ga0164243_10003721_pt1 | contig 24309 bp, 18 predicted proteins | sample OricompcompostOP_FD_108781 | JGI IMG/M metagenome (GOLD analysis project Ga0164243, IMG submission 108781) | Organic Plus compost microbial communities from Emeryville, California, USA - Original compost - Organic plus compost (OP) | ecosystem: Engineered > Solid waste > Mixed feedstock >...
ACATCTCGGTGGTGGGGGTCTCTGATGTGCCGGCGACGGCGTATCTGATTCCTACGTTGAAAACGATCCGGCCGGACTTCGAGGCCGTCGGTCGCCGGGCGATCGAGGTTGTCACGCAGGCGATCCGGGGTGCGGAGTTGCACCCGTCGCCGTTGGTCGTTCCCACCCTCGTGGTGCGCGAGAGCACCGCGCCACCGGCGGCCACGGACGCCTGAGCAGCGGCTGCGCTCGGGGGTGACAGCCCCGACACGGATACGCCCCGTGGCGCCGTCACCGTCGCCCGGGGCGCAGCGGGCGGAAGAACGCGCGGATGTCGGCGACGAGCAGGTCGGGGACCTCCAGCGCGGCGAAGTGGCCGCCCCGGTCGTACTCCGCCCAGTGCACCAGGTGGTGTTCCCGCTCGGCGAGCCGGCGGAGCGCCGGGTCGGGCGGGAAGACCGCGATCCCGGTGGGAACCCCCGAGGGGGCCGCCGGCCGGGGTGGCTGGGCGCGTACCTCGTGGTAGAGCTGGGCCGAGCTGGCCGCCGTGCCGGTCAGCCAGTAGAGGGACACGTCGGTGAGCAGGACGTCCCGGTCCAGGGCCTCGTCCGGCAGGTCGTGGGCCGGGTCGGTCCAGTCCCGCACCTTGTCGAGGATCCAGGCGAGCTGGCCGACCGGCGAGTCGGTCAGCGCGTACCCCAGGGTCTGCGGCCGGGTGCCCTGGATGTCGGCGTAGCCGCTGCCGTGCCGCCGCAGCCGGTCCGCCGCGGCGAGCCGGGCCCGTTCCGTGGCCGTCAGTGTCACCGTGGCGAGCTGCTCGGCGTCGGGGAACTCCAGCCCGCCGTGGATGTGCACCCCCACGACCCGGTCCGGCGCGAGGTGGCCGAGCCGGGGCGAGACGAGGTACCCGGTGTCGCTGCCCTGTGCGCCGTAGCGTTCGTAGCCGAGCCGGTCCATGAGGCCGATCCACGCCCGGGCGATCCGGTCGTGGTTCCAGCCCGGCCCGGACAGCGGCGTGGAGAAGCCGAAGCCGGGCAGCGAGGGCGCGACGACGTGGAACGCGTCCGCCGGATCGCCGCCGTGCCGGGCCGGATCGGTGAGCGGGCCGATGACGCGGAGGAACTCGACGATCGAACCGGGCCAGCCGTGGGTGAGGATCAGCGGTAGCGCGTCTGGCTCGGGCGACCGGACGTGCGCGAAGTGCACCCGCTGACCGTCGATCTCGGTGGTGTACTGGGGGAACTCGTTGAGTCTCGCCTCCCACGCCCGCCAGTCGTACGCGTGCAGCCAGTGCGCCGCCACGTCCCGCAGGTAGCCGACCGGCACGCCCCGGCTCCAGCCCACGCCGGGCAGCTCGGCGGGCCACCGGGTGCGGCGCAGCCGGTCGGCGAGGTCGTCCAGCGCGGCCTGCGGGACGTCGATCCGGAACTCCCGTACGGTGCTCACGTCGCTCCTTCTCGGACTCGTGCGGTCGACCGGGACCACGCCTCGATGCCGGGGACGGTGAGGACGGTGTCGAAGGCGGCGTCGGCGGCCCCGGCGATCCGGCCGTCGGGGCCGAGCGTCGACGGGACCAGCGGTGGGGGTCGGTCCCGTCGGAACGACATCAGCCCGGCCCGGTAGCCCGCGTCCACCTCCCGGGGCGCGGCCGCGGACAGGTCGACGGCCAGCCCGGACAGGGTGACCAGCGCCGGATCGAGGGCGTTGACCAGCCCGCCGACGCCCCGGCCGAGCGCGCGTGCGGCACCGTCGACCGCGGCCCGGGCCGCCGGGTCCCGCGGTGCGGCCGCGAGGATGTGCTCCGCGGCCGTCCGCGGGTCGTCCGGCGCCGGCTGACCGAGCTGCCGCGCCATGGCCCGGCCGTCGACCAGCAGGTCCCAGCAGCCGGTCGCGCCGCAGGGGCAGCGCAGGGTCGGGTCACCGAAGGGCAGGTGGCCGAACTCGCCGCCGGCCCCGGTGGCGCCGTCCAGCAGGTCGCCGTCGACCACGAGCACGCCGCCGACGCCCACCTCGACGGTGAGGTGCAGGACGACCCGCACGCCGGCCCCGGCGCCCCGCCGTGCCTCGGCGAGCCCCGCCAGCGAGGCGTCGTTGCCGACCAGCAGCGGCACGTCGGCGGCGGGGCGGAGCGGTTCGAGGCTCACCCGCCGCCACCCCAGCGTGGCGGCCTGCACCACCTCGGTACCTCGTACCGTGGCGGCGACCGCGACCGAGACGGCCCAGATCCGGTGGCCGAGCCGGCGCCGACAGGCGGCGATCTCGCGCCGCACGCGGTCCAGCACGGCGTCCGGCTCCCGGTCGACGTGCCGGCCGCTGGTGTGCTGGACGATCCGGCCGCCCAGTTCGACGGCGGCCACCCGCCACCGCTCGTGGCTGATGTCGACGACGCAGACCAGCGGACCCGCCGGGTGGGCGACCAGGGTGGGGGAGGGCCGTCCGCGACCACCGGACGGAGCGGAGGCGACCTCGTCGAGCAGACGCAGGCGTTTGAGCCGGGCGACGAGGTCGGTCGCCGAGCCGCTGCTGAGATCGAGGGCGCGGGCCAGCTCGGACCGGGTGACGCCCGGTTGCCGGTGCAGGTGCCGGAGCACGGCGAGCGCGCCCTGGTGGCGCAGGTCCCGCATCCGGTGCGTCGGTCGCTCCACAACCCCTCCCGCCACCATTATGCTCGCGCGCCGAGCATAATGGTGCCATGGACGACATCGAGGCGGTGCTGCTGGACATGGACGGCACGCTGGTCGACTCCGACGGAGCCGTCGAGCGTGCCTGGCGGCGCTGGGCCGCCGACTACCGGGTCGATCCCGAGACGGTGCTGCGGATCTCGCCCGGCAAGACCGCCCTGACCACCATCCGGCAGGTCGCGCCGCACCTCGACGACCAGGCCGCCCGGCGCGCGGCGCGGTACCAGACCGAGCTGCAACTGGCCGACGCCGTCGACACCAAGCCGCTGCCCGGCGCGACGTGCCTGCTCGACACCCTCGACCGGCTCGCCCTGCCGTGGGCCGTGGTGACCAGCGCCGACGCGGATCTGGCCGCGGCCCGTCTCGGTGCGGCCGGCATCACCCCGCCGGTGCTCGTCACCGCCGACGACGTCCGCGCGGGCAAGCCCGATCCCGAGGGGTACCGGCTGGCCGCCGCCCGGCTCGGGGTGCCGGCCGAGCGGTGCCTGGTGGTCGAGGACGCGCCGGCCGGGATCGCCGCCGGTCAACGGGCCGGCGCCCGGGTCGCCGCGCTGCGCGGACACCCCGCCGACCTGCGCATCCCCGACCTGCACGCGCTGGTCGCGCTCCTCACGCCACCGGCAGCGGGCTGACCAGGCCGGCGGGCGGCCGGGCCGGCGGTGCCCGGGCCGGCGGTGCCCGGGCGGACGGAAAGATCGAAAGGTCGTACGGTTGCCGCATGGGCAACCTGCTGGAGACGCTGTCGCTGACCGACCTCCGCCGCCGCACCAGTGAGAAGTGGCGGCGGTACCCGGAGGACGTGCTGCCGCTCTGGGTTGCGGAGATGGACGTGCCGCTGGCCGAGCCGGTGACCCGGGCGCTGACCGAGGCGATCAACCTCGGCGACACCGGGTACGCCCACGGCCCGGCCTACGCCGAGGCGTTGGCCGGGTTCGCCGCCGAGCGGTGGGGTTGGACCGTCGACGTCGCGCGTACGAGAGCGGTGCCCGATGTGATGATGGGCGTCGTCGAGGTGTTGGACCTGGTCACCGGGCACGGCGACGCCGTGGTGGTCAACCCGCCGGTCTACCCGCCGTACTACCAGTTCCTGCGCAGCGCGGGTCGCCGGATCGTCGAGGCGCCGCTGGACGGGCGGCACCGCCTCGACCCGGACGCGCTGGACCGGGCCTTCGCGGAGGCGGTCGCCGGGGGCCGCCGTGCGGCCTACCTGCTCTGCAGCCCCCACAACCCGACCGGAACGCTGCACACCCGCGCCGAACTGTCCACCGTGGCCGAACTGGCCGCCCGCCACGGCGTACGGGTGGTGGTGGACGAGATCCACGCACCCCTCGTGTACCCGGGGGCGACCTTCGTGCCGTACCTCTCCCTGCCCGGCACCGAGCGGGACTTCGCGCTCCTGTCCGCGTCGAAGGCGTGGAACCTGGCCGGGGTGAAGGCCGCCGTCGCGGTGGCCGGCGCCGACGCGGCGGCGGACCTGGCCCGCATGCCCGCGGAGGTCAACGACGGGGTGAGCCACCTCGCGGTGATCGCGCACACCGCCGCTCTCCGGCACGGCGGACCGTGGCTCGACGACCTGCTGAGCGGCCTGGACGCCAACCGCCACCTGCTCGCCGACCTGCTGGCCGAGCGGTTGCCCGGTGTCCGCTACCAGCCGCCGGACGCCACGTACCTCGCCTGGTTGGACTGCCGGGCGCTGGAGCTGCCCGGCGGCCCGGACGCCGATCCCGCCACGGTGTTCCTGGAGCGCGGGCGCGTCGCGTTCGTGCCCGGACCGGACTTCGGCACCGGCGGCGCCGGGCACCTCCGCCTCAACTTCGCCACCTCACCGGACGTGCTCACCGAGGCCGTACGCCGGATGGTCGTCAGCCTCGGGTGAGGGGCGGGCGAACGACCGGGGGCACGGCCTACGGGGTGAGCAGCAGCGGCGCCAGGGCCCGCAGTTGGGGCAGCAGATCGTCCGGGCCGTCGACGAGCGGCTGGACGCAGACGTGGTCCGCACCCGCGTCGTGGTGCGCCCGGACCCGCTGCGCCACCGTCTCGGGATCACCCCACGGCACGATGGCGTCGACCAGGGCGTCGCTGCCGGAACCGGACAGGTCCTCCTCAGCCCAACCGATCTCCCTGAGGTTGTTCACGTAGTTGGGCAGGCTGAGGTACCACGACGTGTACCGCCGGGCCTTCTCGCGGGCCGATCCGGGATCGGTGTCCAGCACCACGGCCTGCTCCGGCGCCAGCACCGGCCCCGGCCCGAGAACCTCGCGGGCGCGCGCGGTGTGCTCCGGCGTGACGAAGTAGGGGTGCGCGCCGACGCTGCGCTGCGCCGCCAGCCTCAGCATCCCGGGACGGAGCGCGGCCAGCACCCGCGGGGCCCGCTGGGGCAGCGGCGCCGCGTACTCGGTCTCGTCCATCGCGTCGAGGTACGACCGCATCGCCGCGAGCGGCCGCCCGTAGTCGTGGCCGCGCGCCGACACCAGCGGCGCGTGACTCACCCCCAGACCGAGCAGGAAGCGCCCGTCGTACGCCTCGGCGAGAGCGTTGGCACCGTTCGCGGCGGCGGTGGCGTCCCGGACCCAGATGTTGGCGACGCCGGTGGCGACCACCAGGCTCCGGGTGGCGCCGAGCAGGATGGCCGAGTGGACGAGCGCCTCCTTGTACCTCGCCGTCTCGCCCACCCAGAGCGCGCCGTAACCCAGGTCCTCCACCTCCGCGGCGGCCCTGCGACCGAACTCGGCCGACTGCCCGCCGAGCACCCCGGTCCAGACCCCGACCGGACCGATCCGTCGCTTCACCTCCGCCGGGTCCACGCCGCCCGACCCCCGCGGCTGAGCCATGGCATCTCCTCGCACGAACCGATCATCCCTCCGGCCGTGCCCGCTCGCGGCGATTACCGGTCAACCGGTCGGATCCGCCGTCAGCGCGATGCCGTGCCACGGGCGCGGTGGCGGCGTACGGCGTCGCGGTTGGCGCACCGGGGCGAGCAGTAGCGCTGCCGGCCGGTCCGGGAGACGTCGGCGTAGACCAGGCCGCAGCCGGTCCGGGCGCAGCGGCCCAGCCGGTCCATCCCGCGACCGGTCAGGTGCAGCGCGGTGCCGACGCTCACGAGCGCGCGGAGCACCGCGGACAGCGGCACCCCGTCGTCGCGGTAGTGCAGGTGCCAGCGCCCGTCCGCGTGGTCGGTGAGGCGCGGGTACGTCGAGGCGCCGGCCAGCATCCGGTTGAGCAGCCTCGCCCGCTCCTCCGCGGAGGCCGCGTCGACGATCCGCGCCCACTCCTCGATCAGTCGGCGGGTCACCGCGAGGTCGTCGTCGCGTACCGGCATGTCCACCACCACCCCGGCCCGCCGGCAGCGATCGGCCAGGTCGGCGACCGACCCGGGCGGATCGTTGGCCAGGTCGACGGCCAGCCGGACCGCGTCGGCGCCGTAAGGGTTGAGATGCACAATGCCATTACAGCAGGGTGGGGGCATGAACGACAACCACCGGCACGTCTGGCGAACCCGCTCCCGGCACCGGACCAGCGAGGGGACCGTGCACTACCAGTCCTGCCACTGTGGCCTGTGGCGGATCCGCGGTGGGGGAGACGTCACGGTCCCGGTGCGGGCCCGGTCCCTGTACCGGCCGGGCCGGTGACCGTCGCGCCGAGGAGACTTTTGGTCGATAGATGCAAAAGTTTCGTTCTATCGATGGGAAGTGATAGTGTCAGCGATCGATCTTCCGTAACGCGAGATCGTACTGACCGGTCCCGGGGGAGAAAGTGGCACGGCTTCTTCCTGGCCGGGACCCGCACCCACCGGAGGAACGCATGCCCGCACCGAACCGGCGGCGCCGGCGAGCCGTGCTGGCGGCCGCAGGTGCCGCACTGGCGACCCTGCTCGCCGCCGCCCCTGTCACGCCGGCCTCGGCCGCCCCCGCCGACATCCCGCCGCAGGAACCCGGCGTGACCCTTCGCTCGTACGACATGGGGGTCCCGCTGTCGGCGCTGTGCACCCTGAAGCCCGCGCAGACGCCGAACGTCGACAAGCTCATGCCGCAGATCAACTGGACCGGCACCGACGAGTTCGGCCTGTCCGACCGCTTCATCAGCCACGTCATCGCCAACCTGACGGTACCGGCCGACGGCGACTACACGTTCCGGCTCACGAGCGACGACGGGTCCCGGCTGACGATCGACGACCAGGTCGTCATCGACCACGACGGCCTGCACGCCGAAACCTCCAAGGACGGGTCGGTCACGCTGACCGCCGGCGTGCACCCGCTGTTCGTCGAGTTCTTCGACAACGGCGGCGGCCAGGTGCTGCGGCTCGAGTGGCGCGTTCCCGGCTCGGCCGACTTCGCACTCGTGCCGGCGTCCGCGCTCAGCACCGACGCCGGCGTCGTACGTGTGACCGCTCCCGGGTGGAAGTACTGCGAGGGCGCCACCGACTCGGCGGGTGACGGCCTGCCGCTCGACCGGGTGCACCCCGGCTACACCCTCACCGACCTGCGTCCCGACGGCTTCCAGCCGCAGGTCACCGGCATGGCCTTCATGCCCGACGGCGACCTGGTCGTCTCGACCTGGGGTGGCACCGACAACGCCACCGGCGAGGTGTACGTGGTCGAGGGGGTCACCGGGACGACCGGCCCCGAGCGGGTGACCTACCGCCGGTTCGCCGACGGGCTGCGCGAGCCCCAGGGCGTGGCGGTGGTCGACGGCACCGTCTACGTCAGCCAGAAGCACGAGCTGACCGCCCTGCGCGACACCGACGGCGACGGCACGGCCGACGAACGCAGGACGGTCGCCACCTGGCCGTGGGGTCGCAACTTCCACGAGTTCGCGTTCGGCCTGCTCTACCGGGACGGGTACTTCTACCTCAACCTCTCCGTGGCCATCAACCTGGGCGGCGCCACCACCGTGCCCCAGCCCGCGCCCAACCGCGGCACCTCGATCAAGGTGAACGCCCGGACCGGCGAGATCACCTACGTGGCCGGCGGACTGCGCACCCCGAACGGGATCGGCTGGGGGCCGGGCGGCGAGGTCCTCGTGACCGACAACCAGGGCGGTTGGCTTCCCGCGTCCAAGCTCGTGGCCATCAAGGACGGCGCCTTCTACAACCACTACACGACGCCGCCCGGTCCGTTCGACGACAACCCCGTGACGCGTCCGGCCGTCTGGATCCCCCAGAACGAGATCGGCAACTCGCCCTCCACCCCCGTGCTGCTCAAGAAGGGGCCGTACGCGGGGCGGCTGGTCGTCGGCGACGTCACCTACGGCGGCCTCCAGCGTGTCTTCCTCGAGAAGGTCGAGGGGCAGTACCAGGGCGCGGTGTTCCGCCACACGCAGGGTCTGGAGTCCGGGATCAACGAGGTGACCCTCGGCCCGGACGGCGCGCTCTACGTGGGTGGCCTCGGCGCCGGCGGCAACTGGGGCCAGGAGGGCAAGCTCACGTACGGCCTGCAGAAGCTCACCCCCAACGGCACCTCCGTGTTCGAGGTCAAGCGGATGCGTGCCTCCCACGTCGGGTTCGAGCTGGAGTACACCGAGCCGCTGTCGGCCGAGACGGCCGCGGACCTCGCCGACGCGTACCGGGTGACGCAGTGGCGCTACGGCGCGACGAGCCAGTACGGCGGCCCCAAGCTCGACCTGGAGACCCTCACGGTGAGCAGGGCGGAGCTGTCGGCCGACCGCCGCACCGTGAAGCTGAGGATCCCCGGCCTCAAGGAGAACCGCGTCGTGCACGTCCGCTCGCCGCGCCCGTTCACCTCCGCCGACGGCGAGGAGCTGTGGAACACTGAGGCCTGGTACACGCTCAACGAGATCCCGGGGCGCGTGGTGCAGCCGCAGACCTTCTTCGAGGCCGAGGAGGGCCGGACGGTCGGCGTCGGCATGGCGACCGACCACGCCGCCTACTCCGGCGCCGGGTTCGCCGCCGGGTTCGCCGAGAACGGCTCGTCGACCAGGATCTCGGTCGACGTCCGCGAGAGCGGCACGTACGACCTCGCGATGCGCTACAGCAACGGCCCCAACCCCTACTCGGGGGAGAAGCAGCTGAGCCTGTACGTCAACGGCGCACGGGTGGAGCAGACGGTCTTCCCCTCCACGGTGACCTGGGAGGAGTGGGGCACGGTCACCACCACCGTGCGGCTGGACAAGGGCCGCAACATCGTGGAGTACCGCAAGGAGGCCGCCGACTCCGGGCACGTGAACCTCGACGTGCTCGCCGTACGGCCGCACGGCGAGCGCATCACGCTGCTCGGCCGCGACGGCGACCTCACCGAGTGGCAGCACACCGACGGGCGCGAGCCCGAGTGGCCGGTGGCCGGCGGCGCCATGACGGTGCGCAACGGCGACCTGCGTACGGTGCAGGCCTTCGGCGACTTCCGCCTGCACGTGGAGTTCAACCTGCCGCTCTACCCGCCGGACGTGACGGGGCAGGCCCGCGCCAACAGCGGCGTGTACCTGCAGGACCGCTACGAGATCCAGGTGCTGGACTCGTTCGGCATCGACCCGCCGCAGGTCAACGACGCCGCGGCCATCTACAACCAGAAGGCCCCCGACGTGAACGCGGCGCGGCCGCCGGAGACCTGGCAGTCGTACGACATCGTCTACCGGCAGGCCCGGTACGACGCGGCCGGCAACAAGGTCGAGAACCCGCGCGTCACGGTGGTGTGGAACGGCGTCACGGTGCACGACGACGTCGAGATCCTCGGCCCGACCGGTGGCAGCCGACCGGAGGGCCCGGCGGCGGGCGCCATCCGGCTGCAGGACCACGGCAACCCGGTCCAGTACCGCAACATCTGGATCGAACCGCTCGACCTGTAGCGCCAGCACGAGGCCACGGGTGGCCGGGGACCGCGTCCCCGGCCACCCGTGACGTGACCCCGGCTCCACCTGGCGACGAGCCCCCGGCCCCGGTGATGATCCACTGTGGCAGGATGGCCGTTTCATGCGCGATCTTCGCGCCGGGACACCTGGGGAAGGAAACGTATGCGTGCAACAGGGCGACGACTGCTCGTCTCGACTCTCGCCGCCGCGGTGGCGGCGGTGACCCTCGCCTCGCCGGCCCAGGCCGCCACGAACCCGTTCACGGCGGCTCAGGCCTGCAACAACGACTTCGGCGGCTCGTGGGCGTACGCCAGTGACGGCCACCGGTCGATCACCGCGCCGGACGGCACGAGGGTGGGCGACGTCTACCTGCTCTACAACAGCGCCACGGGGTACAACTGCGTGGCCACCCTCAAGCGGGTGGCCGTCGGCTCGACGACCGGGGTTCGCGCCGGGGTGCGGGTCGAGGGCAGCTCCTGGGCGTACGACTCGGGCAACTTCAAGTACTACGCCGCCATCCAGCGGTCCGCCCGCGACCGCTGCGTGATGTACGAGGGCGAGGTCCTGTACGGCACCATGTGGCAGGGCGCCGGCCGGTACAGCTGGGGCAACTGCGGCTGACGCCGTCGACTCGTCGACCCGGGGCGGCGGGACCACCGGTGAGGTGACCCGCCGCCCGCGGGGGCGGCGCCGCGAGAACCACCCGACCCGAAGGAACCAGGGGATGCTCGCGCCACCTATTCTAGTACTAGAATAGGTGGCGTGGAGCTCACCCCGTCCGAGCTGGTGGTGCTCGGGCTGATCGTCGAACGGCCCCAGCACGGCTACGACCTGGAGCAGGTCATCGAGCGCCGCGGGATCCGCCAGTGGACCGAGATCGGCTTCTCGTCCATCTACTACCTGCTCGCCAAACTCGAGAGGCGCGGGCTCGTCCACGCACCCGAGCCGCCGGCGACCGCCCGGTCGCGGCGCGTCTACCACGCCACGGCCGCCGGTCGCGAGGCCGCCGCCCGCGGCGCGCTCGCGCTCATCGCCGAGCTGCGTCCCGTCCCGCACCCCCTCCTCGTGGGCGTCTCGAACCTCTCCCTGCTCTCCGGGCGGGAGTACGCGCGGGCGCTTCGCGACCGGCTCGCCCAGGTCGACGCGCGCATCGCCGCCGTCCGTGCGGCCCAGTCGGCACAGGCCCCCCTCGCGCTGCCGGCACGCGAGGTCTTCTCCTACTCGCTCAGCCTCCTCGAGGCGGAAAGGTCGTGGCTCGCGTCGCGAGTCCAGGTGCCCGATGACCGACAAGACTGACTTCAAGCGGGAGATCGCCGCCTACCGTGCCCGGCAGGGCCGGTTCGAGATCGTCGACGTGCCCGACCTGCGATACCTGATGATCGACGGACACGGCGACCCCAACACGACCCCCGCCTTCACCGGCGCGGTCGAGGCGCTCTTCCCGTTGGCGTACACGCTGAAGTTCGCGAGCAAGCGGACCCTCGGCCGCGACTACGTCGTCATGCCGCTGGAGGGCCTGTGGTGGGCCGAGGACATGGACGCGTTCACGGCGTCCCGGGACAAGTCCCGGTGGGACTGGACATTGATGATCATGGTGCCGGACTGGATCGACGAGGACATGTTCGCCGACGCCGTCGAGCAGGTCGCCGCGAAGAACCGCCCGCGGCGCCTGCACGAGGTGCGCCTCGGCTCGCTGTCCGAGGGGCGCTGCGTGCAGACACTGCACGTCGGCACGTACGACGACGAGGCCGACGTGCTGGCCCGGATGCACCACGAGTTCATCCCGGACAACGGGCTGCGGATGGTCGGCACGCACCACGAGATCTACCTCAGCGACTCCCGCAGGGTCGCGCCCGATAAGCTCCGCACCATCCTCCGGCAGCCGGTCGCCGCCGCCCCGGCCTCCTGAATCGGCCGTCCGGCCGGCACTCAGATCCGGCCGGTGACGACGAACTGCATCTGGTGCTCGTGGTTCGGGGCGACACCGAACCGCCGGTCCAACTCGTAGATCGTCGTCAGCGGCGTGACGGTCACGTCCGTGAGGCCCGCCCGTTCGAGGACCGCGGCGGTCGCGTCGATGGAGGACGCGGTGGCCAGGGGCAGCACGGCCTGCACCTGGTCGTCGTAGAAGTCGGCGAAGTTCTCCGAGGCGTTGTCCAGCCCCTTCGGGAACCACGTGCTGTCGACGACCGCGACCGTGCCACCCGGGCGGAGCAGGCGGACCCAGTTCGCCACGGCGACGTCCGGGTCCCGGAGGGTCCACATCACGTACCGGCTGGTCACCGCGTCGAAGCTGGCCGGTGGGAAGTCCGGGTCCACCGCGTCGCCGCGCCGGATGACGGGGCCGTTGGCCATTTCGGCGGCATGCCGGCGGGCCCGCTCCAGCATGCCCTCGGACAGGTCGATGCCGGTCACGCGGTGCCCGAGACCGGCCAGGACCATGGCGGCCTGGCCGGTGCCGGTGCCCACGTCGAGCACGTCGAGCGGCCCCGGCGGCAGGGCCCGGGACCAGACCTCCGACCAGGCGCGCTGGTCGGCGGCGAAGCGTTCGGGCCGCTGGACGTACGCGTCGTAGCTCGGCGCCCGGCCGGTCCAGTACGCGTTGATGCGGGCCTGCGCGGTCATACGGTCGTCCTCTCGACGGCGGTGTGCGGTTGGAACAACAGGTGGATGGCGCCGTCGAGGTCCAGGCGCCGGATGCCGATGCCGTAGACCGGCTCGAGGACCGCCGGATCCAGTACCTCGTCGACGGTGCCGGCCGCGACGACGCCACCCCGGCCGAGCAGCACCAGGTCGTCGCAGTAGCGGGCGGCCAGGTTGAGGTCGTGCAGCACGACCACGGAACAGGTGTCCAGGTCACGCACCAGGCGGAGGATCTCGTGCTGGTAGCGGATGTCGAGGTGGTTGGTCGGCTCGTCGAGGAGCAGGTGGGTGGCCTGCTGGGCGAGGGCGCGGGCGATCAGGACCCGTTGCCGCTCACCGCCGGAGAGCCGGGTGAAGGCCCGGTCGGCCAGGTGGGCCGCCCCAACCCGGGCCAGGCAGCGGGCCGCGATGTCGTGGTCGGCCCTGCCGGCGCGCTGGAAGGTCGACAGGTGCGGCCCGCGGCCCAGGAGCACCATCTCCGCGACGGTCAGGGCCGTCTCGCCGCCGTTCTCCTGCACGACCACGGCGAGCCGGCGGGCCGCCTCCCGCGACCCCAGGCCGGCGAGGTCGTCACCGTCGACGAGCACGCGGCCGGAGGGGCTGCGCAGCGCGCCGTACAGGAGTCGGAGCAGGGTGGTCTTACCGCTGCCGTTCGGCCCGATGAGCCCGAGCACCCGGCCGGGCCGGGCGGTCACGCTGACCCCGTCGATGACGGGGTTCGCCCCGTAGCGCCAGGAGACCGTGGTCGCCTCGATCACGGCTTCTCCGCGAAACGCCGCACGATCCGCTCGAGACCGTCGATCGACAGGGGCGACGGCGGCTCGGTGAAGTTGAACAGCTGGGTCATGACGTCGCCGGCGCGGACGGCCTTGAGTTGCGCCGCGCCGGGCAGCGCGGTCAGCGCCTGCTCGACGGCCCGGGGGTCACCGTCGCTGTGGAGCAGGACCAGCACGTCGGGGTTGCGCCCGAGCAGTTCCTCCACGGTGACCTCGAAGACCCGCTCCCTCACGTCCCCGAAGACGTTGCGGAAACCGGCCGCCTCCAGTTGCGGGTGCGCCATGCTGGCCGCGCCGTACGCGTACGTGGTGCCACCGCCGACGGTCGGGTAGAGCACCGCCGCCGTACGCCCGGACGCGGGACCCGCCGCGGCCTGGATCCGGGCCATCCGCTCCCGGAGCGCGGCGACCGCCGCCGCGGCCTCGGTCTCCCGTCCGAACACCCTCCCGTACGTCTGCATCTGGGCGTAGATGTCGTCGAAGCTCGGTGTCGTCGTGGCGTCCGGGCACATCGCCGGCTCCTCCAGCAGGGGGATGTCCACCGCGGCGAGGGTGTCCCGCGACAGGTTGTCCACCTCGCCGAGCACCAGGTCCGGCTGCTGGCTGATGACCACCTCCTTGGAGATCTGCAGGTGGCCGCTGGTGTCCGTCCGGTCCGTCAGCAGCGGGATCCGGTCCAGCTCGGCGAGCGTCTCCGCGTCGTAGTACTCCTTCGGGTACTGCCCGGCCCGCGCCGTGACCCGGTCCATGACGCCGAGCGCGTGCAGGTACGGCACGGCCGCGCTCTTGAGCAGGACGACCCGCTCCGGCGCGGCGTCGAACGTGACGTCCACGCCGCAGTTGGTGACGGTGAGCGGGTATCCGGGGCCCGCGTTCGTCGGCCGGGCGCCGCCACCGCACGCGGTGAGGAGCAACAGGACGGCGGACGCGGCGGCCGTGGCGGCGAGACGGGTTGCCTTCATGGTTTCTCCTTGCGGGCCCGGCGCCCTCAGGCGCCGGAGGCGTGTAGGCGACGGATCAGGACCACCAGGAACGGCGCTCCGAGCAGGGAGGTGATGATGCCGATCGGGATCTCCTGCGGGGCCAGCAGGACCCGCGCGAGCACGTCGGCCCAGACCAGCAGGATCGCCCCGAGCAGCGCGGCCACCGGCACGACCCGCACGTGCGGCGACCCGACGATGCGCCGGGCCAGGTGGGGCACGACGAGCCCGATGAAGCCGATGCTGCCGGCGGCGGAGACCAGCACGCCGACGCTCAGCGAGACGACCACGAGCAGACGGATCCGGAACCGGGCCGGCGACACCCCCAGGGTCTGGGCGGTCTCGTCACCGATGGCCAGGACGTCGAGCCGCCGCCCGGCGACGGTCAGGCAGAGGATCGTGCCACCCAGGACGACCGCGGCCACCGCCAGCAGGGCGTCCCACCGGGCCAGCCCCAGGGAACCGAGGAGCCAGAACATCACCGAGCGCGATCCCTCGGCCGACCCGGACGCGAAGATCAGGAAGCTGGTGGTCGCGTAGAGGGCGTACCCGACCGCGACGCCGGCCAGCAGCAGGCGAACCGAGGTCACCCGGCCACCGCTGCGGGCGATCAGGAAGACCAGCAGGGACGCCGCGAGCGCGCCGAGGAACGCGCTCGTGGACAGGGCGTACTGCCCGAAGCCGGCGCCGGCTCCGAACAGGATGGCGGCCGCGGCGCCGCTGGAGGCGCCGGAGTTGATGCCGAGCAGGTACGGGTCGGCGAGCACGTTGCGCACCATGGCCTGCAGCGCCACCCCGCACACCGCCAGCCCGGCGCCGACGAGCATGCCGAGCAGCACCCGGGGCAGCCGCACCTGCCAGACGATCGCCTCCTGCGGCGGCGTCCACGTCACCTCGCCGGGAAGGCCGAGGAGGTGGTGCCCGACGATCCGGGCGACGGTGGTCGGGGGAATCCCGATGGCGCCCGACCCGACCGCGACCACCCCGGTCAGGATCAGCCCCGCTGTCAGCGCGAGCAGCCAGATCCCGGTCCGGCGGCGCTGGGCCGCGAGACCGAGCAGGTCCCGCTCCGCGCGCATGGTGGTCGTGGCCATCGCCCGCACTCCAAATGCAATCCTGTGGCTTCTGCACAAGATTGGCAAGAAGAGCGGACAAGATCAAGGGTGCCCCGCGCCGGTGAGCCTCTGCTCACACCAGACCCGCGAGGACCACCGGGGGCGGGCGCCGGCCCGCCCCCGGTCCGTTCAGCTCCGTCGGGGCACCCAGAACTCGACCTCGGTGCCCTCCTGCGGCTGGCTGTGGATGGTCGTCGTGCCGCCCAGGTCGGCGATCCGGCCCCGCATCGACTGGGCCACCCCCAGCCGGCCGGCCCGCGCGGCGTCGACCAGCCGCTGGGGCTCGAACCCGACACCGTCGTCGCGGACGGTCACGCGTACACCGTCCCCCTCGTCCTCCAGCAGCACCCACGCCCGCGCGCCCGGCCCCGCGTGCCGCCGGACGTTGTCGAGGGCGGCCTGCACGGCCGCCGTCAGTTCGGCGGCGGGGCCCGACGGGAGCACCACCGGCTCCGCCGGGGTGGAGACCTCGACGACCGGTGAGGCCAGCGCGGTGAGCGCCGCCCGCAGGTCGCCGTCCCCGCCGGGGCGCGCCGTGGCGCCACCGCCACTGAGCAGGTTGCGCAGCGCGACCTCCTGCTCGCCGGCCAGCATCGCCAGCTGCGAGCCGGTCTCGCCGAGCTGCGAGCCCTGCCGCTGGACCAGCGCCAGCACCTGCAGCACCCCGTCGTGGATCGGCCGGGCCAACCGGTCCCGTTCGGCGGCCGCCGCCTCCTGCCGGATCAGCTCGGCCCGCTTGCGCTCGGCCCAGCGTTCGGCGAGGTGGTGCGCGACGCCCAGTCCGCCGACGGCCGCGCCCGCGACCAGCAACAGCACGCCCGAGGTGGTGAGGTGGAAGACCGGGTTGAGGTACGACGAGACGGGCAGGCCGTCCTCCAGGTACGTCACCTGGACCGTCTGCAGCCCGCCGATGGTGAGTACGCCGACGAGCGGACCGAGCACGGCCGGAACGGCGCCACGGGGCGCGAGCACCGGCGCGGCCGCACCGGCGATCGCCGTCGCCGCCGCCGTGACCAGTACGAGCAGCAGCAACGCCGGGACGACGCGCTGCTGCTCGGCCAGCTTCTCGGGGTGGCCGGTCGTGGCGGCGTACGCGATGAACACGGCCGTCGCGGCGCCCGCCGCGAGCGTGCCGGCGGCCGCCACCCGGAACCGGCTGCCGGCCGCCACCGCGCCGACCGCCGCGCCCACGAGGGCACCCAGCCAGCGCATCGGACCCAGCACGCCGAGCGCGGTGAACGCCAGGATGAGTGGTGCGGCGACCGCCACGTGGACGGTGGCGACCGTGAGCGCTCCGGCCAGCGACCACAGCCCGGCGACGGCCGCCAGAACCGTCGCCGCCACCAGCGTGACCGCGCCGATCACGGCGATCGCCACCGACTCGTGCCGGTACAGGGCGGACCAGTCCACGTCCAGCAGTGCCGCGAGCCGTTCCGTCGTCAGCAGGGACAGCGGCACCACCAGGGACGCCGCGAGGCCGGCGGCGACGACGAGACCCCACCGCCGCCACGCGCGCGAGGGCGAGTCCGGCGGCCCGGCGGCGGCGCGGTCGCCTCGGCGGAACCGGCGGACGGCGGGCACGACCAGGGCGAGGCCGACCGCGATCATGCCGACGTGCCAGGCGGGCCGGGACGGGTCCGAGAACAACCAGCCGGGACCGACCATCGCGGAGCCGAACAGGCGGGACCCGGTCGCCAGCCCCGCCAGGGCCGCGCCCAGCCCCGGCGAGGCGTTGCTCCACAGCGACTGCGCGCAGGCCAGCACCCCCACCAGGGCCAACGGGTACGCGGCGGACTTCGCGACGATCAGCAGCACGGGATGCGACATGGTCGTCAGTTCGCCCCAGGCGTGGGGCGCGGCGAGCAGGGCGGCCGCTCCCAGCAGGTACGGCCACCACCGCAGCAGGCACAGGCCCACCACCGTTGCCACGACGGGGGCCACCGCGACCAGCCACCCGACGCCGTGGTACTCGGGCCGGCCCGGCGTGGCGATGAACGGCGGCGGCCCGGCGGCGTACATGGGGGACGTCGCGACGATGAGCAGCAGGCAGCCGCCCACCCCGGCCAGGGCCTCCCGCCACCACAGTGGCTTCTCAGACATGGTGACGATCATGGCCGATCCGTGGGGTCGGTGCCGTCCGCCGGCCGACGGCGACCGATACGGCGCTCGGATGCGGCAGCACGTGGTCCCGGGTGCGAACGGTCCGGACAGCGTCCGTCCGGTGGGTGTCGGTCGAAGGCATGCGAGCAGGATCATCGGCGCCGACGGCCGGGGCATGAGTTCCGGTACTCAGTGACGACGCGTACGCGGCACCAGGTGGACGCCGCCATCCCACGCGGGTCGCTCACCCGTGATGGGCCTCGGCGAGGACGCGGGCGATCCGCGCGTGCTCGTCGTGCCCCAGTGTCGTGGCGATCCGGACGTGCGAACGCCCGTCGCCGTGCACGGTGAACGGCGCGCCGGGGGCGATGCCGATGCCGTCGGCGGCCAGCCTCCGGATGGCGGTCGCGGCGTCGCGGACGGGCACCCAGACGGAGAGCCCGGCGACGCCGGTGGGTGCCAGACCCGCGTCGCGGAGGGCGCGGACCATCTGTTGCCGGCGTTGGTGGTAGACGACCCGCGCGCGGCCGACCGTCTCCCGCGCCCGCGCGTCGGTGAGCATCTGCGCCAGGGCGCGCTGGTTCAGCACCGACGGCCAGCCGCCGGTGGCCTTCTGCCGGGCCCGTACCCGGGAGACGACCCGTCGGATGCCGGCCAGCGCCCCGACGCGGAGGTGGGGACCGTGGGACTTGTTCCAGCTTCGGACGAGAAGCGTCCGCTCCGGCAGGAACTCGCCGAGCGACACGCCGGCGGTCGGGGCGAGCTCGTGGGCGGTGTCCTGTTCGAGGATGACGATGTCGCGGTCGGCGAGGACCGGCGCCAGCGCCCGGGCCCGGCGGCGGGACAGGGCGTGGCCGTACGGGCTGGCCATGCGGGTCTGCAGGAGCAGCAGGGCGGGCCGGGTGGCCAGGGCCGCCTCCATCGCGTCCGGCAGCGGTCCCTCGTCGTCGCAGCGCACCGGCACCGCCTGGGCCCGGTGGTCCTCGACGATGTCGAGCAGTGACGTGGCGGCGGCCTCCTCGACGAGCACGCGGTCGTGCGGGTGCAGGACGACGTCGGCGACCCGGTGGACCGCGTCCTGGGCGCCGGTGGTCACGGTGACGTCCTCCGCCTCGAAGGGCCACGTGGCCCGCAGCACCGCCGCCAGGTGGGCGTCCACGGTGTCGTCCGGGTACGTCCGCCACTGCGTGCCGGCGACGGCCGCGGCCATCGGACCGGTCAGGTCGGGCAGCAGGGCCGGGTCGGGAAAGGCCGTGGTGAGGTCGAGCCGGACCGGTGGCGGGGGAGGGAGGCTGGCGAAGCGCCGGCCCGCCAACCTCCCGGGGCCGCGGACGAAGCTGCCGTGCCGCCGGTCGCAGTGGATCAGCCCGCGACTGCGCAGCTGGGCCCAGGCGGAGGCGATCGTCGTGGGCCCGACGTGCAGGGCGGCGGCGAGCGCCCGCACGGTGGGCAGGGGCAGCCCCTGGGCGAGTTCGCCGGAGTGGATGAGGTCGCCGAGGCGGTCGGCGATACCGCGGGCGGAGCGGTCGGTGAACATCAACGCGAGTGCGCTCGCGGGAAGGCGCTCCGGTCGTCGCGCGGAGGCCGCGCCCGTCACCTGGTCGCGCGTGTCGGTCGACCGTGGATTCGACACCATACGATCATGACTCTCGATGTCTCACAGACCGACCCCGCGGCAATTTGTTGAGGCATTCTTGAGCTTTCCCGAAGCGGGAGAGAAAGCGAACAATCGCGAACAGCGGACCCACTGTGGTGGCCGGCCCGCCCCGGCTACGGTCAGCCACGTAGATCTACGACCGTTGATGTCGAGTCGGAAGGTCCGCCCATGCTCAAGTCCCGCCCACCCTTGCTGTACGGCGCCTGCGCGGCCCTGCTGGCGCTGGTCGCCGCCACGGCGACCGCGCCGGGCGCCACCGCCGGCCCCGGTCTCACGCACGCCGCGGCGTCCCGCGCCGCCGACATCCCCACCCCCGAGCAGCACTTCGGCTTCAAGATGGGCACGGAGGGGAAACTCGCCTCCTATCCGGACGTGCTCCGATACATGAAACTGATTGCGGAACGATCCGACCGTGTCGACTACCAGGCCATCGGCCCGACGACGATGGGCAACGAATACGGCACCGTCATCATCAGTTCGCCGAAGAATCTGCGCCGCCTGGACCGCCTCGTCGAGATCAACCAGAAACTCGCCGACCCGCGTCGTACGACACCCGAGGAGGCCCGCCGGCTGGCCGCGGAGGGGGTGCCGTTCTACCACCTGGAGGCGACCATCCACTCCAGCGAGGTGGGCAACGGGCAGGCGATCAACGACATCGTCCACCGCCTCGCCACCGAGGACTCGGACTTCACGCGGAAGGTCCTGAACAACTCGGTCGTCGTCCTGGTGCCGTCGCAGAACCCGGACGGGCAGCACCTCGTCATCGACCACTTCAACCGGACCGCCGGCACCAACTACCGCCGGACCTTCCCCGACCTGTACCACAAGTACACCGGCCACGACGACAACCGGGACTGGACGATGTTCACCCAGGTCGAGGCGAGGTACCGGCTCGAACTGGAGAAGAGGTACCGCCCGGCGATCGTGCACATCATGCACCAGAAGGGCAACTCCGGCAGCCGCATCTTCGTCCCGCCCTACGGCGGCATCACCAGCGAGAACGTCCCCGCGAACATGAGTTCCTCGGTCGCCGCCATCGGGCAGCACGCCGCCCGGGCGCTCGCCGCCGCGGGCAAGACCGGCGTCGGCAGCCTCGACTACCACATCTTCTGGACGCTGGAGCAGCCCGGCGGGTACTTCCCGTTCACCGGCTCCGGCATCTACCTCACCGAGATCGCCTCGGTGACGGACTACGCGTACCCGCAGGTCTCGCGGGACGGCAGCCCGCTCGGCCCGCAGCAGCCGCGGATGAGCCTCATCGAGCCGTACCGCTCCAACGTCTGGACCCTGGCCGACATCGTCGACTACGCGAAGATCGCCACGTACGCCGGCATGGAGTACACCGCGGACAACGGCGAGAAGCTGCTCTACGACAACCTCTTCGCGGTCCCGCACGAGTACCTGACGCAGGGTGTGCCGTCGGGCACCTTCGCGTTCGTCGTCGACGCCAGGCAGCGTGACCCGTACGCCACCTTCGAGATGCTCCAGCGCCTGGAGTGGACGGAGGTGGAGATCGACCGCGCGACGTCGCCGTTCGTCGCCGACGGGAAGCGGTACGACGCCGGCTCGTACGTCATCAAGATGCGTCAGCCGCGCGGCAACTGGGCCCACCAGGTGCTCGGCACCGACCGTTACCCGGAGGTCCGCGACTGTGCCGACTGTCCGGTGCTGCTGCCGTACGCCGAGGCGACGACCAGCCTGCCGCTGCAACTCGGCGTCGACGTCGCCGAGATCCGCACCCCGTTCGAGGCGCGGCTGGAGCGGGTGACCTCGGTCGAGCCGCCGCGCGTGACGATGCCGCCGGCGCCCGGCGCGAAGGGCGCCTACCTGGTCCGCCCCGAGTCGTACGGGACGATCCAGATCGTCTCGGCGTTGCAGGACGCCAACATCCCGACCTTCCGCGGCGCCAAGGCGTTCCGCGCGCAGGGCGTCGACTACCCGGCCGGCACCTACATCGTGCCGGCCACCCCGCAGGCCCGGCACGTCCTGGCGACCGCCTCGGCCAAGGTCGGCCTGCCGGTCACGGCCGTGCCGAGGGCCCCCAAGGTCGCCGGGGTGCAGCTCAAGCCGCAGACCAGGGTCGGGCTGATGCGCGGCATCGGGAACATGCCCGGCGGCTGGGACATGTGGCAGTTCGACCAGTACGGCATCAACTACGACGTGGTCTCCGCCCAGGACTTCCAGCGCGGCTCGCTCCGCGAGCTGTACGACACGATCGTCATCTCGTCCGGGGTGTCCCGGGAGGACATCGTGGAGGGCCTGGACCCGACGCAGTACGACGAGGCGTACGCCTGGGCCTACGGCGTGGGGGAGAAGGGCTGGCGCAAGCTGCGGCAGTTCGTCCGCGACGGTGGCACGTTGCTGGCGATCGGCGACTCGGTGGAGACCGCCCAGCAGCTGTTCGACCTGCCGATGAAGCCGGCGCTGCCCGAGGACGACGACGAGTTCGTGACCGGCGGCAGCCTCCTGCACCAGGAGTTCGACCCGAACCACCCGGTCGCGTGGGGCATGCCCGAGTCCTGGCCGGTCTGGCTCTACGACACCCAGGCCTGGGAGCTGACCGACGACTCCGGGCAGGTGGTGTCGCACTACCCCGCCGAGGGTGAGGTCCTGGCCAGCGGCTACCTGCGCGGCGCGGAACACATCCGGGGCGCCACCAACGTCGCGTCGTTCACCGTCGGCAAGGGCGAGGTCGTGACGTACGGCAGCGAGATCACCTTCCGCAGCCTGCCGCGGTCGCAGTTCAACCTGCTCTACAACGCGATCTACCACGGCCCCGCGGCCGAGGTCGACGCCGCGGCGGTCCAGCAGTTGCGGCCGCAGTTCACGCCCGACGGCGCGCCCGTCCGGCGGTAGCGCGCCGGTTCCGGGGTGGCCCCGCGCACGGCGGCCACCCCGGCGACCCGCCCGCGCGTCCCTACGCAGCGATCCCGACACACCCGCCAGTCCCGAGGAGGTCCGCCATGCGCAACTGGACGAGGAGAGGGCTGCTACCCGCGGCCGCCCTCCTTGCCCTGGCCCTGCCCGTCAGCAGTGGCCTCGTCCCGAGTTCCACCGCACACGCCGCACCACGCGTCACCACACCGGAGCAGTTCTTCGGCTTCACGCTGGGCAGCGAGGGGCGGCTCGCCCGCTGGGCCGACATGGTCCGGTACTACAAGCTCGTCGCCGACCGGTCCGAGCGGGTGCTCTACCAGGAGATCGGCAAGACGGCCACCGGGAAGCCGTTCCCGGTGCTCACCGTCAGCTCGCCGGCCAACCTGGCCAAGCTCGACCGGATCAAGCAGATCAACCGGCGGCTCGCCGACCCGCGCGGGCTGACCGAGGCGCAGGCCCGGAAACTCGCCGCGGAGGGCCGGCCGGTCTACCTGCTGGAGGCGGCCATCCACTCCACCGAGGTCGGCACGGCGCAGGTCATCCCCAACATCCTCCACCGGCTCGCGGACGAGAAGTCCACGACCGTCACGGAGATCCTCGACAACATCGTGCTGCTCATCATCCCGGCGCAGAGCCCGGACGGCACCGAGTGGGTCGGGGACTACTTCGACCAGACCGCCGGGACGACCTACGCCCGCACCTATCCCGACCTCTACCAGAAGTACATCGGTCACGACGACAACCGTGACTGGTTCATGTTCACCCAGCCCGAGACGAAGCTCAGCGTCGCCCTGCAGAACGACTGGAAGCCGCAGGTCGTCCAGAACCTCCACCAGATGGGCTCCGGCGGCGCCCGCATCTTCATCCCGCCGTACCTGTCGCCCAACGACCCGAACATCGACCCGATCACGGTCCAGCAGACCAACTCGCTCGGCATGGAGATGTCCCGCAGCCTCACGGCCGAGGGCAAGAAGGGCGTCACCTGGGGTTCGACCTACGACTACTGGACACCGTCACGCCAGTACATGACGTACCACGGCGCGCCACGGATCCTCGTCGAGGCGGCGAGCGCACGCGACCTCGCCTACACGTACACCAGCAGCAACGGCGGACCGATCGGGCCGCAGCAGCCGGACACCAACTTCATCGAGCCGTACGACCAGTCCTCCTGGTCGCTGGCGCAGATCGTGGACTACCTCGACACCACGGTCTTCGCCGGGCTGAGCAACGTCGCGAAGTACCGGGCCGAGTGGCTGTTCAACTTCTACCGGACCCAGCGCAACGCCGTGAACCCCGGCGCCGGCAAGCCGTACGGCTACATCGTCCCCGCCGACCAGCGCGACCCGTTCGCCACGTACGAACTGCTGACCGTCCTGCGTACCGGCGAGGTCGAGATCGAGCAGGCCACCGCCCCGTTCACGGCGAACGGCAAGCGGTACGACGCCGGTTCCTGGATCATCCGGTACGCGCAGCCGTACGGCCGGTTCGCCAAGACCCTGCTGGAGGTCCAGCACTACCCGGACCTGCGGGAGTACCCGGGCGGCCCGCCGCAGAGCCCGTACGACGTGACGGCGCAGACCCTGCCGATGCTGCTCGGCGTGCGGGTGGACACCGTGGCGCAGCCGTTCAGCGCCTCGACCACCCAGATCAGGACCGTACGGCCGGCCAGCCCGCCGTTCCCGGCCCAGCCCGGCGCCCGGGGCGCCTACCTCGTCGGACCTGAGTCCTACGGCACGGCCATGTTCATCGCCGCCCTCCAGAAGGCCGGGGTGCGGACGCTCCGCGCCAGCGCCGAGTTCAGCAGCGGCGGCCGTGCCCACGCTCCGGGAACGCTGATCGTCGAGCCGACCGCCGAGGCCCGGGCGGCGCTGCGGGAGGGGTCCCGGAAGACCGGCGTCCCGGTCCACGCCGTCGGCCAGGCTCCCCGGGTCGCGGCCGAGCGGCTCAAGGACGGCACCCGGATCGGCCTGTACCGGGGGATCAACAACATCCCGGGCGGCTGGATGAAGTGGCTGTTCGAGCAGTACGGGATCGGCTTCACCGAGGTGGTCGCCGACGACTTCACCGGCGACCTCAACGCGAAGTACGACACGATCGTGCTGCCGGCGGGGATCAGCCGCAACGACCTCGTCGCGGGGCTCAACCGCGACCGCTACCCGGCCGAGTGGTCCTGGGCGTACGGCGTCGGTGAGGCCGGTTGGGCGGAGCTGCGCAGGTTCGTCGAGGACGGTGGGACGCTGCTGGCGATCGGCGACTCGGTGGCCACGGCGCGGCAGCTCGCGAACCTGCCGATCACGCCCGCGTTGCCCTCCGACGAGCACGAGTTCTACTCGCCCGGCAGCATCCTCAGCCAGCGCTTCGACACCTCGGACCCGGTGGCCTGGGGCATGCGGCCGGACACCCCGGTCTGGTTCGGCGAGAACGACCAGGCGTACACGGTCTCCGGTGGAGACGTGGTCTCGTCGTTCCCCGAGTCGGGCGAGCATTTGCAGAGCGGCTGGCTCATCGGCGGCGAGCACCTGAACGGGAAGGCCAACGTCGTCAAGCACCGGGTCGGTGCGGGCCTCATCGTGACGTTCGGCAGCGAGCCCACGTTCCGCACCTGGTCCCGCGACCCGAGCAAGCTGCTGTTCAACGCGATCTACCACGGCCCGTCGACCAGCGTGCAGCCGTCGGCGGTGCCGGCCGCGCTGCTCGGCC
>Ga0164243_10003722_pt1 | contig 24303 bp, 22 predicted proteins | sample OricompcompostOP_FD_108781 | JGI IMG/M metagenome (GOLD analysis project Ga0164243, IMG submission 108781) | Organic Plus compost microbial communities from Emeryville, California, USA - Original compost - Organic plus compost (OP) | ecosystem: Engineered > Solid waste > Mixed feedstock >...
GAGGATATCGGCACCGCCCTGGCCGTTGAAGGTATCGTTGCCGCCATCGCCAACGAGCGTGTCGTCACCGGCCCCGCCAAGGAGCGCGTTGGCGAGTTCGTTGCCGGTCAGCGTCAGCCCGGTATCGTCCGCATTGGCCTCGATCCATTCCACTTCCGAACCCGCCGTCAGCGTGAAGTCCGTGGTGGCCGAGACCTTATCGAAGCCCTGACCTGCCAGCTCGATGACGCTGTCGTTGCTCTCGACATAGTAGAAGTCGTCGCCGTCGCCGCCATTGAGGATATCGGCGCCGCCGAGCCCGTTGAAGCTGTCGTTACCACCGCCGCCATTGAGGGTATCAACGCCGTCGCTGCCGATCAGAACGTTGGCGAGTTCGTTGCCGGTCAGCGTCAGGCCATTGGCATAGGCCTGCAGCCACTCGACTTCAGACCCGGCAGCGAGCGTGTAATCGACCGTCGTGTAGACGTGATCGAACCCTTCACCGGCATGTTCCGTCACCGCCACACGTGCATTGGCGATATAGAACGTGTCGTCGCCCGCGCCGCCATCGACCGAGGCTGCATTGCCGATCACCACCGCGGTGTCGTTGCCGGCACCGAGGAGGATCGATCCCGCCACCACCGAGCCGGCACCGAGCGTGAGCGTATCGTGGCCAGTGCCCATGTTGATCGCCGAGCCGCCGGTCGCGATCATCGTGCCGTGGTTGATCAGCACGTCATCGCCGCCGCCCATCTTCACGCCGCCGATGATCACACCGGTTGCGCCGTTGGTCAGCGTGTCGGCCCAGGTGCCGACCATGTTGATCGCCTCGCCGCCCGGCATGCTTTCCAGAAATGGCGCGAGGTCTTCGGGAGCAATTGGCGAGCTGTTTCCACCGATTCGGATCGGCAGGTGGCCGTCGCCCTTGATGGTGCCGTCATTGACGATGGTCGTCGCCGAGAAGGCGTCGCTATTGCTCGAGTCGTCGATCTCGATGGCGCGGCCATAGCCATAGATCATGCCGCCCGCGTGGTTGGTGATCGTGCCGCCGCCAATGGCGATGCCTTCCGACACGTTCGGCTCATCATTGTGATAGCCGTTGTGGCCGAGGCCCTCGATCGTGCCCCAGTTCTCGATATTGGCGAGACCGTCGATGTCGACGGCGTCGCCGTCGCTGTCGCTGATGCCGGCCGACTTCCCCTGCATCAAACCGCGGTTGATGACGGTGGCAACTACATCCGGGTTGAGGGTATCGAGGTTTACCGCCGAGCCATTGCGGCCGATCATGGTGCCGCCGGCATCGTTGATGACGGTGGCGCTTGGGCCGCCGGTCACCGCGTGGTGCCCTCCCTCAATCAGGCCGCCGGCGAGGTTGTGCACCACATTGGAGGCGGCCAACTCGATGGCGTCCGACTCCGCGTTCGACTCGGTCAGGATGATCGAGCCGGCATTGTTGATGGTGGCAACGCCGCGCGTGGAGATGCCGCCGATGACGCCGCCCGCCAGATTGTTGATGGTGGTATGTTCGTAGAGTGCGCTCAAATTGGCGTAGGCAATGCCCGCGACCTTTCCGGCATTGTTGAGGATGAACTCGACGCTGCCGTCGGTGGGGTATACCGGCATGTTGACGAAACCGAGTTCGCCGGTCGCTTCGTTGTTGAAGGTGATCTTGCCGTTGCCGGCGCCAATGGAGAAGGCCGTGCCAGTGACGCCCACGCTTCCGGCATTGTTGATCGTGACGTCGAAATCCTGGCCGGCCACGCTGATGCCGTTGACGGTGGCGCCCTGCTCGATAGTCAGGGTGTCATGCCCGCTGAGGCCGATGTCGCTCGCCGTATCGCCCGAATGGATCGTGCCGAACGCGTCGTCGTTGAGGATGGTGACCTTCGCCTGTGAGGCTCCGTTGGTCACCACCGTTCTTACCCCGGCAGAATTGGTCACCGAGCCCAGGGTGACTTGGAAATATTCATTGTTCTCGGGGAGGGTGTCCCCTTTGAAGGTGACGGTGAAGGTGAACGAGCTTTGGCCTTCGGGGATGACGCCGTTGAAGGTGGCGGGCAAGGTGCCGCCGAAATCGTCCGCGTTGGTGAAGCCTCGCGAAAAGGTGCCCTTGAAGCTCACGTCGCCGGTCAGATCGCCAACGCGCACCACGGTCAGGGTGACAGTCCTGGTGCCGTCGTCGCCCTCGGCGGCGAGGGCCTGAATGGAGTCCGCGGCAAAGGCGATGGCCGGCTGCGGATCGTCGTTGTCGATCCAACCCCGCGCAGTGCCAGCGTCCTCGTCCACATAGACGGTCGCGGCGTCGTTGGTGACCGTCGTCAAATTAAGAGAGAAAAACTCGCGGGCCTCAAAGTCCGTATCGCCGGCGATGGTGACGGTGACCGTGGCGGAGGTTTCGCCATCGGCAATGATGCCGGAAAAGCTGGTCGGCTCAGTGCCGCCGAAATCCGCTGCATTGAGGGCGGCGGGCCCCGTCAGGGTACCCGAGAAATTGACCTGGCCCATCGGCGTCGTGCCGCCGGTACGCTCGACGACGAATGTATAGGTCGTGGTGCCGCTGTCACCCTCGTTCTGCGACACAGTCAACGTGCCGGCCGAGAACGCGATCTTCTGCGCATTCTGATTGACGGTGAATGGCGTCGTGTCGAAGGGGGCGTCGGGCACGACGCCATCGGCCGAATCGTCGCCATCGGTATTCTGGGTCGTCCAGGTGTCGCCGAAGATGTCCTGCCGCAGCGTTTCGAGGCTAGCCACGGTCTCGCGCGGGCCGGAATAGACGGCGATATCAACACCGTCACTGCCCGAGAAGTTGACCGTACTGTTATTGCTCAGCCCGGTGCCGGTGACACGGCCCGACTCCGGAATGTCGAACGCACCGTTGCTGATCATCGTGAGGAAGGTGCGAGCGGCCGCGTCGCCGGTATAGGCGTAGACGCCCTCCAGGCCGGTATCGAGGCCGCGGGCGGTCTCATCGATCCAGGTGATGGTGCCGAGATTTGAGGTCGAGGTCAGTCCGGCGGCGAGGTTGTCCATGGTGATGACGGCGCCGGCGGCGATATCGCTCGTCGCGGTCCAGGTCCAGACCGACTCGCCAGTGTTGAAGGCGCCGGTGCCGGAGACGAGGGCGCCGTTCCATTCGTTATCGGTGAAGGTGATCACCGTGCCGGCCTCGATGGCCTCAAACGTCATGAAAGCGAGATTGTCGTTGCCGTCCGCGTTGAAGCCGACAAAGCCGATTGAACCAGCACCGAGAGCCATTTTGAATTCTCCGTTTCCAACTTGACTGCACGCAACAGTCTCCCGCTGGCTCGCATCGCTGCGAGTCGTGAGATAGCTGCGTCTCTAATTCAGGTATTTCCCCGAAACCTACGGTGGGCGTGTAGGGTGATTTTGTTACGTCGGCATGACGATTTTTTTTATCGCTGCATGCGCGACACGCGTCTAACGCAAGGGCCAAGATGGCGAGAAGTCGACCAAAAGAGTTCGATGAATAAGAAAAACGCGAATTATTTGGAAGTCGCGCGGCGATGTGAATGCGGCCGTTCGCGGCCAATTTCGCGCACACATAAAAGTGAACGGCGGAACGACACATATGGCCGACGTACAACGGGATCGCGCGCACTACTGCTGCAATCACGCAGAGATTTTGGAAAGCCGAGTAGAGTCTGGCGAGCGCCGCAGGGAGGCCTCGTCGCTACACCGCTTCCTTGCGATAGTCAGGCACCGCCGCGCGCAGGATACGGTCGATGCCGCCGCGTTCGTTGCGCGCGACGATCGTCTCCAGTTCCCGCAACCAACCGTGCATGGTGTCGAGCGAAGGCTGCAGCGGCCGCGCGCCGACGATGCCGGAAATGCCGATTTCCGTCGTCGGCTCCTCGCGCGCGAACAGGATCTCATGCAGCCGCTCGCCGGGACGCACGCCGGTGAAGGTGATTTCGATGTCGCGGCCGGGCTCGAGACCGGACAGGCGGATGATACGCTCCGCGAGATCGACGATCTTCACCGGCTGCCCCATGTTGAGCACGTAGATCGCGACGTCGCTCGCCTGCGGGCCGAGTGCATGGGTCGCGGCGGTCACGACGAGATCGCATGCTTCGCGGATGGTCATGAAATAGCGCACCATGTCCGGATGCGTCACCGTCACCGGTCCGCCGGCCTCGATCTGCGCCTTGAATTTCGGGACCACCGAGCCGTTCGAGGCGAGCACGTTGCCAAAACGCACGGCGATGAGCCGCATCGCCGACTGGCGTGTGCGCAGGCTGGCATCGAGCGCCTGACAATACATTTCCGCAAGCCGCTTGGTTGCGCCGAGCACCGACACCGGTTCGATCGCCTTGTCGGTGGAGATCATCACCATGGCAGCAGCGCCGGCTGCCGCCGCGGCATCCGCCACGTTGACCGAGCCGAACACGTTGGTGCGCACGCCCTCGCTCCAGTCGCGCTCGAGGATCGGCACATGCTTGAGCGCAGCGGCATGGAATACGAAGTCGGGCCTGAACTCGGAGAACAGGCGGAAGATTCGGTCGCGATCGCGGATATCGGCGATATGCCCGCTGACACGCGCGCCGGTAGCCTTGCCCGCCAGCGCTTCCTGCACGGCATGCAAGGCCGGTTCGGAGTGCTCGACCACCAACAAGCGCGAGACGCCGAATGTCACCAGCCGCTCGCAGATTTCCGAGCCGATCGACCCGCCGCCGCCGGTAACGATCGCGGACTTGCCCGCCACGAATTTCTCGAGCTTCCCGTAATCGATTTTCACGCTCGGCCGCAGCAGCAGGTCTTCCACATTCACGGGCGCAAGCCGCAGGGCGTCGGCGCCTTCATCGAGCGACGGCAGCCGGCTGGCGGTCAGTCCCATGCGCCGCGCCTTGGTAAGGACCGCTTCCGGCTTGGCGTCCGGCGACAGCACGGTCGGCGTCAGGACCAGCCGCGCGACCTTGGTCCCGCGCTCGTCGAGATCGGCGACGACGCGCTCCATATCGTCGAGTTCGCCGAGCACGGGCACGCCGCGGATCGACTGGCCGCGATCCGAGCGCATCGGCGACAGAATGCCGACCGGCCGCAACTTCGACACCGCGCCGCTTTCGATCGCGCGCAGCAGCACGTCCGCGTCCGCCGCGGGGCCGAGCACCAGCGTCGGCGACGCGGCGTCGTCCCGGCGCGCGTGCACCAGCGTGCGCGTATAGCGGAAATAGCGATAGGCGATGCGCGATGCGGCAAGGAAAAACAGTTGCAGGAACCAGTAGAGAACGATCGTGATCTTGCCGAAGAAGAACTCGCCGTAGACGTTCGGCGCGACCAGGATGTAGTCGAGCGCCAACAGCGACACCGCCATGACGGTCGTCGCCTTGACGATGTTCATGAGTTCGGGAAGCGACGTGAAGCGCCACTTCGACTTGTTGAGCCCGAACGCCATATAGACGCCGGCGGCATAGATCAGGATGCCCGGCAGCAGCACGACCAGCAGTTCACGCCGCTCGGCGAGGAAGCTTTCCTCGAAGCGGATATAAAAACTCGCCAGGATGGCGACGACCGTGGCGACGAGGTCGTGCGCCAGGATCAGCCACATGCGCGGCGTAATGTTGCGCGGCGTGAACTTCAACGCGGCCATTACCTTTCCTTCAGCCCGGGATTCCAGATTTCGAATCCCGAACACCCAACACGTGGGTATTTAGAACGCTTTCGCGCCCGGCGAAATCGCTAATCCGCGCTCCGTGCCCTGCAATGCGCGGTCGATGGCCGCCAATACCTGCCCGGCACCCAGTTCATCGAGACAACGGCTATAACTCGTCCGGTGGCGTTCGCAGCCTTCCTGCTGGCACGGCAGGCAGGGCAACGGATTCTGCACCAGGACGACGTTGCCGCGCTGCTGGATCGTCCCCGCAGCCTCCCACGGCGCTTGCAACCCACCAGTCGGCCAAGGCCCCCACAGACGCGGATCGGTCGGCCCGAACAAGGCGACTGTCGGCGTGCCGGCTGCGGCGGCGAGATGCGTCACCGACGTATCCGGACCGACGAAGACGCGCGCATCCGCCAGCAGCGCCGCGAGTTCCCCCCACGCCAGCCGTCCGTCGGTGCGCACAACGCTCACGCCTTCCAGTACCGCATCGAGATACGCGCGCTCCTCTGCGGCAGGCCCGCCGGTCACGACGACACGCAACCCGCGCCCCGTGAGCGCGGCGGCTATCTCCCGCCAGCCGGCTTCCGTCCAGCGCTTGTAGCGGAACATCGGCGCGGGATGGATCACCGCATAGGCCTCACTCGGCGCGAGGACTGGCCGGACGGCCGCGGGGCACACGACTTCCGCCACCCGCGCGACCCCGAGCGCATCGGCGAGCCGCAGCATCTCTTCCACCCGATGCAAACCGGGCACCACCGGCACGCCCTGACTCAGGATGCGGCGCTTGACGGCGCTCATCGGGTTGTCGCCTTCGACCGGCGCCAGACTGTGCCGTCCCGCCAGTATCGCGAACATCGTCGGCCGATCGCCGCTCTGGGTCGAGACTGCAAGCTCGTAGCGCCTTGCGAGTTTCGCCGCGAGCGCAATGCTCGCACCAAACGAGCGATCCGCCGGCATGGCGATCACCCGACTGATATCGGGATTGCCCCTGAGGATTCCCCCCGTGTCCGCAAACACCAGCATGTCGATCGTCGCCTGCGGCCAGGCGCGGCGCAGGCTGCGGACCAACGGCGTGGTCAGCAGCACGTCGCCGATGCGCCGCAACGCCACGACCAGAATGCGCGGCCTTGCAGAGAGCGCGATCGTCATCGCGGGCTCGCACCTTGCGCGTCGCGCCGGTAGAACAAAGCGCCGCCTGCGATGCCGACGCCCATCACGTAAAACCAGCCCTGCGTAAAGTCGAACAGGTGTGAATTGAACAGCCCGCCGATGATGTTCTGAACGACGATCGCGAGCCCGATAAAGCCGACAGGCCCTGACGCCAGGAATTCTGCCGTCACGAACAGCCTGAGGTGAGCGATCCACATGGCGATCAGCAACGCAACGCCGATGAGGCCGTAGGGAATGGCCACCGCCAGAATCTGATTATGCGGATTGGAGGGCGCGCTCTTCTGCGCGGGATCGACACCGAAGCTTTGCGACATGACCTCCCGGGTCGAGCCTGCGCCATGCCCGAACAGCGGCGCCTCGCGCACGATGTCGAGCGAATGAATCCAGAACTCGAGCCGCGCGCCTGAAGACGTATCCATCTCGTTGGCCCGGAAGTCCCTGATATCCTCGACAACGTTGGTGACGCGGTATCGCAGATAGGGCGATGCGGCCCAGGCAGCCGCTGCGAGAACGACAAGCGCTCCGAAAAAAAGCAGCAGCGCGCGGCCTCGAAATCGCAACGCGCCCAGCAAAAGAAGCAGCGCCGCCAGCGCAACGAGCGACGTGCGCCCTGTTGCGACAAAAACAATGTTGGCGAAGAACAGCGCCGCGCCGCCGGTGCAGAACAGCGCCGTTGGCAAAGATTCCTTCCAGGCCGTGATAGCGCGATCAAGCAGCGCGACGACGCAGATAGAAAAGAATCCGCTTTGGCTGATGTAGTCCTTGACCGGCACCCCATAGTTCGGCGTTCGCAGCGGGAACCAGGGGAACATCACCATCAGCCACGATGCCACCAGCAGTGCACAGCAGGAGACGAAAAAGCCGATAAAGACCGGGCCATAAGCGCCGGTGCGGCGAAAGTGAATGAGGAAAAGCGGAATGACCGCAAGCTTGACCACGGTCGGCAAGCTGCGCAGCCGCAGCGGCCACGCGACGTCTGACCACGTCACGGCCAGGATAGCGTAAACTGCGATCGCCAATGGAAACACAACCGCCGCCATCCACCTGACGCGTTCGATCGATTCGCGATCGAGCGTGAAGAGCGCAACGACAACCCACGCACCGGTCAGGATACTGGTGACGGAAGTGGACCATGGCAGCGACACCGCCGCCGCCACGGCCAGCCAGTCGGCGACCAGCATCAGCCGCGCGCTGCGTTGTGCAGGTTGGATAGCCGCCACGCTCATGATGCCTGGCGCGCGGGCGAGAACGCCGCCCGGCTCTGCTCGATCTCGGCGATGACTTCAGACAGGCCGTGCTGCGCGCGAATGCGCTCGCCGGCGGCGACCTCTTCCAGCCTGCGGTCGTTCGCTTCGAGGTGTGCACGATCCGCCTCCGGGTGCCAGAGATGCAGCACCGCCGTCGCGAAGCGGCCGTCCTTGCGCCGGACACCGTTGTGAATCATGCGGACAAAAATATCGGAATCCTCCCGGCCCCAACCGGTGAAACTCGCGTCGAAGCCGTCGACGTCAATCAGATCGGGGAGCCAGAACGCCATGTTGCTGCCGCGTGCGCCCGACCATTTCTGCGGTTGGCGCTTGCGGAGCTTGCCAAGCGGCAAGGTCGCCAGCGGCAATATGCGATTCACGTCGCCCTCCAGCCGCCGCGCCAGCCACTGACCCAACCCCCAGGATTCCGGCCGAAGGTCCAGCCGCAGCGTGCGCTCGGTTATCTTTTGCGAGAGCAGCACACGGTTGCCGGTGACGAACCATCCCGGCTCCTTCAACGCACGGTGTGCAGCGACAAAACCCGGCCGCGCCAGGCAATCGCCGTCGAGGAAAATGCAATAGTCGCCCTCCGCCAGCCGGATCGCGCGGTTGCGGATTTCCGCAAGACGAAAGCCGCGGTCCGCGTGCCAGGCATGCTTCAGCGGTGCGCCGAGACGATGCGACCATTCGTTCAGCACTGCGGCAGTGCTCACGTCCGAGCCGTCGTCCGCAACGATGACTTCGAAATCGCGGTCAGACTGCGCCGCCAGCGACCGCAGACATGCGTTCAGCGCGTCGGGGCGATTATAGGTCGCGACAATGACGGATATCAGTTCTGCCATCGCTGCCGGCTCAGGTGCCACGCTTTCATGTAACGATAATAGCTGCCTTCTGCGTTGGCGACAGCCTGCAAAAAGCCCTCTCGCCCGTCGAGGAACCCGAGGCGCAGGAAATAAACCCGGATAAATGTCCACAACCCGTGGCCGATACCGCTCAGGAACGACACCTTGCGTCCCGATTCGAGGAGCATCTGGGCTCCGGCGGTCGAATAGCGGTCGACGCGTGCGAGCGCATCCTCGAGCCGCGCCACAGAATGGTGCTGCATCGGCGTTGAAAGCCGCGCCGCTTTCCCCTCGCACACGACCCTTTCGTGCACGAGGTCGTCAGTAAACTTGGCGGTGCCACGGCGGAACAGGCGCAATACATAGTCCTGCTTGCCGCCGGCGTGCATCATGTCACGGCCGAGAAAGCTGGTGATGCGCGGAATTTCGTAAGCATCGGCCTTTGGCGTCGCCACGGCTGCCTTGATTTCGGACGCAAGCGGCGGGCTGATCCGTTCGTCGGCGTCGACGGACAAAATCCAGTCTCCGGTCGCAAGCGACAGCGCAAAATTCTTCTGCGGCCCGAAGCCCTCGAAGACGTGAGTTGCCACCCGCGCACCATGGTCCGAGGCGATCTTGACTGTGTCGTCCATACTGCCGCTATCGACCACGATACGCTCGTCGCAGAAGGCAAGCCCCGCAAGACAATCTGCGATGTTGGCCGCTTCGTTTCTAGTGATAATGATGGCGCTCAGGCGGGACACCGCGCGCTCTCACGTCTTCGCGGGCGTCAGTTTGGGCGCGCTCGGACCGGCCTTCAGCGCATCGCTGGCCACGGACTTTTTCACGATGGCGCTTGTTGAATGCCCGGGCAGAATGTCCACCAGTACGACCTCGCCGCCATCGGCCTCGACCACCTCACGGCCGACGACATCCTCGATCTTGTAATCGCCGCCTTTCACCAGCACTTTTGGACGAATCCGCTTGATGAGTTCGAGTGGCGTGTCCTGCTCGAACACCACAACAAGATCGACGGCTTCAAGCGCCGCCAGCACGTCAGCGCGTGCATGCGCATCCTGGATCGGACGGTCCTTGCCCTTGAGGCGCGCCACCGACGCATCGCTGTTGAGACCAACGACCAGACGGTCGCAGGCGCCGCGCGCCTGTGCCAGCACTTTCACGTGACCGGGATGCAGCAGATCGAAACAGCCATTGGTGAATCCGACGCGCAGCCCTTGCGCACGCCACTCGCGCACCCTTTCATCGGCAACGCTCCAGTCGAACGCTATTTTTTCTTCAGAGGCAAAAGCCGCAGAAGGCAGCACGCGCGCGCGCAGTTCAGCGGGTGTCACCACCGCAGTGCCGCTCTTTCCGACGACGACGGACGCGGCAGCGTTGGCCACGCGCACCGCGGATTCGAAATCAACCTTGACGGCGAGCAGCACCGACAATGCGGCGACCACGGTGTCGCCCGCGCCCGAGACATCGCGGACCTTCACCGGATGCGCCGGAATAAGGACCGGTTCCTCCCCTTCCACGTGGAGGAACATGCCGTCCTCGCTCAGCGTCGCAAGCACGGCCCTGCTGTTGACCGTTGCAGCGAGGTCCGCAGCCGCCGCTGCGATCTCTGCCTGCGTCGCCACCGAGCGGCGGGTGTGGTCCGAGAGTTCCTTGCGGTTCGGTGTGATAATCGTGGCACCGCGATAGATCTCGTAATCGTGGGCCTTGGGATCGACGATGACGGGCTTTCCCGCCGCGTTCGCCGCATCGATGACCGCGCGGATAACCCGGGGTGTCAGCACGCCTTTGGCGTAGTCGGACAAGACAACCGCGCCAGCCTTCGGCAGCGCTGCTGTGACCTGCGTAATCAACGCGTCCTCGATGTCCGGCCCAACCGGCGCGGCGCGCTCCCAGTCAGCCCGCAGCATGTGGGTCGAATAGTGTTCCGACACGAAGCGCACCTTGCGCGTGGTCGGGCGGCTCCGGTCGGTGACAACGTGGGAGGTGATGGCGCCGTCAAACGTTGCGAGCGCGCGGGAAATCGTCTGCCCCGCTTCGTCATCGCCGATCACGCCCACAAACAAGCAATGCGCACCGAGGCTGACGATGTTGCGCGCCACGTTGCCAGCGCCGCCGACGATAATTTCGCTGCGCCGCACGGCAATCACCGGCGCCGGCGCCTCGGGCGAGACGCGCGAAACATCGCCGTAGACGAACTCGTCCAGCATCAGGTCGCCGATGCAGATGACGCTCGTCTCGGAAACCTGCTTGAGCGCGTCGTCGAGATTGAACATGCGTAAACTTAGCGATAGCGGTCTGGCTGGTCGAGGAAGGAATCGACGTAACGCATCACCCCGTCCTCGACCGAGGTGAAGCCTGCATTGTACCCGGCGCGGCGCAGGTTATCGACCGATGCCTGCGTGAAATACTGATAACTGTCGCGGATGGTCTCCGGCATCGCGATATACTGGATATTGGGCGCGCGGCCCATCGCCGTGAACATCGCCGAGATCAGATCCTTGAACGAGCGCGCCTTGCCGGTGCCGACGTTGAAGATTCCGGAAACGCCGGGCGATTCCAGCAGCCAGCGCACCACATCGACGACGTCGTCAACGAAGATGAAATCGCGGCGCTGATCGCCATCCTCGATCCCAGGCCGGTGGGACTTGAACAGCCGGACTGCCTGGCCGGACTTCGCCTCGTCAAAGCGCTTGGCGACGAGGCTCATCATTTCGCCCTTATGGTACTCGTTAGGGCCGAACACGTTGAAGAATTTCAGCCCGGCCCATTGCGGCGGCAGCTTCTCGCCCTTGCTGACGCGGTCGACCAGCGCGAGGTCGAACAGGTGCTTGCTCCAGCCGTAGAGATTCATCGGCCGTAGTTTGCGCAAGGCCGGCAAGGTCCAGTCGTCGGCGAAGCCTTCCTCGCCATTGCCGTATGTCGCGGCAGACGAGGCGTAGATGAACGGTGTTTTGGTAGCCGTGCACCAATCCAGAAGCGCGAGCGACAAGCGGAAATTCGAATCCATCACCAGGTCGCCGTCGCGCGCCGTGGTCTCCGAGATCGCACCCATGTGGATAACCGCGTCGAGCTTGCGGCCGTCGAGCCAGCCGGTGAGTTCGGGGGGAGGCACGAAATCGGCGAGCTGGCGCTTCTGCAGGTTGCGCCATTTGCCGTCCTTGCCGAGCACGTCGCAGACCGTGACATCGGTGCGGCCGGCGTCGTTGAGGCTGGCGACAATATTCGATCCGATAAATCCGGCTCCGCCGGTCACCAAAAGCATCGTGTCCCTGAGTATCTGCCGCTGCGATGGGGGAAGACGCCGCAGCTTTGCCGTACTCTGTTCACGAGCGCAACATGCCGCCGATTTCTGCGGTACACAGGGCCCATATCGACCCATATCGACCCCCTGATCGGTCTATAACGCGCAGATGAAGTCCGATGTCTCCCCCTTACGTTCGCCTGCCGGCGGCGGGAAAGCCCCCCTGCTGATCGTGCCGTATCAGTGGATCGGCGACTTCGTGCGTTGCCATTCCGTGGTCAAGCTATTGAAATCGTTGGATCCTGAGCGTCCCGTCGATATCCTCGCCTCGACCAATGCGGCGCCGCTGACCCGCTATATGCCGGGCCTCCGCAAGGCGATTGTGTTCGACATTCCACGGCGTCAGCTCGCGGTAAAAAAGAACCTCGCGCTGGCGGAAATCCTGCGTCCCCAAAAATACGGCCAAGTCCTTGTGATGCCAGGGACTTTCAAAGCCGCACTGGCGCCGTTCCTGGCCCGGATCCCGAAACGCACCGGACTCGTCGGCGAGATGCGATTCGGCCTGCTCAACGATATCCGGTACGATCGTAAGCGCCTGCCCCGCATGATCGACCAGTGCGCGAGCCTCGCTCTGCCGCGCGGCGCACCGCTGCCGCCCGCTTGGCCCATGCCGGAACTTGTTGTTCCCAAAGAAGAAATTTCCGCGTGGCGGCAAAAACACCAACTCCCGGAGAGGGGCGTTACCGTGGCTTTGGCGCCGGGGGCGGTCGGACCCTCGAAGCGCTGGCACGACTATGAAGGGCTCGCCAAGGCCCTGGTCGCAAAGGCGTATTCGGTTTGGATCATCGGCGGTCCAGGCGAAAAAGACCAGGCAAAACAAATCGTTAGCGCGGCTCCCCAAGCCCGCGACCTGACCGGCACAGACCTTACCGACGCCATCCTCGCTCTCGCCGCCGCCGACGTCGCGGTCTCCAACGACTCCGGCCTCCTGCATGTCGCAGCCGCGCTAAATACTTCATCCATCGGCATTTTTGGGCCTACCGACCCGTGGCTGTGGGCGCCGCTCAATCCGCTCGCCGCGGTGGCGCAGCTTCCCCACCGGCTGGCGTGTCAGCCCTGCCACAAGCCGGTCTGCCACGTCGGACACCACCGCTGCATGCGGGATATCCCGATGGCCGAAATCCTCGCCCTCACGGAGGCCGCGCTGGCTAATCCTGCCGCCCGCGCAGCGCAAATCAAGCCGCCGCACGCGTTGATATCAGCGTGATTTCGGCACCACGAGCGTCGATATAGCCCGACAAGGCCTCGTTATACGGCGTACTGGGAGCGTCGATATAATTGCCGCCCGTATATCGATCGCCGGCCCCGGCGGCGGTCGCTCCGCTCATGAACCCGCCGGTCGAATTTCCCGTCCAGCTTTTTCAGGATGAGAAGGAGTCAACGCGCGCCCTTGAACGCGCCAATGTGAAGCAGCACGGCAGCAGACCGGCCTGCTATTCTCGTGGCCGATCATCGCGGCGCTGACGCGATGCCCGGGAACCCACAGCGTGAAATTGTTCGGCGGCAACGAACTGATCGTAGCGGCACAACGCGGCGCGGCGGACGCGCGCGTCTCGCCCTTCCTGACGTTCCGGCGCCTGGCGGCGTTGCCCCGGCTCGCCGGCCCGGCGCTGTTCCTGCTCGTTTATCTCGCGCTCGAATGGGCGAGCTATCTCTATGAATACAAAGGTCTGCCGATCACCGCATGGGATCCCGGCCTCGGCGTCGCGCTGGCGGCGATGATTTTGCGCGGACCATATTACGGCATCGCATTGTTCGCCGGCCTGCTCATCGCCGAGGTGCTGATCGTCAAAAGCGCCATCGACGGGCCGCTGATTGTGGTCGTCGCCGCGATCATCTCGGCGGGCTACGCGCTGCTCGCCGCCGTACTGCGCAGGCACCTGAGATTCGATCCGGCCCTTACGCACCTGCGTGACGTGCTGGTGCTGCTGAGCGCCGCCATCATCGGCTCGGCGCTGATCACGGCCCTGCTCACGCTGATCCTGCTCGCCGACGGCCAGCTCCATCTGAGCGACACGCTGATGCCGTCGCTTGCTTTCCTCATCGGCGACGTGATCGGTATCGCCGTGACGACCCCGCTGCTGCTGCGTCTCGCCCAGCACTGGCGCGATCGCACGCTGCGGGCGTTCCTGCCGCCCCTGCCGGACGCCACCGTCTTTTGCGCCGTCACCTTCGCCGCTCTCTGGCTGATTGCGCGCACCGAAAGCGCCGACGGTTTCAAGTTGTTTTATCTCCTGTTCCTGCCGGTCGTTGTCGCCGCGGTCCGGCGCGGGCTCGACGGCGCGACGCTCAGTCTCGCGGTGACGCAGCTCGCCCTCGTCGGACTGCTGATCCGCCATGGCTACGAGGCGGCGGGCTTCACTGAATTCCAGATCCTGATGTGCGTGCTCACCGCGACCGGACTTATCGTCGGTATCGTCGTGAGCGAACGCCATGAGGCCGATCGCAAGGCGCGCGCCGCCGCCGTGCAGCTCAAGGACAAGGAAAACGAAATCGCCCACGCGGCGCGCTTCAGCCTGGTCAGCGGCATGACCTCGGCGCTGGCGCATGAGATCAACCAGCCGATGGCCGCGGCCCGCGCGCTGGCGCGCTCGGCCCAGGAACTCCTGCGCCAGCCGCAAGCCGACCTTGCGCGCGCCGAAAAAAACCTCGCGACAGTCGTCGCTGAAATCGATCTCGCCAGCGGCATCGTGCGGCGCATGCGCGAGTTCATCCGCCGCGGGCGGCCGCACGTCTCCACCATCGATGTCGCGCATCTCATCGACGACACACTTACACTCATCCGTCCCGAAGCAGCGCGCAAGCACGTCACGATTGACGTCGACATGGCTCCCGAAGCGTCGCCGATCCATGGCGACCGCATCCAGCTACAGCAGGTCATGCTCAACCTCGTGCGCAATAGCATCGACTCGCTTTCCGCCGCACAGCAGACGAATGCCGAAATCCGCATCACGGTCCGCCGCCACGACGATCCTCCCCGTGTCGAATTCGCTGTCGCCGACAATGGTCCCGGCATCGCGCCCGAACTGGCGGAGCGGCTGTTCCAGCCGCTCACGACCTCGAAACGAGAAGGGCTCGGGCTCGGGCTTTCGATCAGCCTTGCGATCGTCGAGGCCCATGGCGGCCGCATCTGGCTTGCCTCGGGACGGCCCGGCGCGACCGAGTTTCGGTTTTATCTGCCGGTCGAGCTACCAGCGTTGCGTTCTGCATGAAGGAAACTCCGCTGATTGCAATCAAGCGCTGCCACGATGATGGCCTGCTCCCTCTCCGCGCAAGCGGAGAAAGGTGACGCGCCGAGCTTGCCTCCCCACGACGTTCAAAAACCGCCATGACGACGCCCACTATCTCCATCATCGACGATCAGGCTTCGGTCCGGCATGCGCTCGGAGAGATGCTCAGCGTGTTCGGCTATCAAGTCACCACGCACGATTCGGCCCGGCAATTTCTCGACAAGCTCGATCCGGCACGACACGGCTGCGTCGTCACCGACGTCCGCATGCCCGGCATGGACGGTATCGAACTGGTGCGCGAACTGGCGCGGCGGCAGATCGCCCTGCCGGTGATCGTCATTTCCGGCCATGCCGATGTGCCGATGGCTGTGGCGGCGATCAAGGCCGGCGCGGAGGATTTCATCGAGAAGCCGGTGGACGACAAGGAACTCATTGCCGCGATCAACCGCGGGCTGGCGCGCGCCTACGCAGACAAGGAGCAACGCGACACGACGCAGACTCTACGTGCGCGCTACGAGCGATTGACGGCGCGGGAAGCGGAAGTGCTGCTGCTGGTGGTCGATGGCTATACGAGCCAGACCATCGGCGAGCGGCTCGGCATTTCGACACGCACGGTCGAGGGCTATCGCGTCCAGATCATGGAGAAGATGCAGGCGGAAAGCGTAGCGGTCCTGGTGCGGCAGGCAATCCGGCTGGGCCTCATCGCTGCATAGACGAGGCGTTCGCTATCTTCCGATCCTACCTTCCGCAATTTTGCGGTCGATCTCCGCATGGCCCGGCGTGGTTCGGCGCTCCTTAATGTTCTGCTGCTCGCTGACGGTCGGATCGTAACGGGTCTTGCGCCGGGAGTGCCACTTCATGGTGCCATAGATCATCGCAGCCGCGAGGATGATCGGACCGAGCAGCACATAAAAGATCGGAATCTCAGACAGACGATCCAGCATCATCTCCTTCTCCCTAGTGCATGGTCGGCTGTTCGCATTCCGCGTGAAACTCCGATGAACCGCATTGCGAGCATTGCAGGCGCGAGGCGAATTCCTCGGCGAAAGTTGCGAGATTGATCTCTTCCGGCAGACCGATGGCGGTGAAGTCCTGCTCGCCGCCGCAGCAACTACATTGAATGAGAACGGTAGCGATCATGATGTCCTCCTGGCCGCCGATGTGTTGTTTCTTCAATGCTGGGGCCAGCCGCGAAGTTCCATCGGACATGAAGGGCCGCAGAAAACATATCCGGTAAGATTTGACCGGCCTGGATCGCGCCTTCTACGCACCCGTATCTCTACGCCCCGAACGGTTCGGATACCGGCGCCGCGCGCGTCTTCCTATGCTGTTTTTCACGACGACCGATTTTCCAATTTTCCGGCTTCGCGCCGCGGCCGCCGCACGTGGATGGCCCCCAAGCCTTCACTCACCAAGTGCGCGATCGCGGCGCGACCCCGCAGGGACGCCCCGGGAACGGCCGTTCGTGCGAGATGAGGAAGCGGATGGGTACCTCGAATGCCGCGGACAGAACTGCATCGACCGCGCGCGATCTCCTGTTCGGCGCGCGCGCTGTTGCCGACGCCACGACCGCTGCGGTCATCCTTGGCCTCATCGGGATGGTCTGGCTGGTGCCGGCAGCACTGCTGCTGCCGGCGTTCAGTCTCTACGCCACCGGCTGCGCGGCGGTGGCCGCGGCCTTTGCCTGGCGCAACGGCGCCACGCGGCGCGACCACGGCGTCACCGCATGGGACGTTTCAGGCGCGTGCATGCTCATCGGCATTGCCGCCGGCATGTTCAGCGAACCCGATACCGTCGTGCAGCTCTTCCGGCTGTCGGCGGCGGATCACTAACGACGGGAGATTTTCCAACCCCAGGCCGGGCCCCTCTGGCAGCCCTCGCAAGGCTGCGATGTCGGACTGGACATTCAACAACGGTCTGCAGCGCCCGTCGATCACCGATGCGCTTAATGTGCGTCGCCCCGTGAAGACCTGCAGACCGCTGTTGCAGCTTGCGTAACAGAGGGACGCTGCATGCCCGAATTCATTTCCGCCGAAATGCTGACATCGCTGTTCCAGGTCATCATGATCGACCTGGTGCTCGCCGGCGACAACGCCATCGTGATTGGTCTGGCCGCCGCCGGCCTTCCGCAGGAGCAACGCACCAAGGCGATCCTGGTCGGCATCGCCGCCGCCACGGTGCTGCGCATCGGCTTTGCGATCTTCACGACGCAGCTTCTCCAGGTCGTCGGGCTGTTGCTCGCGGGCGGCATCCTGCTGCTATGGGTATGCTGGAAGATGTGGCGCGAACTGCGCAACGGCGCCCATCAGGATGAAACCGAAGCAACGGAAGCGCTGACCGACGTCGACATCAATGCCGACGGCACCATTGCGGGCCGGATGCAACGCAAGACGTTCGGACAGGCGGCATGGCAAATCGTGATCGCCGACGTATCGATGTCGCTCGACAACGTGCTCGCGGTGGCGGGCGCGGCGCGCGAACATCCCGTGGTGCTGATCTTCGGCCTCGGCCTGTCGATCACATTGATGGGCGTCGCCGCGAGCTATATCGCGGGGCTTTTGCAGAAGCATCGCTGGATCGCCTATGTCGGCCTCGCCGTGATTCTCTACGTGGCATTTGAAATGATCTATCGCGGCAGCTTCGAAGTATTGCCGGCGGCACGCGCGCTGGCCGGATTGTAGCGGGAACGCTTCCGGGCGGAGGGCATCGGCGGCGCCGATGTCCGAGCGCCGGTTGCCCCGATGGAACTCCGAGGCCCAACCGGCGTTGTTCCGGCGGTGCAAGCGCACCGCGAGGGGCTAACGCATGCTTATGCTTTTGATCGGAATCCTGATAACGGTCGTCATCGGCGCGATCTGCTTCTATTTGATCGACCGGTTCATCAACGACGGCCGGCTGGCCAATCTCCTGAAAATCCTGGTCGTCTTGATCTGCCTTGCGTCGATCGTCCAGCGGGTATGGGTGATGACGAGCCCGAGCCTGATCTAGCCTTCCGCGGGCTGGCGGATCGCGGCGGCGGGCGCGATCTTTTCCACGGCCGCGACCGCTTCCGCTACCGACGGCGGCGCGCCGCGCGCTCCGACGATGGCGATCGGCCCCGACCCGATGGGACCGGTGAGAGCGCGCTCGCTGCCGACGAAAATGCCGATAAGCGGCACGCCGAGCGCGGCGGCCAGATGCAGCAAGCCGGTGTCGACGCCGACGACGAACGACGCGCCGGCAATCATGCGCGCCATGTCGTCGAGTTCGCGCCGGATCGGCACCTGCGCATGCTTGAGCTGCGCTGCGATGCGCTCCGCGCGCTCGCGCTCCGCGCCGGTGCCGAACGGCAGCAGCACCTTGACGCGATCTTCAAAGACGCGCGCGAGCGCCACCCAGCTTTCCTCGGGCCACTCCTTGCGCGCTTCGGCGGTGGCATGCAGCAGGAGCGCATAGGGCTGCGACGGAACGCCGGCAAGCGCCGCACGGTCGAGGCCATAGTCCGGCTCGCCCTGCGGCTCGTAACCGAGCGCAAGACCGGTCAGCGCGCGGTTGCGCGCAATCGCATGGATGTCGCGCGGCACGCGATGCAGCACATCGTAGAAGCGCGACGCCACCGGCTCGCGGATGCTGTCGCGGTCATACCCGTGACGCTCGCCCCGCGCGGTCTTTGCGATAAGCCCGGTGCGGGCGAGGCCCTGGGTGTCGATGATCCTGTCGTAGCGTTTGGCGCGCAACTCACGGGCGAATGTCCGCATTTCGCTCAACGTCGGCGGCGCCAGCAGCTGCTTGCGCCAGCGCCGCGACGCCACCGGGATGACGTCGTCGACCGCGGGATGCAACCTGGCCAGCGGCACAAACGCCTCCTCCACCACCCAGGAGAAGCGCGCATGCGGCAGATGCGCCCGCGCCTCGGTGAGCGCCGGCATGTGATGGATGACATCGCCGAGCGACGATGTCTTGATGAACAAAATCTCTTGTGTGTCCGGCATGGCCCGTCAGGCGCGGCCGCCGCGCCTGTCCCCTGCCACGTTATCGACGCGGTCGAAAGGTTTGGTCAAGCGCACATTAACGCGGCGGGATAATTCGGCCGCGGGAACACGATGGAATTGGGCCGTCTGATAACCGGATTTTCACATGCAACCGCTAGCCTGCCCCGGAAAGGGACATCCGACATGACCATTCTGGTGACCGGCGGGGCCGGCTACATCGGCAGCCACATGGTGCATGCGCTCGTCGATGCGGGCGAGAGCGTTGTCGTGCTCGACAACCTCACCACCGGATTCGAGTGGGCCATGCCGAAGGGCGTTACCCTCGTCGTCGGCGATACCGGCGACGCGGCGGCCGTGGGCAAGCTCCTGCAGGACCATGGCGTCACCGAGATCATCCATTTCGCGGCGTCCATCGTGGTGCCGGAGTCGGTGTCCGATCCGCTCGGGTACTATCGCAACAACACCGCCAATTCGCGCACGCTGATGGAATGCGCGGTGAAGGCCGGCGTGAAGCATTTTATCTTCTCTTCCACGGCGGCGGTCTATGGCGACACCGACAAGGTGCCGATCGCGGAGAACGATCCGGTGCACCCGATGTCCCCCTACGGCTCGTCGAAGCTGATGACCGAGATCATGCTGCGCGACGCCGCGGCGGCGCACGGCTTCAGCTATGTGGTGCTGCGCTATTTCAACGTCGCCGGCGCCGACCCCAAGGGCCGCACCGGCCAGTCCACCAAGGGCGCAACCCATCTCATCAAGGTCGCGGTGGAAACCGCGCTCGGCCGCCGCGCCAAGATGGACGTGTTCGGCACCGACTATCCGACGCCGGACGGCACCTGCATCCGCGATTACATCCATGTCAGCGACCTCGCCGCCGCGCATTCCGACGCGCTCGCCTATCTGCGCGGGGGCGGCGCCTCGGCGACGTTCAACGCCGGCTACAGCCACGGCTATTCGGTGCTGGAAGTGATCGACACCGTGAAGAAAGTCTCCGGCGTGAATTTTCGCGTCGACACCGCGCCACGCCGTCCCGGCGATCCCGCGCAGATCGTGGCGGCCTCGGAAAAAATCCGCGCCACGCTCGGTTGGCAGCCGCACTACAACGACCTCGGCACGATCGTCACCCACGCCCTGGCGTGGGAAAAGAGACTGATGCAGATGCGCAACTAGCCGGGACGGGCGGCGGCACCGCGCTGCTTGTCTTCACGCCGCGTTGAAGCCGGAGAAGGCGGCGCATCAGACCGATGGCAGGTTCGGAGGATCGACCTGCCCGTTACGGCTGCGCATCGACCAGATATCCAGCAACAGGATCGTTACCGTCACGACGACCGGTCCGAGAATGACGCCATAGGCCCCGAACAGCACGAGCCCGCCGATCATTGAAATGAATGCCGGCACGGTGTGGAGCCGCAGGCGGTTGCCGACCAGGACCGGCTGCAACACGTTGTCGATGCCGCCGACCACCACCGTGCCCCAGACGACAAGGATCAAAGCTTTTCCCCAATTGCCGTCGAGGCCAAGGAACACCGCGGCGGGAATCCACACCACGAACGCGCCGAGCACCGGCACGACGGCCAGCAAGCCCATCACCACGCCCCACAAAAGCGGCGCCGGCAGCCCCAGGAACCAGAACATCAGGCCGCCGAGCGTGCCCTGAACCGCGGCGACCGCAAGCGTGCCGAAGATTGTCGCGTTGACCGTATCCACGACGCGGCGGAACAACCGCTCGGTTTCCGCATGCGTCAGCGGCAGCCACTCGCAAAGCAAAAGCTGCACGGTGCGCCGGTCGCGCAGGAAATAGAACAACAGATAGAAGGTCAGCAGGACTTCGATCAGTTGGACGAGGGAGCCGCGCGCAAAGGACGCGCCAAGATTGCTCAGCCACGCCGCCAGGCTCGTCATCAGCGCGGGCAAATTCACAAACTGATCGATCCACCGTCCGAGCGGCGCGATGCTCGGATATGCATCGAGCAAGGCCTGTATATCTTTCGCGGGTATTTTGGCCTGGACTGCCGAGGCGCTCACCGTCGCTTCCTGCACGAGGCGCTCAACGACAAAAGCGGCGGGGATCGCGAATACCAGCACAATCAGCAATACCGACGCCAACGCCGCAAGGTTGGGGTGCGCGACCGCGGCCTCGATCCGGCGATGGAGCGGCGCGAACACGATGGCAAGCGCGAGCGCCCAGGTCAGCGCCCCCAGGAACGGAATCGCCAGCAGGATGCACAGGGCAATGCCTGCCACGGCCGCCGCGGCCAGGATGAGCTGGGCCACCCTTTTTTGCGGCGCGGGCGTAAGCTGGGGCCGCTCGGAGCGTTGCTGCACTCGCTCAGTCATCGTTCAACATCTTTAAAGCATTGCCAGCAAGGTTTGTCTCAATTGAGACATATCAAGGGAGAGAGCCGGTGGACTGCCAAAATTGCGGCGCTTATTCTTCCCGCAGAATACAACCATTCGAAAGGGTGCGAACATGTCCGGGCAAAGCAGTTTTCACTATTATCTGAATTGGGCCAAAGAACGGATCGATGAGATGGACGCTGCGCTCGCCTCGCTCGAAAACAAGGCTAGCGAGGTGCAGGCGGACCTGCGCACAAAGTCCACCCAGGCTCTTGCCGAGCTGCGCAAGAAGCGTGACGAGTTCCAGGATGCGGCCAGGAAGCAGGCCGAGGCCAATGATGCGGCCTGGGCCAGTATAAAGGCGCAACTCGACAGCGACTGGACGCAGTTCGAGTCCGAACTCGATAAATATGTCGCGACCTTCGGCGAGCAGGTGAAGCAACAGCAGGCAACTTTCAAGTTGCAGGCCGAGGCGCAGATCAAGGCCTGGCGTGACGCCGCCGACAAACTCAACGCCGCCGCCACGGAATTCGCGGGCGAACGCCGCGGTGATATTGATACGATGGTCGGTCGCATGAAAGCGGACGCCACGCAGGCCGACGAAAGACTGCAGAAGCTCAGTCAAGCCGGGACCGCAAGCTGGTCCGCCATGATGAACGCGTTAAACGAGACAAGGGCGGCTTTCGATCGCGCCAACCAGTCGGCGCGCGACGCATTCAGGAAAGCGGCGTCCTAGAATAGAAGAATTGGCGAGGGGGTGGTGATGGCAGATCCCATGCTTGCGCGCGAATTGAAGTCGCTCCACGAGGAATTGGCGGCGGTGCAGCGCGCGCGCCAGTCGTCGCCCCAGTCGTCGCTTCAGGGCCGCCCCGCTGAGAGCGACGCAAAAGCGGCGGGCGAAGCCAGCCCGGCACCGGCGGCAGCCGCCGCCGGATCGGCCGCCTCAACAGAGGCGGACGAACACGATTTGCAAGAGGACGTCCGCGAATTCCTCGACGAGGTGACAAACTTCTTCAGTGAAGCGGAAAAGAACATCGCCGCGCATCCGGCCGCCAGCGTGGTCGGCGCGCTGGTCGTCGGCATCCTGATCGGCCGGCTGCTGGGCCGCGCGAAATCATGAATTTCGAGACTATCCAGCGATTTCCACGACGCGCCAGGGACAGGACATGATCGACAACCTCGTTCGCGATATCCAGATTTTGTGGAAAGCCGATGCACTGATCGGAAAAATCTGGCTGCACGTCATGGCGCGGCGGTTCGGCTTGTTTGCGTTTGCCGCGCTGATCGCCGTGTTCGGCCTCGGCATGGCGAACGTAGCGGGTTTCTACGGCCTGCAGGAGAAATGGGGACCGGTGTGGGCGGCGGCGCTTGTCGCGGTGGCGGACTTCATTATCGCCGGCATCGTTCTTCTCGTCGGCCGGAGCGCCCAGCCCGGACCAGAACTCGACCTGGCACTCGACGTGCGCAAAATGGCGCTTGAATCAATCCAGACCGACGCACGCGACCTCAAGGTCACCGTCGATACGCTGGGGCAGGAAGTCCGCCAGGCCAAGGAAAGCATTGCCGGGTTCGTTCACAATCCGCTTAGCATGGCGACCGACAAGCTGCTCGTTCCGGCGGCTATTTCGATCATCCGCGGGTTGCGCTCGAAAAAGGACTAGGGATTAGCGCGCGCCGAGAGCGACCGGCCTGTCTCCTGTCTGATCCGACCTGAATTCATCACGCTTCAGCGAAGCGCCTCCGCAAGAATACGGCTGAGGTCGTGAATCTGGTACGGCTTCTGCAGAATGGGAAATTCCGAGCGGACACGGGCATTATCGCTGTAGCCGGTGGTGAGTACCACCGGCAACTGCGGATACGTCTGCTTGATCTTCTGCGCCAGCGACAAGCCATCCATGCCGCCCGGCATCACGATGTCACTGAATACGAGATCGATCCCATTCTTTTCGATCTCGTTCAGGGCAGTGCGGGCATCGGACACCCAGCAAACGACGTAACCCAATTGTTCGAGCAGGTCGGCGCTGACGCTGGCGACATCGGGATTGTCTTCCACCAGTAAAATCCTTCCCATGCCCGCTTCTGGCCCTGGCGCTGCCACGATATTGTTTTCCGCGGCGATGAACGCACGGGGGAACGTCATGGTGACGGTCGTTCCTTCGCCGACCTGGCTCATGACATCGATCGCACCGCCAGCCTGGTGAACGAACCCGTGCACCTGCGACAGGCCGAGCCCGGTGCCCTTGCCAACCGGCTTGGTGGTGAAAAACGGATCGAAGATTTTTTCCAGCACGTCCGGCGCGATTCCGACGCCGGTATCGGTGACGCTGATCGTGACGAAATCCTCGCCATCCTTGTTCACATTCTTCGCCGACACGATGGCTGTACCGCCTTGCGGCATCGCATCGCGCGCGTTGATGACGAGATTGACGAGCGCCATTTCGAACTCGCCCGGATCGACGGTGATCGGCCAGACCCCGGGCGAAACGTCGATCAGGAGATTTACATGACTGCCCAGGCCACTGGCGAGCACCTCCCGGATTCCCTGGATGCGCTCGCCGGTGTTCACCGGCTTCGGATTGAGGCGCTGGCGGCGGGCGAAGGCGAGC
>Ga0164243_10003723_pt1 | contig 24301 bp, 17 predicted proteins | sample OricompcompostOP_FD_108781 | JGI IMG/M metagenome (GOLD analysis project Ga0164243, IMG submission 108781) | Organic Plus compost microbial communities from Emeryville, California, USA - Original compost - Organic plus compost (OP) | ecosystem: Engineered > Solid waste > Mixed feedstock >...
GCGCGCGCGCTCAAGATCCCGGTCGCGGGCAAGACCGGCACCTCGAACGACGCGCGCGACGTGTGGTTCATGGGCATGACCGCCGACTACGCGATCGGCGTGTGGATCGGCTACGACGACAACCGCTCGCTCGGCCGCGAGACCGGCGGCACGACCGCGGTGCCGGTGTTCGTCGACATCGTGAAGGCGATGCAGCAGCCCGCGAAGCCGTTCGCGCGGCCGCCGCACGTGGTGGAGGCGCTGATCGACAAGGCCAGCGGCCTGCTCGCGCCCGAGGGCGCCCCGAAGGAGTCGACGCGGACCGAGGTGTTCCTCGAGGGCACGGCGCCGACCGAGGTCGCGGCGATGCCGGGCGAGGTCACCGACGACAACGTGGTGACAGGGGAGTACGACGACTGATGCGGTGGCGCCTGGCGGCGCTGGGCGCGGCCGTGATCGTGGGTGTGTCGGTCGGCGCGACCGCGCACCCGGCGCCCCGGGACGACTACTTCGCGCGCCTCGCCGCCGCCGTGCGGCGAGGGTACGACGACGCGCTCGCCGCCCGCGCGCCGAAGCTCGTGCCGCCGGTACCGATCGCCGTGCGGTGGAAGGCGACACGCGTGGGCTCGCTCGAGCTCGGAGCACCGCTCGTCGCGATGACCGCCGCGGACCTCGACGAGGACGGCAAGAGCGAGCTGTACCTGGTCACGACGCGCGACGTGCTCGCCGTCGGCGTCGCGGCCGGGCGCGTGCACGAGCTCGGTCGCGTCGCGTTCGCGGGGGAGCTCGCGGTGCCCGCGTCGCGCGATCCCGTGGGGACCGCGATCGTCGAAGGCGCCGAGCTGGTGGTCGCGGCGTCCCCGTGGGCCCACGAGCTCCGCGTGAGCTGGCAGGTCCACGGCGGGGGGCGCGCGCTCGTCGGGCAGCTCGGCGCCGTCGTGGCGAGCGCGGGCGCACCGGTGGTGCCGGGGAGCGCGGTCCCCGTGGGCGTCCTCGTGTGCCCGGGCGAGCGCCTTCCGCTCGTGCCCGGGCGCAACCACTTCGGCGACGTCGCGCAGCCGGTCTACGGCGTGCGGTGCCGCGCCGATCTCGTCGACGCGGAGGGCGCTCCTCTGCGCGTGCGCGCCACGCTGCTCGGCACCCGGATCGAGGTCCTGGTCGACCGGTGCTCCGCGGGCGGCACGGCGTGCGTGCGCCACGCGACGCACGAGTACAAGGACTACGGCTTCGCGTTCGAGCTCGCAGATCTCGATCGCGACGGCACGCCCGAGCTCGTGGTCACCGGCGCGGGCGCGCGCGGCGACGCGGACGCGGTGAAGGTGATCGAGCTCGGCGGTGATGCCAGGACCGGGCTGTTCCGCCAGCCGTTCACGGGCGGCGTCGTCGGTGTGACCGCGCTCGACAGCGACGGCGACGGCGCGCAGGAGATCGTGGCCGCGGTCCGGCTCGCGGGCGCGACGCGCGTCGACCTGTGGAGGCTCAACTGATGCGCCGGGTCCAGCTCGTCGGCGCGGCGCTCGCCGTCCTCGCGTGCACGGCGCTCGCGCGCGCGGAGAGCCGGCCTCGGTACGGCGGCGCGGTCGAGGGGAGCCTGCTCGGCGCGCCGGTCGTCGTCGATCCTCCGCTCGCACAGGGCCACGCCGAGCTGACGAGCGTCGGGCTCGTGTTCGACACGCTGTACCAGGTCGGCGCGGATGGCGTGGCACACCCGCACCTCGCCGCCGCGCTGCCCGTCGTCGAGCCCGGGCGCGCGCGGATCACGATCCGCCGCGGCGTGCGGTTCCACGACGGGAGCGAGCTGACCGCGGTCGACGTCGCCGCGTCGCTGGATCGCGTGCGCACGACGTCGTCGCGATGGATCCTGTCCGCGATCAAGGCGATCCGGTACGAGGGCGACACGATCGAGCTCGCTCTCAACGTGCCCGTCGACGATCTCGCGGCGCGGCTCGCGTTGCCGCAGACCGCGATCGCGAAGGCCGGAAAACCCGGCGCGGACGGCCCCCTCGGCACCGGACCGTTCGCGGTGCAGGCGATCGACCGGCGGAACCACCGGCTCGTCCTGCACGCGTTCGACGATCACTTCGCCGGCCGCCCGTACCTCGACCGCCTCGTGCTGCGATGGTACGAGGTCCCCGACGGCGAGGCGCGGGCGTTCGAGCGCGGCCTGACGCAGCTGTCGGCGCGCGGCGCGGCCGCGTTCATCGGGGCGCAGCCGAAGTACCGCGCCGGCGACGTCGAGGGGCCGGCGGCGGTGCTCGTCTACGTGGGGTTCGGGCGCGCTCACATGGATCTCACGAGCGATCGCGCGTTTCGCCGCGCGCTCGATCTCGCGCTCGCCCGCGGCGCGCTGGCCTCGGTCGGCTCGGGCGAGCGGGTCGTGCCGTCGCGCCTGCCGCTCCCCGTCGAGGCCGGGGCACCGCCGCTCCGCGCCGCCGAGCGTGGCGACGATCTCGCGGGCGCGCGCCTCGCGCTCGCGGACGCCGCGCGCCGGGTCAAGGCGCTCGAGCGCGCGCGGCTGCGTCAGCTCCAGCTCGAGATCCTCGTGGAGGTGACGCGGCCCGATGATCGCGAGGTCGCCGAGCGCGTCGCCCACGCGCTGCGCAAGCTCGGGATCGGCTCGGTGATCACCGCCGTCAGCGCGCCCACGCTCCGCGATCGCGTGCGCCGCGGGGCGACGGATCTCTACATCGGGCACCTCGCCGCGCCCGTCACCACGGCGTGGGCGTGGTGGGGCTCGGCGTTCGCCGCCGGTGGCGATCCGTGGGCGCAGCAGCAGCTCGCCGTCGGGGCGCTGACGCAAGACGCGGCGACGAAGGTGTTCCGCGAGCGCTTGCCGATCGTGCCGCTCCTGTTCCGCGCGGTGCGGATCTGGCACCGCAGCGACGTGCGCGGCCTCGGCTTCGACGCGAGCGGGCGGCCGCTGTACGCCGAGCTGTTCCTGTTCGGCGAGCCCGTGCGCGCGAAGGCGCGGCCATGAAGCTCCGCGGTCGGTTCACGCTCACGCTCGCGCTCGCCGCGCTCGTGCCGATCTCGGTCGCCGCCGTGGTCACGCGCGAGGTGATCGCGTCGAGCTACCGCGCCGACTACGAGGGCAACCGCGACAGCGCGCGCGCGACCGTGCAGCGCGAGCTCGAGACCTTGCGCCTCGAGGTCTCGGAGGCGGTCTCCTCGCTCGCCGACAGCCGCCACCCGTTCGTCGGAGTGCTGCTCGGCGAGATGGCCAAGGACACGCTCGACCTGCGCGTGCTGAAGAGCTTGCGCGAGCAGGGCGGGGGACAGATGCGCGGCCTGTTCCTCCACACGCTGACGGTGACCGGGCCCGACGATCGCGTGCTGATCACGCCGCACTACCGCGACGCGACCGACGACACCAACCCGGGCGTGCGCGAGCGGGCGATCCAGACCGGCGGCGCCCCGTACTTCACGTACGACCAGATCCGCGTCGGGCCGACCGTGGAGACGGTGCTCGTCGCGCAGGCCGCCCACGTCTCGCGCAAGGACGGCTACGCGGTCGCGATCAGCGCGAGCCGCCGGGTCACCGACAAGGTGCTCGCGGGCGTGCGGCGGCCCGGCGTCGACGCGCGCATCGTCGACCCGAAGGGCACGGTGATCCTGCCGCCGCAGGGCAGCTGGGAGCCCGAGGGCAGCGCGCCCGTGCGCGTCCCGCTGCTCGGGCCCCGCGGCGAGGAGGTCGCCACCGTCGAGCTCACCGTCTCGCGCGGCAACCTCGATCAGCTGTTGCGCAACATCACGCTGATCTCCGCCGCGCTCGCGCTCGGCGCGCTCGTGCTCGTCGTCGCGATCGGCCTGCTGGTCGCGCGCCGCGTCGCCCGTGATCTCGAGAGCCTCGTCGAGGGATCGCTCGCGGCGTCGCGTGGGGATCTCGATCACCGCGTCCCGGTGCGCAGCAAGGACGAGGTCGGCGCGGTGGCGAGCGCCTTCAACTTCATGATGGAGGACCTGAAGACTGCGAAGGAGCGGCTCGTGATCGCCGAGCGCATCGCGGCGTGGCAGGAGATCGCGCGCCGCCTCGCGCACGAGATCAAGAACCCGCTGACGCCGATCCAGATGGCGATGGACACGCTGCGCAAGACGTGGCGGAAGCAGCACCCGCAGTTCGCGGAGATCCTCGAGGAGTCCACGACGACCGTGCTCCAGGAGGCCGATCGCCTGAAGCACATCGTGTCGGAGTTCTCGGACTTCGCGCGGATGCCGAAGCCCGAGCTCCAGCGGATCGACCTGAACGAGGTCGTGCGCTCGGTGGTGAGCCTGTACCAGGGCGCCGCGCCGGTCGCGACGCACCTGTTCGATCGGCTGCCCGAGCTCGACGCCGATCGCGCGCAGATCCACCAGGTCGTGCTGAACCTCGTCGAGAACGCGCGCGACGCGATCAGCCGGCGCGCCGGCGGCAGGATCACGGTGAGCACGCGGCTCGGCGAGGCGGGTGATCGCGCGCTGCTCGTCGTCGAGGACAACGGCCCGGGCGTGCCGGCCGAGCTCAAGGACAAGGTGTTCGCGCCGTACTTCACGACGAAGCACGCGAAGGGGGGCACCGGCCTGGGCCTCGCGATCGTCCACCGCATCGTCTCGGATCACGGCGGACGCATCCTCGTCACCGACGCCAGGGGCGGAGGAGCACGGTTCACGATCGAGCTGCCGCTGCGCACCGGCACGACGCTGCTCGCCTCGCGCATCTAGGGCGTTCTCGGGCCTTTGGTGCGCTCGGGTGCGTCCCCTGTCGGCGCTGTGGGGGCCGTTCCCCGCGACGGGTGTGAACAAGCGTGATCGCGGTTGGTGCGCGGGGCGGGGCCGTGCTTAGACTGCGGGCCATGCGCAAGCTTCTCTCTACGATCCTGTTCGTTTCCCTCGCGGCCACCGGCTGCAAGAAGAAGGAGTCCGCTCCTGCGTCCGAAGCGAAGGGCTCGGCGACCGAGCCGGCCGGGTCGGGATCCGGGGACGGCTCCGCGGGATCGGCGGCCGCCCCCACGCCGAGCCCCTCCGAGCGCGTCGCCGAGGCGCTGAAGAAGGCCGAGGCCGACGCCGCCGAGGAGCAGAAGCGGTGGAACGACGAGCTGAAGCAGAAGGTCGCCGCCCTGCTCGAGGGCACGTACAAGGACACGAACGAGGCGCTGACCGCGATCCTCGCGAGCCCGCACCGCGTGCCGTCGCACCCCGCGCGCGACGCCGCTCGGCACCCGCTCGAGACCCTGACGTTCTTCGGCGTCTCGCCGGAGTCGACGGTCGTCGAGCTCGGCGCCGGCGGTGGCTGGTACACCGAGCTGCTCGCGCCGCTCGTCGCGAACAAGGGCAAGCTGATCGTCGCTGGCCCCGACGCGAACGGCCCCGCGACCGAGATGTCCACGGTCTACGGCAAGCGCCTCGACCTGTTCCTCGCGAAGTCGCCGGAGATGTTCGGCAAGGTGCAGCGCGTGGCGATCGGTTCGCCCGACGCGATCAAGCTCGGTGACGACGGGAGCGCGGACGTCGTGCTCGCGATCCGCGAGATGCACGGCTGGCAGCGCCGCGGCGTGACCGACAAGTACCTCGCCGCGGTCCACGCGGTGCTGAAGGACGGCGGCACGTTCGGTGTCGTCGCGCACCGCGCGGCCGAGGGCGCGAAGGTCGAGGACACCGTCGAGAAGGGCTACCTGCCCGAGGCGTGGGTGATCGAGCAGGTCGAGGCCGCCGGGTTCAAGCTCGTCGAGAAGTCCGACATCAACGCGAACCCGAAGGACACGAAGGACTACGAGAACGGCGTGTGGACGCTGCCGCCGAACCTCCGCGAGGGCGACACGGATCGGGCGAAGTACGAGGCGATCGGCGAGAGCGACCGGATGACGCTGAAGTTCCAGAAGGTCGCGAAGAACTAGCGCGCGTCGCCATCGAGAATAGCTTCACAGGGAGCGGCGTTACGGGTATGACGCCGTTCCAGAGGAAGCTATGGCCAAGCTCGCACCCATCGAAGGTTGTCTCACCGCGCTCGTAACCCCCTTCCGAGACGGCAAGGTCGACTTCGAGGGCATCGCCAGGCTCGTCGACTGGCAGATCGAGCAAGGCGTCGACGGCATCGTCGCGGTGGGCACCACCGGTGAGTCCGCGACACTCGACGTCGATGAGCACGTCGCGGTGATCGCCGCGACCGTGAAGGCGGCGAAGGGCCGGGTGCCCGTGGTCGCGGGCGCGGGTGGCAACGCGACGAGCGAGGCGCTCGCGCTCACGAAGGCCTCCGAGGAGGCGGGCGCCGACGCGCTCCTGCACGTGACGCCGTACTACAACCGGCCGAGCCAGGAGGGGTTGTTCCGCCACTTCGACACGATCGCGCGATCGACGAAGCTGCCGATCGTCCTCTACAACGTGCCGACGCGGACCAGCTGCGACCTCCTCACGGACACGGTCGTGCGGCTCGCGGATCACGACAACGTCGTCGCGATCAAGGACGCCACCGGGAGCCTCGTGCGCGGCAGCGAGCTGATCGCGAAGGTCGGCGACCGGATGGCCGTACTCTCCGGCGACGACAGCACCTCGTTCCCGCTGTACGCGTGCGGTGCGCGCGGCGTGATCTCCGTGGTCTCGAACGTGGCACCGCGCGCGATGAGTGACATGTGGGACGCGGTGAAGGCCGGTGACTGGGAGCGCGCGAAGAAGCGCCACTACGAGGTGCGGGTGCTGAGCCAGATGCTGTTCGCGGAGCCGAGCCCGGCGCCGACGAAGGCCGCGCTCGCGCTGCTCGGCCGGTGCTCCACCGAGGTGCGCCTGCCGCTGGTCGCCGCGAGCGAGAAGCTGGCCGAGCAGCTGCGCGCCGAGCTGCGCGCGATGGGTCTGCTCGGATGACCGCGAAGGTCTGCGTCCTCGGTCCGTCGGGCCGGATGGGACGCGCCCTGATCGACGCGTCCGCGGGCCGGACCGACGTCCGGATCGCGGCGGCGGTGGATCGCCCCGACGCGCCGGTGCTCGGCACCCAGGTCGCGTCGGGCGTGGTGGCGACGAGCGACCTCGCCGCGGGCCTCGCCGCCGCCGATGTCTACATCGACTTCACGGCGCCCGCGGCCACGCGCACGGCCGCCGTCGCCGCCCAGGCCGCGCGGCGCCCCGCCGTGATCGGCACGACCGGGCTCGCGGCCGAGGACGAGGCCGCGCTCGCGCAGCTCGCGGAGGTCGCCCCGATCGTCGTCGCTGCGAACTTCTCCCTCGGCGTGAACCTGGTGCTCGGGCTCGTCCAGCAGGCCGCGCGCGCGCTCGGCCCTGACTGGGACGCCGAGGTCCTCGAGACCCACCACCGCGCCAAGCGCGACGCGCCGTCGGGGACCGCCCTGATGATCGCGCGCGCGATCGCCGCCGGCCACGGGGTCGACTACGACGCGGTGAAGCGCCACACCCGCGACGGGGACGTCGGCCCGCGCCCGCGCGGCGAGATCGGCGTGTCCTCGGTGCGTGGCGGAGACGTCATCGGCGAGCACGTCGCGATGTTCTTCGGACCCGCCGAGCGCATCGAGATCGGGCACCGCGCCTCGTCGCGCGCGATCTTCGCGGCCGGGGCCCTGCGCGCCGCCGCGTGGGTCGTCGGCAAGCCGCCGGGACGCTACGACATGCTCGATGTCCTCGGCCTGAAGTGATGCTACGGTCCCCCCTTCGATGACCGCCACCGAGCGCATCACGATGGTCGTCCTCAACGACGACGGCTCACGCGACAAGTTCACGCTGAGCTCGTGGGTCGGTATCCCCCGCAAGCACGAGCTCATGTGGATCGGCGACGACCCGTACATGATCATCGAGGTCGAGTACGCCGTCTCCGAGGGCTTCTTCGGCGCCCGCTCGATCGACGCCGCGGGGGTCTACGTCCGCCGCCTCACGAAGGAAGAGCAGGACGCGGTCGCGCGCCGGCTCGCGAACCCCGTGCGCGGCAAGGACGAGCAGCCCTTCCGGCCGTAGCGCCCCCGCGTCCGGGGTCAGTCTCCACGTGCTCGACTTGTCGCGCGTGCCGGCAGGGCGCGCGCGGGCAGGGCGTCCGCCAAGGACGGCAAGGACGCCAAGCAGAGACGTTCAGGGCTCGCTCCGCTCGCGGAGAGCGGCGTCGACGCGCCTCGGCCGCCAGCGCGACCCTACTTCGACGGCAGTTGCTGCTGTTGCTGCTGCTGCCGAGCCGCTTCGTCGGCGAGCATGACCGCGGTGACGCCCCCGGCGGTGCTGGCGGGTCTGGCGCTGCTCGTCGGTCCGACGCTGCTGGCCCCCGGGGCGCCCGGAAACACAGGTGGTGCCGCGGGACGACACACGCAGCCCACATGGGCCGCCATGATCACCACCGAGTCGAGGTCCAGGCCAATGGATTGGCACTGGCTCTCGCATCGAGGGGTGGTATCCGGCGCAAGCGCGGCTTCCCTCACTCCCACCGGGGCATGACACGCGCAGAGCACGACCAGACTGACGAGCAACCCTCGCATCGCAGCGACGGTATCACCTCGGCGGCTCCCCTTGTGGACGCACACGGAGCCGGGGCCGGTGCGTCCTCGTGCGTCAGTGCGCCACGACGACGTCGTACGCGTTGCCGCCGACGCGGTAATACTCCCAGCGCCGATCGAACGTGATCGCGCCGAACAGGTTCACGACGATGCCGGCGACGACGAGGGCCCTGGCCATCCGGCCGAGCGGGCGGCCGCCGATCGCGAGCAGCATCACGAGGAACACCAGGTAGTCGAGGCTGAACCGGTAGCCGAACTGGACCCAGCCGCTGTTCTGGTAGAGGAGCGAGGGCACGGCGACCGCGGCGACGGTGAGCCACAGCGGGCGGTGCAGCGCGTTCTTCACCCGCGGCCACAGGAGGTACACGAGCAGCGGCGTGGTGATCCACAGCGCGAGGCCGTGGCCGCTGATCCGGAGCCACGGCGCGCGCGGCAGGACCTCGGGCAGGAGCGTGAACGCGACGGCGAGGTTGCGTCCGAGGTAGTGGTAGCTCGCGAGACCCCACTGCTCGATCTGGGCCTGCTGGCGGACGTCGAGGTAGCTGTGCCCGAACTCGGTCGGCGAGCCGAAGCGGACGTAGTTGAAGGCCATGCCGGCGATCGCGAAGCCGACGATCGGCAGCGCGAACCGGACGAGTGGCCCGACGAGGCGATGGAGGATCGCTCGTCGCCGCGCCGAGGTGCTCGCGGGCGAGGGGTTCGCGGTTGTGGCCTCGGCGTCGACGGCGCGCGCCGCCATGCGCCACACCTCGAACAGGAACAGCGGCAGCATGAACGCCATCGCCGTGCGAGTCAGCGCCGCGGCGCCGAGCGCGAGCCCCGCGATGACGGGGTGCCGCGCCTCGATCGACGCCCACGCGTAGACGAGCGCGAGCGCCACGCCGATGACGTGCGCGGTGAACCACACCTTGCCCTGCACCGCGGAGAAGAACAGGACGCTGCCGAACGCGAGCAGCGCGACGAGCCACAGGTCCTCGCGCTCGCTGCGCGACGACAGGCCCGCGTCGCGCAGCCGGCGCAGCACGAGCAGCGTCAGCGGCAGGATCAGCGCGGCGACGAGAACCGTCGGGATCACGTCGTTGCCGGCGCGCCCGGAGATCGCGGCGGACGGCAGCATGAGCACCGCCGGGAACGGCGGGAACGACGCGTACGAGGTGACCTCGCGGGTCTGCTTCACGCGCGCGATCGGCAGCTCGGCGCCGTCGAGCGTGCGGAACGCGCGCCGGGTCTTGAGCCGGCGGCCGGCGACCTCGGTGCCGTCGTCGAGCACCACGGTCTCGACCTTCGCCCAGTCGTCGCCCTTGAGCGGCGGCTGGATCGCGACGTCGCCCTGCAGCCAGGCGTGGGCCTGGTACACGAAGTGGGGCGCGCTCGACTGGCGGCCGAGGCGATCCCAGGCCACGAGCCCGTAGATCACGAGCCCGATCGCGAACAGCGCGGCAGGAAGGCGCACGCACCGACGTTAGTCCGGCCCGGGGCCGCGTGGTAGCTTGTGCGCCGTCTCGTGGAAGCCTCGGACGAAGCGACGCAGGGGACGCCTCCCGGCGGCGTGGCGCCTCGCCGCCTGCTCGCGCTACCGGCGCTGCTGCTGATCGGGGTCGCGATCTGGGAGATCGTCGCAACCCGCTGCGCGGCGAGCGCCGTTGCGGACGACGCGGCGTGGACCGAGGCCGCCTCGGTCGTGCGCGCGGGTTACCGGCCCGGCGACCTGATCGTGTTCGCGCCGGACTGGATCGATCCGGTCGGGCGGCTGCACCTCGGCGATCTGATCCCGCTCGAGGTCGCCGCCCGCATGGACGCGGACCGGTTCGGTCGAATCTGGGAGCTGTCGATCCGGGACGCGCGGGCGCCCGAGACCGCCGGCCTGTCCCCGGTCGCGACCGCGCAGCGCGGCGGCGTCACGATCCGCCGCTTCGAGCGCACGCCGGTCACCGTGCTCGCCGATCTGCGCGAGCGCCTCGCTACCGCGCGCGTGGAGAGCCCGGGCCGGCGCCCGACGCTCGAGCTGACGGAGGTCGGGTTCGCTCCGCGCCGCTGCATCCAGATCGTGCCGGTCCCCGGTACGCCGGCGCGGATCACGTTCCCTGCCGTGCCGCTCGGCTCGGTGCTCGTCGGCTACGTCGGCATCGCCGACGTGTTCACGCGCCGCGACAACCGCGCGCCCGCGCGCCTCGAGGTGCAGGTCGGCGGCGCGACCGTCGCGGAGGCCACCGCGGGCGTCGACGACGGCTGGGTACGGTTCTCCGCACCGACGACGCCGGGATCCGCGGACGTCACGATCGTCGCGCACGCGACGACGCCCAACCGCCTCGTGTGCTTCGCCGCGGAGGCCCGCCAGTGATGCCGCCCGGCATGCGGAGCTCGATCTGCGGCCTCGTGCTCGCGCTGATCACGGTGATCGTGGTCGTCGTCAACCAGCGCGACGTCGGCGTCGCTCGGGACGAGGTCGTGTACATGCAGCACGGCTCGCGCTACGCCGACTGGTGGGTCGGTCTCGTCACGCTCGACCACGGCCCGTCGAAGGACTCGATCACGAGGTCGTTCGGTGGCAAGGGGCCGACCGACGGCAACCGCGAGCACCCGCCGCTCGCCAAGACCCTGTTCGGGCTGTCCGAGAAGCTGTTCCACGACGAGCTCGGCGTCGCGAGCGAGCTCACCGCGTACCGGCTGCCGAGCGCGCTGCTGCACGGGTTGTGCGTGTGGCTCGTCTACACGATGGCGCTCGCGTTGTGGGGCTTCGCCGAGGCCGTCGTCGCGGGGCTGTTGCTCCTGTTCCTCCCGCGCGCCCTGTTCCACGCCGGGCTGGCGTGCTTCGACGCCGCGATCATGACCATGTGGTTCGCCACGGTCTACGCGTACTGGCGCTGCCTCGACGGCAGGAGGTGGCCGTGGCAGGCCGGCGTCGCCTTCGGCCTCGCGCTCGCCACGAAACACACCGCGGGCCTGTTGCCGTTCGCGATCGCGCTCCACTACGCGATCGTCGGCTATCGGAGCGGGCGCTGGCGCGGGCTCGTGCTGCACCGCTGGCGGCTGATCGTGTCGTTCGTGGTGCTCTCGCCGCTCGTGCTCGCGCTCGTGTGGCCGTGGCTGTGGTTCGAGCCCGTCGCGCACGTGCGCGACTGGATCACGTTTCACCTCCGCCACGTGCACTACAACTTCGAGTACCTCGGCGAGAACTGGAACGCGCCGCCGTTCCCGTGGCACGTCGCGCTCGTCACCACGCTCGTCACCGTGCCGGTGGTGACGCTCGTGGCCGCCGCGCTCGGCACCGGCGCGTGGATCGCGCGCCGCGACGAGGTGACGTATCCGGACCGCGCACCGGGCCTCTTGCTCGCGCTGTCGGCGGCCGCGTCGATCGGGCCGTTCTTCCTCGGCTCGACGCCGATCTTCGGCGCGGAGAAGCACTGGATGCCGGCGCTGCCGTCGCTGTGCATCGCCGCGGCGGTCGGCGTGGTGTGGGCCGGGCGCGTGGCGTTCGGCGTCCTCGCCGCGTGGCGACCGCTCGCGGACCGCTGGCGCTACCCGCTGATCGGCGCGCTCGCGACGATCGTCGTCGGCGCCGCGGCGGTCGAGACGTTCACCGCGCAGCCGTACGCGCTGAGCTCGTACAACGCGCTCGCCGGGGGAGCGCCGGGCGGCGCGGACCTCGGCATGAACCGCCAGTTCTGGGGCGTCGCGGCGCGCGGCGTGTTGCCGGTGCTCGCGCGCGAGGCGCCCGCGGCGGGGGCGCCGCCGGTGTCCGTCTACACGCACGACGCGGCGCCGGCCTGGGGCGTCTACCACCGGCTCGGGCTCCTGCCGAAGACGGTGCGCGACGCGGGCTGGGAGCAGCAGGGGATCGATCGCAGCCAGCTCGCGATCGTGATCCACGAGAAGCACTTCAACCGGCACGACTACCTGATCTGGAGGTCGTACGGCAGCGTGCAGCCGGTGTTCGTGCTGCGCGTCGCCGGCGTGCCGCTCGTCAGCGTGTATCGTCGGTCGGCGCGGGATTGACGGCGATCCACACGTCGTCGACGAGGAGGTGGCCCGTCGGCGAGTCGTCGACCAGCACGAGCCGCGCGGGCTGCCCGCGATGCTCGCCGGGATCGAGCGTCACCGGGCGCAGCGTGCTGCCGCCGGGCGCGGGGGCGCTCGCCGTCGCGACGAGCTGCTCGCCCACCCACAGCTCGACGCGCAGCTTCGTCGCGTCGGTCCCCCCACCGAGCGAGAGCGTGATCGGCCCGGTGAGCTCGAACCTGGGAGAGGTCACCCGGCCGCTCGCGGCGTCGCCGCCGTGCATGCTCGTCGCGAATCGCCGGCCGCTGGTGCCGAGAACGAGCCCCTGGCCGGGGAGTGCCTCGTTCGCGGGCCGGCCGCCCCACGCGCTACCCGAGACCGTCCAGCCGCTCCACGTCACGTGCTCGAAGTCGAACAGCACGCGCATGCCGTCCGGTGGCGCCGCCGGCACGGCGGGGACCCACACCGTCTCGGGCCGGACCTTCGCCCCCGTGTAGAGCGCCGGGCGCTCGTCGGCGGGGAGCTTCATCGCCGCGCGGTAGTGCGCCTTCACCGCGGGCACCTCGAGGTGGACGTCGCGGTTGTCGAGCACGAGCGCGGCGAACGCGTGCGCCTTCAGCATCGCGTCGAGATCCTCGACGCGGCGAGGCTGCCGCCAGGTCACGTCCTTGATCCCCATGCGGTGCACGAGCGGCGCCTTGCCCGCGAGCTTCACGTACCAGGGATGCGACGGCATCCACACCTCGCCGTCGAGCCCCGCGATCCTCGTGATCAGCCGGTCGCCCGCCGCGACGTCGCGCGCGGTCGGCACGAACGCGGCCGGCTTCCAGCGCTCGACGTAGCACGTGATCGCCAGGGGCAGCGCCGCGGCCAGCGCCGCGCACGTCGCGACCAGCTCGGCGCGCGCGCGGAGGCCCCACCACCGCCGCGCGCACGCGTACACCGCGGGGACCGCGGCGCCGGCGGCGAGCCCACCGTGCAGGAACGCCGGCATGTACGCGTTGAAGTGCGCGAACTCGGTCCCCCAGCCGATCGCTCCGATCAGCGTCGACACCGCGAACGTCGCCGACCACAAGAGGAGCGGGTGCGTGCAGCGCGGCACGGAGCCCTTCGCGAGGCGCGTGACGAGCACGATCACGAGCGCCACCGCGACGACGACCGTCATCGCCGGGAAGTGCCACAGGATGTTCCCGAACGACCTCCAGAACCGATCCATGTTGAAGTCGTGCGCGGCGTGGATCTCGCGGATGTAGATCCAGAACCAGCCCTGCGTGCGCGCCTCGAGGAGCCAGGTCCCGCCGAGCCCGACGAGGCCCGCGATCCCGACGAACGCCGGGACGCGCCGCCACGCGAGCACGAGGACGATCGCGCCACCGAGCGCGACGTAGACGATGCCGGTCTGCTTGCAGAAGAACGCGAGCGCGAGCAGCGCGGCCGCCGCGGCGACCCGCGCGTGACCGGCGAGCCCTTCGCCCGTCGTCGCCCACCGTGGCAACGCGGCGATCGCCGCGGTCACCATGAACAGGTACAGCGTGTCGGCGCGGACCAGGTCGTACCAGCCCTCCATGTACGGGTACGCCGCCGCGAACAGCGCGAGCCCGAGCACGCCGCCAGCGAGCGCGGGCAGCCGCGACACGTGCTGGTGCGTCGAGCCCGTGACCTGCACGAGCGCGACGATCGCCGTCCCGACGAGCGCCAGCACCGAGATCGCGCGTCCGAGCGTGTACGAGATCCCGAACGCACTGCCGAGCAGCGCGACGAGCGCCGGATACAGCGGGGTGTACAGGTACGGGATGAAGTCGATCGACGGCGGCACGTAGATGCCGTGGCCGTCCTGGATCCGCTGCGCGTGGTGGAGCATCCCGCCCTCCATCCACTCGAGGTCGTACGGGTAGCCGATCCGCCCACCGATCGCGGTCGCGAGCAGCCCGAGCTGGAGCAGCGCGGGCAGCGCGACGAGCAGCCACGGCGCCACGGCCGCGAGCCGCAGCGCCCAGCGGCGCGACGGAGCGACCGCCCCCTCGCCGGCGGGCTCCGGGGTCACGGCTCCACCCGGATCTTCGCGACGACCGCGGCGTCGTTCTCGATCGGGGTCGTCGTCGACGTCGCGCGCGCCCGCCGGGCTCCCTTGAACATGCCCGCGCGCACGGTGAGCTCGCCGGAGGGTGCGGTGCGGGGGACCATGATCGGCGTGGTGTAGCGGATGTACTGGCCAGACTTCCACCACTCGAACGGGCGCACCGGCCGGTGGTCGCCGTTGACGAGGACGCCGCGGCCGGGCCCCTCGACGTGCACGAACATCTTCCACCCGGGCTCGACGCGACCGCGCGCCTCGAACGTCCAGGTCAGCGTGATCGCGTCGCCGCGCCGGGCCGTCGCGGGGGCGTCGACCGCGAGGAGTCGCACCGACGCGCCGAGGTCGACGTCGAGCGGGCTCGCGATCGCCGGTCGCGAGGGCAGGAGCGCCTCCGCCGCGCCGCGCGGCACCTGCTCCGCGTCGTACCAGCGCTCGACCGCGCGCCGCGTCTCGGCGCACGCGTCATGATCGCCGGCGAGGTCCGTCGTCTCGAGCGGATCGCGATCGAGGCGATACACCTCCCAGCTGGTGTCGGGGCTGACGTTGTAGATCACGTGGCAGTCGCGCGACACGCCGGCGCGCATCTCGTGGTTGCCCTCGTACGACAGCTGCTGGAACACCACGCGGTCGCGGTCGTCGCCGAGCATCGCGCCGAGCAGCGAGCGTCCCATCATGTCCTCGGACGGCGGGGCGCCGGCGAGGTTCGCGAGCGTCGGCAAGAGGTCGACGTGCCCCGCCGGCAGCGTCGAGCGCCGCGGCGCGATGCCGGGGACGCGCACGATCAGCGGCACCTTCGTCTGCGGCGCGTACAGGTGGTAGCCGTGGAGATCGATCCCGTGCTCGCCGAAGCCCTCGCCGTGATCGCCGGTGACCACGACGACGGTCTTGTCGTAGAGCCCGCGCGCGCGCAGGTCGTCGAGCAGGCGCCCGATGTGGAGATCGGTGTACGCGATCTCGCTGTCGTACAGATCGAGCCGGCCGCCCCCGAACGGCGTCTCGGCGTGAGCCTCGTACGCGTAGTGCGGGTCGTAGTAGTGGACCCACAGGAACCAGCGCTGGCCGGCGTGACGCTCCACGAACCGGAGCGCCTTGTCGGTCTGTTGCCGTGACGAGCTGCCCTTCGTCTGCTCGGGACCCGCGCCCTTGACGCTGGCGTGCAGCGCCGCGTTCTCGTTGTCGTACTCGGCGAAGCCCTGGTCCATGCGCCGGACCCGATCGAAGTACCAGTAGTTCGTGATCGCGCCGGTGCGGAGGCCCGCGCCGGCGAGGACCTCGGCGATCGTCGTCGCCTTCGGCAGGAGGCCCGGCCAGCCCTGGATCGAGGTGTCGTAGTAGACGTCGAGCGGCAGGCGCCCGGTCAGGATCGCCGGGATCGAGTACCGCGTCGACGGCGCGTGCGCCCAGCCGTGCTCGAACACGGTGCCCGCGGCGGCGAGCCGGTCGAGGTGCGGCGACGTGTTGCGCGCGTAGCCGTACATGCCGAGGTGGTCGGCGCGGATCGTGTCGATCGTGATGAGGAGGACGTTGAAGTCCGCCGGCACGCTCGCGGGCACCGGCACGAACGCGGTCTCGTCCGCGGAGCGCGCGAGGGTGGGGTCTCCGCCGACGCAGTTCTGGTCGATGCCGTCGTCGGGGATCTCGGGGGCGCCCGGGTGGACGGTGGCGTCGCCGTCGTCGCAGTCGCCCCCACCGAGCACGCTGGCGTAGCCGTCGCGATCCCAGTCGAAGGCGCGGCGCACGTTGCGCGCGATCGGGCCGCCGAGCCCGGTGTACGCCGAGCTCGCCTTGATCACCGACGCCGAGCCCCCGGCGCCGAGCATCGCGAGGACGAGCACGATCGGCAGGGCCGCCCACGCGGTGCGGCGGAGCGCGGGCCGCGCCGGCTCGAGACGCCCGACGAGCCGGCGCGCGCGCTGCCACGCGGGGATCGCGAGCGCGAGGCCGAGCGCGACGACGAACGGGCCGCGCAAGGGCAGGACCCGCGCGGTCTCCCACGAGCGGATCGTCCACGCGCCGAGCGCGAGCGCGATCATCCCCGCGCCGGTGACGAGGGGCGCGTACGGGCTCGCGAGCACGGGAAGCCGCGGCGCGAGCCGGCGCAGCCCCGCCTCGAGCGCGCGCCCGAGCACGAACCCGATCGGGATCGCGACGGCGACCGCCGCGAGGGCCGCGATCATCGCGACCACGACCACGAGGTCCGGTGCCTTGCGGCCGGTGACGAACGTCGTCGTGGTGCGGAACGCGAGGTAGAGCGCGGCGCTGACGCAGGGCAGGGTGGCGAGGACGAGCGCGAGCCCGGCGACCGCCTCGCGCGGATCCCGGGCCTGCCGCGCCCGGTGCTCCTGCCAGCCGAACCGCGCGAGGTCGCCGAGCCGGCTCCCGCGCGACAGCACGAGCAACGCGGCGGTGAGCGCGAGCCCGACCACCACACCGGCCGCCGCGTGGCTCAGCGCGCCGAACAGCACGAACCGCAGCCGGTCGACGAGCCCCGGCACGAACTGCCTGGCGGGCCCCCACGACCACACGGCGTCGATCGCGCCCGCGGCGAGGCCCGCGATCGCCCCGGTCAGCACGCCCGCGCCGAGCACGCGCGGCGGCGCATCGAGATCGGGTCCCTTCAAGACGGCTCCGAAGCTACCATCGCGGGCGATCAGAGTCAGATCGCGTGGACGCCCACCTCGCCGTCCACGTGAAGCGCGATCGCTCAGCGGCGGCGGTGGTCGCGGACGGTGCCGACGCCGCGGACCCCGCTTCGGACGCCGCCTCCACGCGGTGGCGAGATCCGGGCGGGCGACACGCTCCGGCTGCGGTGATCTCGGACCGTCGGCCAGCTGCGCCGCCCCGTCGAGCGGTGATCGCGCACCGTCGAGCGCGGCGACCAGCGATGCCGCCACGGCTCGCGGATCCCGACGAGCGCGCGCGGCGGCGACGCCCACACCCAGCTGCCACCCCAGTACGTCATCCAGCCGCCGTCGTGCCAGTACCAGTAGCCGTTGTCGACGTAGTACATCGGCTGGTCCCAGCCCGCGATGACGTGGACGCCCGGTGCGGCGGCGTAGACCGTCGCGCCCGGTGGTCCCGCCACGACGACCGGTGCGGGCGCCTCGACCGCGACCTCGCCGTACATCGGCGCGCACGCCGCGGCGCCAAGACCCAGGGATGCGAGCAGGACGAGTGGGAGCCTCATGCGGACCTCTAGGGGATTGTACCGGCTGATATAGCGAGAGTCGGCCCACGTTGCACTCCTGAACGCCTCTCGCCTCGACCGTGTCCAGCATCACGGGTTAGCTTCGCCGGGGATGTCGCCTGGACTCGTACGCTGGCTCCTGCTCGGCATCGCCGCGTGCGTGCTGATCGTCCACACGCTCGCGTACGACTTCGTCACCGACGACGCCTACATCTCGTTCGTCTACGCGCGGAACCTCGCCGAGCACGGCGAGCTGGCGTTCAACCTCGGCGATCCCGTCGAGGGCTACACGAGCTTCCTGTGGACGGTGATCCTCGCCGGCGGGATGGTGGCGGGTGTCCCGCCCGAGCTGTCGTCGCGCGTGCTCGCGGCCGTGTGCGCGGTGCTCGTGCTCCTCGTCGTGTGCCGGCTCGTCGAGCGCGCGCTCGGCCGCAAGTCGCCGTGGGCGGCGTTCCCCGCGCTCCTCCTCGCGTGCTCGTCGGGGTTCGCGTGCTGGACCTCGGGCGGGCTCGAGACCCAGCTATTCACGCTCCTCGTCGTGATCGCGATCGACGGCGTCGTCGACGCGGTCGTGCGTCCACGCGCGATCCGCCGCGCGGGCCTCGCGCTCGCGTTCGCGGCGATGACCCGGCCCGAGGGGCTGCTCGTCGCGGGCGTGCTCGGGCTCGTCCACCTGACCTCGATCGCGCTCACGATCCGCGCGTACCGCAAGGTCCCGCGGCTCACCGACGAGTTCGTGGCGATCCTCCTGTTCGTCGTCGTGTGGGCGCCGTGGTTCGCGTGGCGGACCTGGTACTACGGCCACCTGTTCCCGAACACGTACTACGTCAAGGCGTCGGGCCCGTGGAGTGATCCGAAGCTCGCGCTCGAGATGTACCGCGGCGGCGCGCACTACGTGTGGGTCTGGCTCGTGCAGACCCGGCTCCTCTACGCGCTACCGCTCGCGGCGCTCGGGATGATCGTCGGTCGCGCGCGCACGCCGCGGTTCGCGCTCGCGATGACGTGCACGCTGCTCGCGGCGACATACCTGCCGTACGTCGTCACCGTCGGTGGCGACTTCATGGGGCTGCACCGGTTCATCATGCCGATGTTCGTCGTCGCCGCGATCGCGGTGACGCTCGGCCTCGAGTGGGTCGTCGGGTTCGGCGCGCCGCGCGCGCGCTGGCTCGGCCCGGTCGTCGGTGCGCTGCTGCTCGGCGGCTTCGCGTTCACGCAGCTCGAGCTGACGCGCACGTCGCTTCGCTGGGGCAACTTCGCCAACGATCGCGGCATCGACACGCCCGCGTTCCTCATCGTCTACACCGAGGATCGCGCCGCGATCGGCCGCGCCATGGCCCCGTGCTTCCGCGACGACGACTTCAGCATCGTCGGCGGGGCGGGCGCGCAGCCCTACTACGGTCGCATGCGCGGGATCGACGTGTTCGGCCTCGTGTCCGAGCGCATCGCGCACGAGGAGCCGCGGATCCGCGCGCGCGCCGGGCACACGAAGTGGGCCTCCAACGCGCTGCTCGCGTCGTACGATCCGGACTTCGTGTTCTCCTGCTACCAGATCCACGCGCGCCCCGAGGCGCCCCGCCTGCCGTGCGCCGGGTTCTGGCTCGCTCGCGGGTACGAGCAGGTGACGATGCACGTGCCGGGGATGCGCCAGCAGGGCGAGTACTACACGTTCCTCGCGAAGAAGGCGCGCGAGCTCCAATGTCCCGGGCGCGTGCGCTGATCCAGGCCGGGGCCCGGTACTGGACCGCCGTCCCGATCTCGCTCGTGCTGCTGCTGCTCGGCGTTCGGGCGTGCCTCCACGAGGACCCGATCGAGCGGCTGCAGCCCGCGAACACGGAGGCGGCGGATCCGCCCGGGACCCGCGCCTATTCCGGATCGCTCGCCGTGACGCGCGGTGGGCCCGTGGTCGTCGGCTTCACGAGCGATGAGCTCGCGCAGGTCACGATCGCCGGTCACGAGCTCCGCGGCACGGGGCTCGTCAAGCAGCGGATCGTGCTGCCGCGCGGGCCCGCCGCGATCCGGGTCGCGATGCCGCGCGGCGCCCGGCTGGTGTGGAGCCCGGTCGGTCGTCGCGGAGATCCCGAGTACGTCCCGGCGAGCTCGCTGTCGCCGTCGCCACCCGAGACCGCGACGTTCACCCGGCCCGGGACGGCGATCACCGACGGTGTCATCGCGCTCGGCCTCCTGCTCGTCGCGATCGGCACCGTGCTCGCGCTCGCGCGTCACCGCCTCGCGAGGGTGCCGCGCGCGACCTGGAGCGCGATGATCGCGGTGTTCGCCGTCGCCGCGATCGTGCGCTGGCTCGGGCTCGACGACTTCGGCGTCACCTGGGACGAGGACGTCAACTGGGCCTCCGGCCGGAACTACGTCACGAACCTGTTGTCGCTCGACTTCTCCGAGCGCGCGTGGGCGTGGAACTACGAGCACCCACCGGTGATGAAGCTCCTCGCCGGCGTCGGCGCGCAGCTCGCGGACGGCTATGGCCCCGCGCGTGCGCTCGCTGCGGCGTGGGTGGCGCTGGGCTGCGCGTTGCTCGTGCCGATCGGCAAGCGGCTGTTCGGGCTTCGCGTCGGGGTGCTCGCGGGCGTGATCGCGGCGCTCCTGCCGCCCCTCGTCGCGCACGGGCAGATCGTCGGGCACGAGGCGCCGACCGTGCTGTGGTGGTCGCTCGGCATCCTGCTGGCGCTGTGCGCGCATGACGATCTCCCCGACGACGACACGGCGGTACGCACGCTGAGGTGGCGGCTCGCTGCGGTCGGCGCCGTGGTCGGGATCGCGGTCGCGTCGCGGTTCGTCAACGGCCTGCTCGGCCCCGTGTGCGTCGTGATCGTGCTCGTCGGGGCGCCGGCTCGCTGGCGGCGCGCCACGCAGATCGGGCTCCCTCTGATGATCGCCGCCTGCGTCGTCGTGTTCTACGCGGTGTGGCCGCGGCTGTGGAGCGATCCGATCGCGGCGCTGTCGGCGTCGCTCGCGAAGCTGTCGAAGCCCCACGCCCCGGAGCCGTTCCTCGGAGTCCTCACGAACGATCCACCGGCCCACTACTTCGTCGCGTACCTCGCCGCGACGCTGCCCGTCGGGATCCTCGTCGGCGCGGCCGTGGGCCTCGTGCGCGTCGTTGTCGCGCGAACCAGGACCACGTGGATCGTGCTCGCGTGGCTCGTCGTCCCGCTCGCGATCGTCGCGTCGCCGGTCCGCCAGGACGGCGTGCGCTACGTGATGCCGTGCCTCACCGCGCTCGCGCTGCTCGCGGCGGCCGGGCTCGACGTCGTGGCGATCCACGTGCTGCGGCGGGTGCCGCGCGCGTTCCCCGCGCTCGCGGCGGTGGTGGTCGCCTATCTCGCGGTCACGCTCGTGCGCGTCCACCCGTACTACCTCGACTACTACGGCGAGCACGTCGGCGGCGCGGGCGGCGTCGCGGCGCGCAGGTGGTTCGAGACCGGGTGGTGGGGCGAGGGCCTCGATCGCGCGGTCTCGTACGTCAACGCGCACGCCGCTCCGAACGCGCGCGTGTTCCGCGACTGCATCGAGCCGGTTCATCTCGCGTGGTTCCGCGAGGATCTCTGGGATGATCTGACGCCCGATCCGCGCCACGCCGCGTGGATCGTGGTCTACGGTGCGAAGCTCGGCGTCTGCCGGCTCCCTCCGGACGCGCGCAAGGTCTACGAGGTCACCGCCCAGGGCGCCGTGCTCGCGGCCGTGTACCAGCGACCGGCGCCCTGATCCGGTCTCGCCCTCAGGCGCGCTTCCAGCGGAACTGCAGCTCGAGCTCTTCCTCGTCTCCCTCGACCTCGTGCTCGATCGACATCTCGGCGTCGGTCGGGATCGTGAACCGGTGCTCGAGCACCTGGATGCGGACCGCCTCGCCGCGCTCGAGCGTGTCGGCGATGCGGCGCAACGTGGCGATGAACTGGGCCTTGTTCGTGACTCTCTCGACGTCTCGTTCCATCCCCGCAAGGCTAGCAGGCCTCGGAGATCGGCCGACGGAGACGCGCTCAGAACAGCGACGCGAACAGCTCCGGGAACAGCGAGAGGGCGGCGCTCTGCTTGCGCGGCTTGGCCGCGGCCTCGTCGGCCTTGCTGCCGACGACGTTCCACGACTGCGAGCACAGCGGCTTCCCGTTGGCGGTGTACTCGCCGATCATCACGAGTGACAGCATGCCCTCCGGCGTGACCTTGCCGGCGACCGAGAACACGCCCTTCATGCCTTCCATCATCGTCGAGCCCGAGCGCGACTTCGCGCTGAGCTTGCCGCCCTTGCCGACCGAGCCGGTCATCACCGGCGTGCGCACGATGTCCACGGTCACGGTCTTGCCCTTGACCTTGATCTCCAGCTTGCCGTGCGGGTACCGCAGCGGCGCCTGGCAGTTCGTGGAGACCTCCTCGAACTTCACGTCGTAGACGCCCGCGACGTCCGCGAACGCCGGACTGGCGGCGAGCACGACGGCGAGGGCGAGGAGAGGAGCCGGACGGTTCGTGCGCATGGTCACTGCTAGGACGCCTCCGATCGGGGACCGATTCATTCCGTATTCTGCCAGAGCGGACGCGCCCTCAGTGCGCTGGCCGCACCTCGCACCTGGTCCTACACCGCGGCGGCGCCGCCGCGCGTCAGGGCTTCTGCGCCGTGCGCGCCGGCTCGCGGTACACGTAGAGGTACTTCGCCGACCGGACCTCCGAGTCCGAGCGCGCCACGACGGTGACGAGGTTCGACCCGGGCCACAGCGGCAGGTCGGCCGTGAAGTCCATCATCTTCTCGTTCTTGCCGCCGCGGTTCGAGCGGTAGAACACCTTCCGCGAGTCGATCTTCGCGCCGCGGTTGGAGACGAAGATGTACACGTCCTCGACGTGCTGCTCGTCGCTGACCGTGCCCGACAGGCGGTACGTCGCGGCGGCGGTCTCGAGGTCCTTCACGTTCAGCGCGATCGTGGGCGGCGTCGAGTTCCACGTCGGCGTGAACGAGCCGGTGCCCGAGCCGCCGCGCGTCAGCTGCGCCGTGGGGATGAACCCGACGCGCGTGCCGGGCGTCAGCTTGACCTTGGTGTAGTCGCCGTACGTGCCGAGGACCGTGAAGCTCGCGCCGCGCAGCGCGGTGCCGATCTGGTTCGCGTCGCTCGACGCGCCCGCGCGGATCTCGACCGGACCCTTCACGGTGACCGCGCCGCGCGCGGGCTGACCCTGCACGGCGGGCTCGATCTCGAAGCGCAGCTTCTGGCTCGCCTGCACGTCGAGCGCCCCGTCGTACGCCATGAGCTCGACGATGAGCTCGTCGCCGCGCAGCGTGGCGTCGGTCGACAGCGGGAACGCGAGCTCCTTGACCTGGTTCGGGGCGAGCGGCGTGTCCTTGAGCGAGAAGCGTGACTTCTCGAGGATCACTCCGTCCCCGGTCGCGTTGCGCAGGAGCACCTCGGTGTCCTGCGTCGGTCCGGCGCCCGCGTTCTTGAGCTGCACGTGCAGCATGAGCTTCTCGCCGCGCTGGACGAGGCCGTCGCCGTTACCGAGATCGACGAGCTGGTAGGCGTACGCGAACACCGGGCGCGGCGCCGCCTCGACGCGGAGCTCGGCCGGGATCACGCGCGCCGGCGCGTTGCGCGCCTCCTTGACCTCGAGGCCGAGGCGATCGACGCGATCGAGCGCGTCCTTCGGGACCTGGAGCTTCGTGGTGAAGCTGCGGGTCTCGCCGGGCGGGACCTTGCCGACCGGCAGCTCGGTGTCCTCGAACACCGGATCGTCACCCTGGATGCGCGGCAGCACGCGGTACGCGGTGCCGGTGCCGGTGTTCTTCACGGTCGCGGTGACCTCGACGATGTCGCCGGCCTTGACGCGGCCCTTCGGCGACGTCGTCAGCGTGACCTCGAGGCTGGCGGCGCCGGTCGCTCCGATGGGCGGCGCCGACCAGTCGACGCCGAGCCGCGCGAGCTCGGTGATCAGCTTCTTCTCCTCGTCGGCGCGGACCTTGGAGACGAGCCGCGACGCCGCGCTCACGAGCTTGGGGCGGGTCGACGCGCGCGTGCTCGCCACGAGATCCTTCGCGAACCGGATCTCGAAGTCCTCCTTGAACTCGTCGTCGGGCTCGCTCTCCTCCTCGAGCGCGGCCGCCGCGGTCTCGCCGGCCGCGGGCTTCTTGCGCTCGACGAGGAACGGCAGCTCGTACTCCGGCTTGTCGGTGTCCTTCGCATACGTCGACACCAGCGTCGCGTCGAGATCCTTCTCGCCGTACGAGCGCGAGGGCGCGAGGAGCCGGATCATGTCCTCGGGCTTCTCGTTCTTCTCCGGGACGTACATGCGCTGGAGCTGCACGTCGGGGACGATGCCGACGTTCTGGATCGAGCGATCGCCGGGCGTGAGGTACTGCGCGATCGTCAGCTTGAGCTTGCTGCGATCCTCGTTGTCGTACAGCTCCTGCACCGTCCCCTTACCGAAGGTGCGGCTCCCGATGATCACGGCGCGGTCGAGGTTCTTGAGCGCACCCGCGACGATCTCCGAGGCGGACGCAGAGTAGCTGTTGACGAGCACCGCGACCGGCGACGTGGTGTCGCCGAAGCCGTGCTCCGCGCGACGCGCCTCTCGATCGCGCCCCGAGACCGTCGTCACCACGGTCCCCGAGTCGAC